>Ga0247804_10000064_pt1 | contig 59261 bp, 61 predicted proteins | sample UWRJL029104C1_FD_181142 | JGI IMG/M metagenome (GOLD analysis project Ga0247804, IMG submission 181142) | Plant litter microbial communities from Arlington Agricultural Research Station in Wisconsin, United States - UWRJ-L029-104C-1 | ecosystem: Environmental > Terrestrial > Plant litter >... | reverse complement strand
CGAGTAGCTAAATTCGGAATAGATAAGCGCTGAAAGCATATTAAGCGCGAAACTAACTTCAAGATTAGATTTCCCTATGAGGACACAGAAAGAATATCTGTTTGATAGGTGCAAGGTAGAAGCGCAGTAATGCGTGCAGCTGAAGCATACTAATAGTCCCACTGCCTTTTTATGTCCTTATCATTGACTTCAAACTTCGGTTTGATGAGATGATGAGGTAAAGACTTAACTAGTATTTGGTGTTAAACACCAATGAAAGCGTCAATCTTAGTAAAAAGTTTTTATAACTTATTATTAAATGACTTACAATCAAATAACCGTGTAAAATGTTTCAAGACGTAAGTCTGGACATCGAAGCAAGGTTTTTTCCGCCCACTGATCTATTTATATCAGCGCAAAGTGTGAGAAAAGCCTTACTTCGGTGCCCATGGCGCTGAGGAAATACCTGTTCCCATTCCGAACACAGAAGTCAAGCTCAGCAGCGGCGATTATACTGCCACAAGTGGGAAACTAGCACGGTGCCGAATTATACAATAACCCCTGGTAATACCAGGGGTTTTGTCTTTTTCAAAACCGCTTGTGTATACTAAATATATGAATCCAATTAATAACGACCAACATCCCGGGACTGACCCTCAGCCGACACATCCTTTGCCACCAATTCAGCCTACGCCGCCGCCTCAGTATCAAGTAGGTCATGTTATACCATCCATCCAGCCAGCCTCTCCACCACCTACCATACCAGCAAGTGCTATGAAGTTTGGTCCAAAAGATTGGATCAAGCTGATTCTTGGTCTTTTGGTAGTCGTGGCAATTATCGCAACCATCTCTTTCTGGATAGGGAAAACGCCTGGCGCTGTAAAAGCAGATATTAGGAAGAATGGACTACAGGCTACGGCAATATCAACCGGTCGCGCTTTTGTGTTTAACGAAAGACAGAGTAAATACACTCGAAAAATGACATACCGAGCAAATTATACCTATACTGCGGCAGATGGAAAAGAGTACGACGTTCATGGTGATAAAGATTACGAATCTGAAGCAAATGTGGCCGCTAAGGAGGGTATGAAGGCCGAAATTAGATACGATCCTGAGGATCCGTATCACCCAGTATTTATTACCGAGGAGTAGACGCGTCCCGCTCATGGTAAAATAGAGGGAGTGAAACGATTTTTTAATGTAGTCGTATCCCGCTTTCGAAGCATTCCGCTCGCCGCACGTATAAGTGGTGGAGTGGTGCTTTTGGCTATTCTGTATGTCGGCGTTTTTGTCATCCCAACGAATGTACAGTTTAGTTATGCAAATAAGGAAACTTGTACTGATTGGTTTATGGTCGCGCCGACACTGCAGCAACAGCGTGCAGGGAAGAATTCGTACACAATTACGCCTTCGGATACCGTTAAAGTATTCGGGGCACCTCTTTTTAGCCGATCTGTCTGTGTGACTCCGAGTACACTACCGGAAGAAGGGCGTACCAAAGTAAGTATTGCGCCTTTTGGCCTTCCGATTTTTTCAAAAACCGTAGGGGTATCGACTCCAGCTACTCCTGTAGCTAAGGCTATGAACCTTAAAGATACCGATATCTCTGCTGTAAAGCCACTGTTACTCCCTCTATCAACAAAAGACGCTGTGCATACCTATTCACTCCGGCAAGGTGAGAAGTCGACTACCTGCGCAGCCGTTGATCAAGGGATATCATGTCCAATAAAGTCACTCGCGCTCGAGCCAAGTACCTCGTATGATCTGACGCTGTACCGAGGATTTAACGAGGACACTCCTAAAAAGGTAGATACTCTCGCGGTAAAGACGTTAAAAGCCGTGCAGCTTGTTGAGTCGACGCTTCAAAATGATATGACGATCTATACCAAGCCAACTTCGTTTACGTATACATTTGACCGTCCGATTGAATCGGTAGGCGGAGTATTGCAGCGTGTTGACGGTACGTCGAAGACAGATGTAAAGACAACCCTAAAAGCAGAAGGCAGCACTGTTGTTGTCACCGCAGCGCAGCAGCTCCCACGCAACGCGAGTTATCAGCTTACTTTAGAAGAGGTGACTGGAAGGGATGGAGCATCCCTAGCTGATCCATTGGTCACCATATTTAAGACATCGGGTGGACCAAAAGTAGTGAGTGTATCTGTCGGGTCTTCACTAGTGCCACAAAGTGCAAAAATTACAGTGACATTCGATCAACCAGTCAAAGGTGACATCGATCTTGCGAAGTTTGCCAGCTCAGCAGGCATAGCGTCGACAGTTAGTCGCGCGTCGGATACCAGTATTACCTTCGCCTTAAGCCCGGCAGCCCTATGTACAGCTTTTAGTCTTGTGATAGAAAAAGGTCTCCCAAGCGGTAGTAACGACGAAACTTCGACAGAACAGTGGAAGTTTGATAGCCGTATCGCCTGCGGGTACTCATCGGTCATTGGGTACTCTATTAAAGGACGAGCGATTATTGCCTATACCTTTGGATCGGGCGGGTCAGTGATCTTATTCACCGGTGGTATGCACGGGTCTGAGCCTAGTAGTACCTCAACGATGCAAGCCTGGGTGAATTATCTTCAGTCGAATGGGTTTAAAATACCTGCGGATAAGAAAGTAGTGATCGTTCCTAATACCAACCCCGACGGAATTGCCGCCGGGTCCCGGAATAATGCAAATAACGTTAATATCGACCGAAATTTCCCGGCTTCAAATTGGCGTCCAGATATCGATACGGCGAGTGGAACACTCCCAACTGGAGGAGGCACTTCGGCTGGATCAGAGCCCGAAACGGCTGCTTTAATTGCACTTACTCGTTCCCTCAGGCCTCGGCTAGAAGTATCATTTCACGCACAGGGAAGCCTCGTTGGAGCGAATCAGTATGGAGATTCAATTGCTATTGGCACAAAGTATGCACGAACCGTAGGCTATGGCACAATGATCGGTAACGCCGAAGAGGTGATGGGATACTCTATTACCGGTGAGTATGAAGATTGGATGGGGCAAGAAATGGGCATTCCGGCGATTCTTATTGAGCTACCAACTACCTCTGGTAATTATCTAAATAGCCAACTAACAGCTTTGTTGAATCTATTGCCTGTCTAATTTAAATCAATAATTTTTTGAATAAATTGATCGATAACGGCGACGTCTTCCGGGCCAACCTCGAGGACGTCTTTTTCAACTGCGTGTCCGCTGCGGGCAATATGGCGATCTTTTGCGACGTAGAGTCCCATCGGTGAAAGTGATGCCTCAAGGCTTACTATCATCAAACAATCATCTTTTGTGCGTACGATTTGGTCGAGAATAATCTTGGTGTCAGTAACAAGAGTAAGTCTATACCCGTTAACTGTTCCTAATTCGTCTGCTAGTAGCCGTAAATGCTCTAATGAGGCTTCATCACTGGGCGAGACGATAATAGACTCATCTGAAGAGAAATGGTCCTTAGGATCGCTGTTAAGGGTGTCAATGTCTGCATTTTGAAGGATTCCAATCGCAGTAACTGCTATTTTGCGCCGATCGATATCTTGCAGGATAGTTTCTTGGCCTACCTTCGTAGCAACATATTCATACTCATGATCAATTGCCTTTAGTGTCGCAGTTAAAAAAGCAGCTGTATCAGGGGTATGTTCGTGTGAGAAATCGCTCATATGCAGGATATTCTAGCACTTATAGCGTGGCATTGCTAATAATTTAAATAAGTTTTCCCTAATTTAAAACGACCGCTCTCGCAGAGACGGTCGTTTTAAATGTGAATGAATCATAAATTTGGATTCAAACAGGTGCCTATTTATAGTATCGCATAGAATGAATAACTGCAACGGTAGCATAGACATTATTATACCGTTTATGCAAATATAATTATGCAATATAAAGTGCTTGTGTAAAACTTGACAAAGTGCTGTGCTTATGCTAAAATGCAAAGCATACACATACCATGTGTGAGGTATCAACGAGGGTTTTCACGTCCATAGGGCAGTGGAAATCTTTTTTAATTTGTGGACATCGCGGTGGATAGATATCTGAGCGGTGTTAAAGGAGAAAAATTATGGCAGGAACAAAAGCAGGCGGCCAAAAGGCTGCAGCAAAGAACCTACAACGTGACCCTGACTTCTACGCGAAGATCGGCCGCAAGGGCGGTACAAATGGTCACACTGGTGGATTCGCAGCAAACCCTGAACTCGCACGTGTTGCGGGCGCTAAGGGTGGACGAATTTCTCGTCGCCGTTCAACTAAAAAAGTAGCGTAAGTTACTTTCATATAAATAACCCCGAGCAATCGGGGTTATTTTGTTTGGATTATTTGGTATGATTACAGCATGATTAAAACGATTGGTGTGGTTGCGAAATACGTATTTGAAAACGGACCAAATGCTGCTTTTTGGGTGGGAGTGCTGATGGTTGCTTTAGTTGGTATATGCAACAGAACTCAATCATCAGATTGCTTTTCATTCTCATTCCTTTGTTTGGCTTAGTTCTATTTGTTCGAAAGTCGTACAAAGACGTCCGGAAGGGTTATCTGAGAAGGGGAGCTAATCAAAGTGTCGGAAGTACAGTCAAGACTCAAAAGGATGGCAATATTCAAGATTTGATTTCCAGTATTCCGACGAATGCTAGCATGAAGAGTCTGTATGGATACGCCGAAGACTATGCGAAAAACTGGGCATCTGACGGAACTTTGGATCATCTTAATTTCTATATTGATTTAAAGGACGGATCAATCGTAAAGAGGGCTCAAATTTTTTTGAATTCTTCGATGAGAAATGAACAGCTAACTACCTATTTCCCAAAAATGTCAGATGACATCGAAGAGTTGGCAGGGACAGATACTGCAACGATAGCAGCGGGCTCAAAGCCGATCTATAGTTACGATAAATGGAGAGAGGCGCTCAAGCACGCGATCGAAAGTTCGAGTAGTGACATTGCTAAGGCGAACGAGGTTGGTATACAGATTGCGGGTGGTAGCGGCCTAGTCTTTAGGTTTACTTTTAAAATCAATAATCGCAAATGGTCGCGACGATTCCCGATTGCCTAAGCTGCATACCTTCGTAAAGCACAAATCCGCGCTTCATTTACGCGCCATATATGACTACACGCGACGCAAGTATACTCTTTTTTGCCCGATTGATATCCGGTTGCTTCACAACTAGGGCAGGTGCTCCGTGCATGCAGCCATTCGCGGTAGGTATCAAGGTGATCTTGGACGATGCCATCGGATACAGGGATGCTATAGTTGGCACCTAAAATAATCGCTTTGTCCCAAGCATCAGTTTCCATGGCAACAAGTTCGACATCCTTTGAATAATCATGGTGTTCAAGGAGTCCATGGGCTAATTCGTGCAGTAAAAGCACTGTGTTTGTTGGATCTGACTCGTCGTAAAAAACAGTATGGGCATCTGGTGACCAGGCAAACCGCTCGCCAGGAGTAAATGATAGTTGAGGATATTCTGCCTGTAGCTTAGGCAGTAGTGAGTGCGTCGAGAGCATAGTAGTAGCATCCATAGATAACAGCAAGTTCAGGGTGTTTTGCTTGGACAAGTTTTGGGGCAGGGATGTGGCTAGGGAGCCGTTCTTTGAGGAGGTTATCGAGGTCTTTTCCGAAGTGCTCAAAGTACGTACCGATGCTTCCGCCGATGATAATGACATCGGGCTGAAGGACAGGAATAATTGCCAGGAATCCACGGCTAATGCGATCGGCAATATTGTGCCAGATGCGCTTACTGGTGATGTCGCGTGCGTATTTACCGTAGGCTTTGTAGATCGCTTTTCCAGAGGCGAATGTCTCCCATTCACGGACTTGACCGTCGAACTCAACCAATGATCGGCCTGCTTCGCTATTACGAAGGTCGGGGTTGATCTTTCCTTCAGTAATAATACCGCTGCCAATACCTGTACTGACCGTCACATACAGCGAAAGTGCAGGGATATGTTTCAGCTGACGTGTTTCGGCTAAACCAGCAAGGTTTGCGTCGTTATCAACAAATAGGGGAGCATCGTTTAGGACACCCTTTAAGGCTCGTGCAACGTCGAAATTCATCCATTTGAGGTTGTTGCACCATACGGCCACGCCGTCTTTGACGATACCAGGCATCGCAACAACGATTGCTTCGACTGGCTCATCGCCGAAGTGGGTTTGGAGTAATCCCTTAAGCATTGCGGTCCATTCGAGGGTGGTTTTAGGAGTAGGGAACTTAAATTGTTCCCCAATGCGGCCATCTTCTAAAAAGCTTGCCACCAATGTCTTTGTCCCACCCGTATCGACCGCCACTAACATGTCATAAGTTTAGCACGCACGCGTACGCGGAGATAGCTATTCGACTTACTTTATATAGATTTATTGAACCGGTGCTGCGATCAAGGTATGATCATAAGTAATAACGAAGGAAAAACTCATGCCAGAACAACACAAGCCCGTAGCAGTCACTGAAATTCAAAGCACAGAACCTGATCAACAGACGACAGCAGCGCTCGTATTGGGTATCTTGTCGCTCGTACTGATACTTGTGCCATTTATCGGTTTTACTCTTGGTCTTATAGGTCTCGTATTGGCAATTCGAAAGTTCCGGAAAATTGTCTATACCGAAGATGGGTATAGAGGAGTGTTCTTTTTGAATTGGTCAAAAGCATCCGGGCAGTTGAAAGCAGCATTTATCACTTCTATGCTTGGAACATTTGGCTTCCTCATCGTTCTTATATTCATTACGGCGATTGCTCGCTTAACTTAGAGCGCCACAAACACACTGGTTGAAAATTTCTCTCTCCGGTATACTTGAGCGAACCGGATACATTTGCACTTTGACGCCTGGATGGAGAAAAAATGCTCTTTAGAATATTGCTCATCCTCAGCTTTTCCGTCGTGCCGCTGCAGATCTATGGTCCGTTGCAGGTACCCAAACAACCGTTCTTGGTCGAGCCGATATTCCGGCTCTTTCCACCGACTGAAGTAGGGGAGCCTCGACGTCGCAAACGCGAAAAGCAGGCACAGAAGTCACTCGGTCGCCCTGTGGTCCCGCGATGAACGTATAAAAAGTTCTGTGGTGACACGGGGCTTTTTATATTCGGCGGATAATAGTGCTCATGGTTGCGTTTTAGCCCTGACAGTTTGATAATAGAGGTCACTAAGGTTGTTAAGGAGAAAACTCATGGCTCTACTAGGCGGATATCGTATTACTCGAACAGGAATCCTGTTTGTTATTGGAATTATTGTGCTTGGCGGCCTCGTTACTGGGGGTATTTTCCTTGTAGAGAATCACGGTGAAGCAGTTCGGCGCGAGGAAGCGGTGAAATTGGCTGAACAAAACTTACGCGAGCAATCTCAAACCTCAACACAACCGGTAAATGGTGAAGACACTGATGATACCGAAACTGTTGCAACAAATGGAACCGCACCTGTTCCTGCAGGCACGAACGCTAGTGAACTGCCGGTGACTGGAATCGACGATCTTCGATTCTTGGGACAAGCCGCAATCTTGGCTCTTTTGGCACTTTCTGCAAGTTATTACATTGCATCACGACGCGCTACCGATACCCTCTAGCGGACCTCTAGACTTATCACCCTATCTGAGGTAGAATAGTACTAATCGACCGAGGCAAGAGTTAGTGCTGAATCTTTTTGATTAGTAGATAACTATGCTCAAGCGAAAATACAATTTTGAAGGGAGTCTTAAAAGACTTATCATGGCAAAAGCCGCATTTACAATGGATGAACTTTTAGCGAGCGAAGACGCAAGCTTAAAGCAACTCACACAGGGAGAGGTCGTCGATGGAACGGTCCTTTCAATCCGAAAACACGAGGTATTAATTGATCTTGGTCCACACGGAGTTGGCCTTGTTCCACGCCGCGAGATTGGTTTCTCACGTGCACTGAACGAAGGCGACGAAGTTACCGCAAGTATCGTTGATCCTGAACTAGAGAACGGTCAAGTACTTCTCTCACTGCGTAAAGCAGCGAAAGACAAGGGCTGGGACGAGCTCGCAGCAAAGATGGACAGCGGCGAAATTATCGACGTTTCTCCATACGATGCAAACCGCGGTGGACTATTGGTTGAATACGACGGCGTTCGTGGATTCCTCCCAGTTTCACAACTATCAGCAGAACACTACCCACGGGTTGGTTCAAGCGACAAAGAAGAAATTCTTCAGCGTCTTAACTCACTGATTAACCAAACTCTTAAGGTTCGTATCCTCGATGCAGACCGTAAGGCAAACAAGTTGATCTTTAGTGAAAAAGAAGCTGTCAAAGAAGGCCTCGCGGCTCGATTTGAGAAGCTTGCAATCGGTGACTCTGTAAAGGGTGTCGCTACTGGTGTTGTCGACTACGGAGTATTCGTCAACGTTGAAGGTATCGAAGGACTTGTTCACATTTCTGAGATTTCTTGGGAACGTGTCAACAACCCGAACGACTACGTGAAGGTTGGTCAGACTATCGAAGCGAAAATTATCGCTATCGACAAAGACCGCCTCAGCCTTTCAATGAAGCAACTCACCGAGGATCCTTGGATGAGCGAAGTTGACCAATTCAAGTCTGGCGACAAAGTTGAAGGTACAGTCACTCGAATTACACCATTTGGTGCATTCGTACAGATTAGCCCAGCTGTTGAAGCACTTGTACACGTCAGCGAACTAGGTGAAGGCGATACTGCTGATCCTGAAAAGGTGTTCACATTGAACGAACGCAAAGAATTTGTCGTTCTCGATGTTGAAAAAGAAAGCCGTAAGATCTCACTTGGTCTTCCTGGCTCAACACCAAAGAAAAAATAGTACACAAGTACGACTCTGTACCCCGGGTACGGATAAACACGAACCGTGTTAAGCACGGAGAAGAAAGGAGCAGACATGGCTGAGAAAGTCTTAACGATTGCCGACTCAATTACAGTTGGTGAATTAGCCGAAACGCTCAATCTCTCCGTGACAACACTGGTTGGTGAGCTTTTCAAAAACGGAATCGCTGCCACAATTAACCAACGTATCGACTTTGAGACTGCAACAATTATTGTTGAAGAATTAGGACTCGATGTTGAACTCGAGAAGAAATCAACCGAAGGCGCTGGTCCTGAACGAAAAGTTCACGAACTGACCGATAAAGCCGTTGATCGTCCACCGATCGTTGCTGTAATGGGTCACGTTGACCACGGAAAGACAAGTTTGCTTGATGCAATCCTTGGCCAAAAAGTGGTTGAAGGCGAAGCTGGTGGAATCACCCAGCACATTAGCGCGTATCAGACAGTTCGTAAGAATCGTTCAATTACACTGCTTGATACACCTGGACATGAAGCCTTTGCAGCCCTTCGTCAGCACGGTGCAGCACTGACTGACGTTGTGATTATCGTCGTTGCTGCCGATGACGGTGTGAAACCTCAAACTATTGAAGCAATTCGTTTTGCGCGCTCTGCAAACGCCAAAATCGTTGTCGCAATCAACAAGATCGACAAAGAAACTGCCAACGCACAGCTCGTAAAGACGCAACTTGCAACTGAACACAATTTGAATCCAGAAGAATGGGGTGGTGACACGGTTATGGTGGAAGTCAGCGCAAAAACTGGCCAAAACATCGACAAACTTCTTGATCTCGTACTTCTTGTTGCTGACCTTGAAGAACTCAAGGCTGATATCGATGTTCCTGCTGAAGGTCTTGTTATCGAAGCGCACATGGAAGTAGGGCGTGGTCCTGTTGTTGGTTTGCTTGTTGAACAAGGTGTCCTCAAACCCGGTTCATTCCTCGTTGCCGGAACTACCTACGGTAAGATCCGAACGCTTCTTGATTTTAATGGCAAGCCACTCAAAGAAGCTGGTCCTTCAACACCTGCAACAATTACAGGATTTAAAGAAATCCCTCAATTTGGTGATAGTTTCGAACTCTTTAAGACTGAAAAACAAGCCCGCACACGAATCGCTGCCGCGAAACTTGAAAACGAACGTAACGCTGCCAGTACCAACGTGACTGGTGCCGATATGTTGAAACTGATGACGCAAAAAAGCGAAACACCTGACTTTAACGTCATCGTCAAAGCCGATGTACAAGGTTCACTTACCTCAGTTATGGATAGTCTTCGCTTGATCGAAACAGGTGGCCAAGTAAACCTGCACGTGATTAGCAGCAGCGTCGGTAATATTACTGAAAACGACATCCGTCTTGCGGCTGACGACAAGACCGTTATCTATGGATTTAACGTTGATCTACCACCATCTGTAAAACGCCTCGCAACCCGTGAGCGAACAGAAGTGCGTTTGTACCGAGTTATCTATGAGCTACTTGATAACGCCAAAGACTCAATGGAATCATTGCTTGCTCCTGAAGTCGTGGAAACTGTTTCTGGAACACTAACTGTTAAGGGTGTCTTCCGAACACTTAAAGATATGGTCATCGCCGGTGGTGAAGTAACAAGCGGTAAGGTAGTGAGCGGAGTCCTCGTACGTGCGATGCGCGGCGATGAACTGCTTGGTGAAGCCGAAATTACCAGCCTCCAGCGTGAAAAAGTTGAATCGAAGGAAGTGTTTGAAGGTGACCTCTGTGGGTTTAGCCTTAAAACCAAGCGAAAACTGCCACTCGAAATCGGTGACAAACTTGAATTCTTTACACGCGAACTCGTGACTCGTACGCTGAAGTAGACCTCTAGCTAAACCCCTTTCAAAAACGTTGTTGAAATATACCGCTTGTGGTATTATGCAAACATATAAACCTATAGTTTTATAGGCTCAAAAACAAAAACATACAAAAGGAAACACCATGCCGGAACGAGAACCAGGATCAGCACCAAAACCAAGACCACCAGCAGACCATTGGGATGGTCCTATGAAAGATGTCTTTGCTAGGCAGCCAGAAGCTGTTGCGCCAGAGGTTGCCGAAATAACAGCTGTGCCCGTCGAAGCTCCTCAGCCAGAGCTTGCTGCCGCAGTTGTTGATGTTGAGGCGGAAACACCTCCGGCCACAGAACCAGTTCTGACAGTCGAGGCACCAGTAACAACGTTAGTTGTTGAGACTCCTGTTGTCGAAGCCCCAGCGGTAACGGCCGCCACTCTTGGTGAGTTTGGTGGTATCGAAGATCTTGAGGCGCAGTTTGCAGCACCTTCAGCAGAGAAAGAGGTGGTTGAACAAGAAACATCTGAATCTCCAGAAGCTATTATTCCAACTACTCCAAAACGCAGTGAAACAAGTCACCACGAGTATCATTCGCAGCGTCCTGCTGTGGGTATTTATCGTAGTGGAACAAGCTTCAAGCGTACCGCTGGAACTCCGCAAGGTGGTAAATTTGCGAGTAAGGCAGAGTACGAAGAGCAAATCGGTGCCAACGATCCTACACGTGCAACGAAACATTATGATGAAGTGACAGGCCTTAATGAAACGCAGGCTGAAATTTCTGAACGTCCATCGTACGAAACGATGAAGGTTGATCAGCTTGTGTCCGAGTATGCGAAAGCAGATGTCCTTGGTGACAAGTTCGTTACAGATGAAATTTTCAAAATCTACGAAACGAAATTCATGGAAGAGGTAACTCGACCAGGAACAACAATGACCGAGGAAGACTACAATGCTGCGCTTGAGCAATTTAGTACACTTACGGCAATTGCGGTTGAGCAAGAAAACCTTGCTGCTAAATATGAAAAAGCGAAAGATTCAAAAGTCATTAATTTCTACGAGTCATCGGTTGAAGAGGATGCTAAAGAACCGTCAGTTGGTGACAAACTCAAAGGCTTCTGGAAAAAAGGCGTAGAGTCTGCAAAGAAATTGTTCAGGCCCGGTGTACTCACGGAAATGTGGGTTGTTGCAGATCAGAAGCTGAAAGATGGTGCCGCTTGGGCACTCAACTACGGAGTAGATCCTGAAGCTGATGATGCTGATGAAGTTGAACGAAAACGAAAACGAAACAGAAGGTATCTCACCGCTGGTGCTGCTGCCGTAACAGTTGCGGCCCTCGGTGTATCGTTTGGAATGGGATTTGCGGCAGGGAGTGGTGGAGATCACGAAGCTGCAGCTGAAGCCCTAGGCCCTAACGGCTTTACGGGTGGACAAATGGGTGGCGAAGACGTTCTTTCGGCGCAGGACCAATCGATCGCTGATGCGCTCACCCCTAACCAGGCGAGTGACTTCTTGCAAAACCCTTCAGCCGAGAGTGTGCCTGATGCCCCGGTACCAACGCTTGAAGAAATTCCGCCAGTACCAGAGCCTGCACCAATTCCAGAAGGCTATAACATCTCAAGTGGTGAGGGTGGTGAACAACTCTTTAATACACTCAACATTGATACTCAAAAATGGTACAGCAATCAAGAAAGCTTCCTCGCGAACTTCCCTAATGATTTCTACCGTATGCCAGGTGGTGGCGTGGGTATCTCACACCAAGGCATGCTTTCTGAACCAGCACGTAATGCAATTGAAGCACTAAGATAATAGGACGGGTGGGAATATGAATAACGACGATTTAATTACAGAACTAGGTATTGAAAACTATAGTGCCGACGACCAACAGCGAGTACTTGATGAGTTGAATATGCTCGTGGGTGAAGCGATGCTCGGACATCTCAGTGATGAGCAAGTCCAAGAGTACGAAGCTATTATTAATGGCAACCAAGAGGTGATTACCACGTGGTTAACTGCGAATGATCCGGGATACGAGGATACAATTGCGTATCAACAATTAGCTGAAGGGTATGAAGCTGATCCAGACAAGGTTCCGGCCGACAAAGTCTATGCCTCAATGGCGTGGATTGAAAAGAATAACCCGAACCTCAATGAAACTGTTTCAGCGATCAAGGCGACGCTCAAAGCAAATCTCGATCGAAGCAAGTAAAAGTTTGGCACCTCGTACGAGGTGCCATTTACGTTGCTGACATCTGATATAATGAAGGAAAAGGAAGTAATGATATGTTTCAACTAGATGATCAATTTCTCGCCGATGTCGGCCTAGCGGCTTTGCCGGAAGAGCAAAAAAAGCCGTTTCTTCAGCACACCTACGAACAGCTTGAGTACAAAGTAGGTATTCGCCTGAGTGAAGGTATGTCAGAAGACCAACTTGCGGAGTTCGAAGCAATTATTGACCGAAAAGAAGACGTGATTACCGCTTGGATCGCATCACATGCTCCAAATTACCAGGATGAAGAGGTGTTCCAGCGATTAATGCAGGCGAGCAACTTACCGGCGAATGATCCAACTCTTCGCGCCGAGTACGCGGCAACTAAGTGGCTTGAAGTAAATCGCCCTGACTACCGTGATGTCGTGGCGCAAACTCTTGAAGAGATCAAACAAGAGATTTCAAAGAGTAAAGATGCGATTTTGGGTGTGAGTGCACCAACTCAAGACGTCCAGTAGCCGTTTTTGAAGGCTTGACCGGTCATACGTTTGCCGCTAGGGCCAATTAATTCATCGATAACGAGGTAAGAGCTGTCTTTGAACTCGACGACATAGTCTTTTTCATTTAACTCACTACTGACCGTGTGTGCTTTTGTTACAATAACGAACTCCTCCTTAAAGGGGAGTTTTGTCTTTGGAAAGGCAAGATAGGCACGAACATGGCGTTCGGCTTGAACCGCGGTCATTTCTTCCGGCTTCAGGATTGCACTCTCTTTTTTCAGTAAGTAGCAGTAAATAGCATCGTTTGATTGAGGACTCGGCAGCAAGTTACCTTCGATAATACCAGGAAGTGTTTCGATGAGCATGCGACCACCTAGCGCTGACAGTGTCTGATACAGTTCGGGCGCAGTTTCAGTGCCATCGAGTGGATATACTTCCTGTGTATACACTGGTCCAGCGTCCATTTCGGCCGTCAGTTTCATAATTGAAACACCTGTTTGTTGATCGCCGTTCATAATAGCTGTTTCGATAGGGGAAGGTCCGCGGTACAAAGGTAAAAGTGAGGGGTGAATGTTGATGATACCAGGGCTGAAGAGGTCAATAATGGCTTGTGGCACAATACGTCCGTAGCTTGAAAGGACACCAACTGTGTCGCCGAGGGCTTTGATAGCATCAGTAAGGTCGATCAGTTTGGTGGGTTGCCATACAGGAATACCATGTTGTTCGGCGATCTGTTTAACGAGGGGTGCACTAAATTGTTGTCCACGACCAGATTTGCTGTCGGGTTTTGTAATGACCGCACCAATTTTGTATTCAGCCTCAATGAGGCTCGTTAGCGCACTTGCGCTAAAGGTATCAGTCCCAAAGAATATGATTGTTTTTGACATGTTCGTTGTAATCGAGCGGTTGTAGCTCGCCTTTCTCATCTAGTGTATAGAATGATTTCTCTTGATCTTTAATGTGATCAATAAAGACAATCCCTTGGGTGTGGTCGATTTCGTGTTGAATCACACGGGCAAGGAAGCCTTCGGCTTTAAAACGAACTTCTTCGCCGTCAATATTGATGGCTTTGACACGAATCTTTGTGTGGCGGGGGACTTTTCCGTAGACGTTACTGACGCTGAGGCAGCCTTCGTAGTCGGTCACGATAGTGCCTTCGTACTTCACGATTTCTGGGTTAATAAGCGCGGTAAATTGTTTTGCTTCCTTGTCATCGAAGTCGCTTCGGACGATCACTACACGGTCCATACGATCAAGCTGTACGGCCGCAAGCGCAGCACTAATCTCATGAGGGCGAGAATTTTCCCAGTCAACGGCTGCATCAGTCATCTCTTCGATAAGCCCAAGAACTTCTTCGGTTATTTCGCGGACACGAGCTGATTTTTCGCGTAGATGCGGATTTGGCAGGGTGATGATGTCGTCTTTAGTCATTCTGGCAATTATACATGACTTTTAAAGGCAAAACAACAGAGGTGAGTCGTAATGTCTAGAGTAGACTTTGTGGATCGAGTTCGCTTTGCCAATGTGTGGTTGGTAAATGTTGTAGTGCAGCAATTAAATATTCACGTTTCGGGCTTTTCAAGATAAGTTGCCAACGGTAGGTATCATGTTGGCGTTCGTAGAATGCCGGAGTCGGTCCTAGCAGTCGGACGTCAGGATGCAGCGAAGACTTTAACTCTTTTGCAAGCGTTTTTGCCGATCGAATTGCCGCTTGCTCGGTCTTATAAATAGTTGTTAGTTTCAACAGGTAACTATACGGCGGGAAGTACGATTTTTTACGCGTTTCTAGCGCGTAGGTATAGAAAGATTCGTAATCTTGTTTCAAGCCGTGGCTAATTGCGGGGTTGGTTGGTTGATACGTTTGCACGACCACTTCACTGGCATGTTCGTCGCGTCCCACGCGTCCGATAACCTGTGCGAGTAGTTGGAAAGCACGCTCGCTAGCGGCGTAGTCGGGGAGAGACAGTCCGCTGTCTGCCTGGATGACTCCCACGGTACGAAGATTGGGAAGGTCGAGACCTTTCGCAACAACCTGCGTGCCAATCGCGATATCAATCTCACCTTTATACAGGGCTTCGTACTGACTATTCACCGTTTCGTCTGTTTTATTGTCAGAGTCAAATCGTGCGATGGTCGCTTTCGGAAATAGTTTATGCAGTTCGGTTTCGATAAGCTTTGTGCCGATACCTTTATGAATAATTTCAGCCGAATGACAGACAGGGCAGCTCGTTGGAACCTTTTCGTGGTGACCACAGATGTGGCATGAAAGGTCGTAGGTATCGGCGTGAAGGGTTAGTGGAACGTAACAGTTAGGGCAGAGCGCCGTCCAGCCACAGTTTTCGCATAATGTTGTGGCGGCGCTTCCACGGCGGTTATGGAATATAAGGGTTTGCTTGTGGTTTTCCAGGTTCTTTTCGATACTTTCAACCAGTTGATCAGAGATAAAGCGGTGACGTGTGAAGTACTGGCGTTTGGTCATATCGACAACTTTTACGACGGCTGCTTGTGCGCCCGAACGAGCTGACCTATCGAGGCGAATCACCGGACGATTTGCAGACTCTGCGAGGAATCGGTCAGTAATAGAAGGTGTCGCACTTCCGAGGATCACCTTCGCCTGAGAGAATTTCCCCAAAACACTGGCGGCACGAATAGCAGAGTAGCGCGGTGCCTGTTCTTGTTTGTAGCTTGGTTCGTGGGCCTCATCAATAATGACTGCACCTAATTTTGGTACAGGCATGAAGAGTGCAGAGCGGGGACCGATAACGAGCTGTGGTGTCGTTGCGTCAAGGACTTGTTTCCAGACCGCGTGTCGCTCGGCTTCGGTCATATGTGAGTGCGTTACGATCACACCGGGGAAGTCGTGCAGGAATTCGCTAATAATCTGGCTAGTAAGACTAATCTCGGGCACCAAAACGATGACCGATTTGCCGTCTGCTGCCATGCGACGGGCGAGTTCTTTGTATACCTCTGTTTTGCCTGAACCGGTGACGCCTTGTAGCAAAATAGTACCGTCAGTACTGTTGACTATCTCTGTTATCGCGCGTTCTTGGTCTTTATTGAACACAATAGTTGTTCGGTCTCTTTTTGAGGTGTGGACTTGGTTTGGACGCGCCCGACGAGCTTTATCGAGGCCTCGTGGTAAGACGGTCTGTAAAACAGTCGCGAGGGGAGTCGTGTAGTACTCGGCTAGCCACAGTGCAAGCTCTAGAATCGGTTTTGGGATCGGTGTTTTCTCGATGACCGATGTAATTTCTTTCGTGTTGTAGCTGGGCTTGCCGACAGAAGTCATGATAACTCCGACTAAGACTTTTTTACCTACTTCAATCGTCACGACTTGGCCGACCAGTAATGGTTCAGCAGAGGCATACGTAAAAGTAGAGCTGCCGGCTCGAATAATGCGTGAGGGGGCGACTTCGTAGTAATGTAACTCCGTGGACATATACCTAGTATAGCGCCTTATTTCCTCCGACAATCATGCTAGAATAAGCATATGTATTTTGAGAGCCGAGAAGAGGCTGGAATTAAGCTTGCAATCCAGCTATTTGAAAAGTACCGCTACGAAAACTGTGCGGTCGTTTCTTTAACTGATGGCGGCGTCATTGTCGGCGAGCAAATTGCGTCGGCACTGCATAGCGTGCTGACGCTTCTACTGGTTGAAAAAATTGAAATTCCCGGTGAACATTTAAGCTTTGGTGCGGTATCGCAAAATGGATCTTTTAGTTTTGACAGTTCGATTTCATCGGGTGAAATGGAAGAATATACTTCCGAATATCATGGCTACCTCGAAGAGCAAAAGCGCGAAGCGTTCCAAAGAATTAACCGGTTACTTGGTGACGGAGGGTTGATCGACCGTGAAATGTTGCGTGATCATGTGGTAATTCTTGTATCGGATGGGATGAATAGTAGTGCCGAGCTCGACGCCGCAATGGACTTCCTAAAACCGATCCGCATGACGAAATTAGTCGTTGCAACACCGGTCGCATCGGTACAGGCGGTTGATAAGCTACACATGATTGCCGACGAGCTGCACATTCTTGATGTGAAAGATAACTACCTTGATACGGCGCATTACTATAATCGAAATATAATCCCGTCTCACGAGGAAACCGTCGCAAAAATTAATAAAATAGTACTGAATTGGCGTTGACCATACACGGTCAAAAAGTGTAGAATAAAAATCAACGTTATGGTGAATGTTGTGAGGATTAATTAAGGGGAATCATGTTAGACGTATTTATTACATCTCGGGTGCGAAGAAAAATTGTGGTGGTTTACGCCAAGTACCCTGATTTCCGAACACACGTTCGCGGACTTGCAAAACTTATTAAAGAAGACCCAGGAAATATCCAACGAGAACTGAAGCGTCTCGAAAAAGTTGGCTTCTTGACCTCTGAAAAGCAAGGAAATACCAAAATCTATGCTACCAACAAGCAATTCCCGATCTTTAAAGAACTCCAAAGTATTGTTATTAAATCTCAACAACAAGCAACTCGGCCAAAGCGAACTTCTTCTAGCCAGGCCTAAGGCCACTGTACATGTCACTTTTTGAAAACATCTTAACATCAAGAGGAATTACGCCCGATAAAAGGGCTGTTTTTTTGTCGCCGGATTATAAAAAGAAGCACGATCCGTTTCTGTTGCCAGATATGCAGGCTGCTGTAGATCGCCTTGTCGTCGCCCATAAAAAACAAGAAAAAATCACTATCTATGGTGACTATGACATTGATGGCCTCACCGCAACGACGGTATTAATCGATGCATTCAAGAGTTTTGGGTTTGAGCATGTCACGGCCTTTATTCCGAATCGATTTGTTGAAGGCTATGGCCTGACGATTGACGCAGTCGAGAAAATAGCCGCCACGGGCGCTGAATTGATCGTCACTGTCGACTGTGGAAGTTTAAGCCACAAAGAGATCGAACGAGCCAATGAATTAGGTGTTGATGTGATTGTGACTGATCATCACAACGTCGCCGATACGCCTCCGCCAGCGATTGCGACGATTAATCCGAAACGATTACTCTATGATTACCCAGATAGCTATGAAAAGTTTGTTTTAAAACCCGATGCGGATCCAAAGTTATATCCCTTCCTCGATATTCCAGGGGTAGGGGTGGCTTTTAAACTAGTCCAAGCTTTGCAGACGGTTCTGCCTGGACTACCTGCTGGCCAAGAAAAATGGCTCCTTGATCTTGTCGCCCTCGGAACAGTTTGTGACGTCGTGACACTTGTCGATGAAAACCGCATGCACGTTTTTTGGGGACTAAAAGTCTTGTCGCAAACGCGACGTCCGGGTTTGAAGGCGCTTATGGCGGTGTCTAGTATTCGACCCGAGTCTTTGAACGCTCGAAGCCTTGGCTTTGGCCTAGGGCCACGTATGAATGCCTCAGGGCGTATGGAGACCGCGCAGCATTCGCTTGATTTGCTAACTGCCGAAGATGGACTGAAAGCGCTCGAAATTGCTAATCAACTTGATGTCATGAATAAAGCCCGCCGCGCAGAACAGGATGAGATTCTAAAAGCAGCGATTATCCAGGCCGAGGCATATGCACATTTGCCTGTGCTGGTTGTCAGCTCACCTGGATGGAACCACGGCATCGTTGGAATCGTTGCGGCGAAACTCCTTGAAAAATACAAAAAGCCAACGTACGTCTTGGAAGAAATGGATGAAGAAGCCAAAGGTTCTGCCCGAAGTTACGGCGATTTTAGCGCAGCCGACGCAATTCGCGCAGCCGACGATATTATTACAAAAGGCGGGGGACACAAACTTGCGGCCGGTGTGACACTTCCAACAAAAAACATTCCAGCCTTTCGAAAACGAGTGAATGATTTCTACAAAAGTCAGAAATTAGCGAATCAACCCTCGTTGTTATTACCAAAAGAAGACGGTCATGCAGTTTTTCACGACTTAGACGAGATGCTTGTCGATTCATTAAAGCAGCTTGAGCCATTCGGAAGCGGTAACCCGCAGCCAATCCTAAAATCTATGGATGTCGTTGTAGTGAATCAGCGCAAGATGGGCGCTGAAAGCCAGCACGTAAAGCTAACTCTTGAGATGGAGCGAAAAAAAGTTGATATGATCGCTTTTAATGCACCTGATCATTTCTTTGTTGAACCAGGAGAGACGGTGACGGTCTGGTATACCGTTGACGTGAATGAGTGGAATGGTCGTCGGAGTGTTGAAGGTCAGTTATTGCACCTCGAAACAAATTAGTATGGCTCAATCTATTGTGAAACTTGGTCACATCTGTTAGAATATTCCTCATATGGTACAAGTAACACGTAAAGACGAACGAGAAGCAAACGAGAATATTATTCGTCGTTTCAACCGAAAGGTATTGCAGAGCGGTGTGCTCGCAGAAGCTAAAGCTTCAATGCGATTCGCTAAGCCAATCAGCAAACCTGAACGCCGCGCTAAAGCGATTATTCGCAAAGAGCGTAAAGCTGACAAACTAAACAAAGCCCGCCTGGGTCTAAAGTAGTCCGTCTTGTCTTTAAAGGCACAATTCGATAACGATATTAAAGCCGCTCTTTTGAGCGGCGATCGTTTTACCGCGAGTGTTCTTCGCGACTTTAAGGCTGCCGTCCTCAACGAAGAGGTAGCGCAGAAAAAGCGCGACGAAGGCCTCGCTGACGCTGAGATCGAGAAAATTCTTATTCGTGAAGTAAAAAAGCGTGCTGAAAGCGCTGCTATTTACGATGGTGCAGACCGCGCTGAACTTGCACAGCAAGAGCGTGCTGAATCAAAAGTTCTTGAAGCCTACCTTCCTGAACAAACTTCAGAAGCTGACATTAAAGCTGCCGTCGATGAAGCAATTGTCGCTACTGGCGCGACGAGTCCTGCGATGATGGGACAAGTAATTGGTGCGGTCAAAAGCCAACTTGGGAACAGCGCTGATGGCGCAACTATCGCTCGTCTCGTCAAAGACGCCTTGGCTAATCTTTAACCACCCTATACTATAGAGATATGATTGTATTTTTCGGACCTGCCGGTGCAGGAAAAAGTGTTCAGGGACAAATTTTAGCAGCGCGCATGGGCTGGCGTTGGTTAAGTGCCGGACAACTGCTCCGTGATACTAAAGACGTTGAACTTCTGCACACGATGCACGAAGGCAAGATGGTTCCCCACGAAGCCATCACTAAAATTATGGGTGAAGCGATTTCGCACGCAACTAATATTGATCAGCTGATTCTTGATGGCTTTCCACGGCTTTTACAACAAGCCGAGTGGTTGATTGATAACCAGCCAAATCATGGACGTTCGGTCGCACTCGTTGTTGTACTTGAAGTCCCCCGTGAAGAACTTTTAAAGCGTCTCGAAATTCGTGGCCGCGCCGACGATACGCCTGAAGCAATCGATGAACGTCTCAAAATTTACCGCACTGAAATGTACCCAGTGCTTAATTACTTGACCGAACAAAACGTTCCGGTTGTTCACCTTGAAGGTACCGGTACTGTCGGGCAAGTGCATGACCGTGTTGTCGCTGAATTGACCAGTAGGGAACTTGCATAAAGATGCGCGAAAAAACTCCAGCAGAAGTACAAGCAATGCGCGACGGCGGGAAAATCCTCGCCGGTATTTTTGCTGATCTGAAAGAACAAGTGAAACCTGGTGTTAGCGAGTTAGAACTTGATGCCTGGGTGGATAAAGAAATTATGAAACGTGGCGCGATTGCGACCTACAAAACTCCTGAAGTAGATTTTCCAGCGGCTATCTGTATCTCAACCAACGAACAGATCGTACACAGTATCCCAACTGATTACGTGCTGCAAAAAGGTGATATTGTCAGCTTTGACCTTGTGATTACCTACAAGAATATGAAGACCGACAGTGCATTTACAATGGTAGTTGGCGGTGAGCCGAACGGTGTCCAGAAACACCTTATTAATGCGACTGAACGAAGCTTGTACGCAGGTATCGATGCTATCAAAGGCCCAGTTCGAACCGGTGACATCGGCGCTGCAGTTGAGAAAGTTTTGAAAGAAGCAAAGCTTGGTATTATTCGAGATCTTGTCGGACACGGCATCGGGCACGAAATGCACGAATCTCCTCCAGACATCCCAAACTACGGACGCAAGGGAACTGGCATGCTGTTAAAAGTAGGCGACACGATTGCGATCGAGCCAATGGCAACACTTGGTGGTGAACGAATTATCACCGAAGACGACGGTTGGACGATTTCGACCCGTGATGGCAGTATGGCTGCGCATTTTGAGCACACAGTTTTGATTACTCAAGATGGTGTAGAAATCCTTACCCAACTTTAGTTCCATCCTTTTTCCCCATAAAGCGGCCTCCGAAGGGAAGTAAGTGGTGGGTTGTTGGCGCTGAACAAACAAGTTATCACGTTTAGACTTTGCAACAACAGACATAACCGCTATACTAAGCTTCATGCAAGAAGGTTCTACCTACGCCGTCGGAATTGACGTTGGAACAACAACCGTCAGAACCGTAGTGGCACACATTGATGGTTCAACAGGGGTTCCAACTATTGTTGGCGTCGGCCAAGCCTCAAATACCGGCATGCGCAAAGGCGTTGTCGTTAACTTAAATGGCCCAGCCCAGGCAATTGACGATGCCCTCGGTGAAGCTGAACGCATGAGCGGCTATCAAGTCGACTCTGCAACAATTAGCGTTAACGGTGCACACATCCTCAGTACTCATGCTGATGGTATGGTTGCAGTTGGCGCTGCTGACCACGAAATTACTCGTGACGATCTGCTTCGTATTGAAGAAGTTGCGACACTCGGCAAGATCCCAGCAAACCGCGAAATTCTCGACGTTATTCCACACGCTTACAAATTAGACGGACAAGATAACATCAAAGACCCAATCGGAATGACTGGTACGCGTCTTGAAATTGACGCACATGTTATCTCGGGTCTTACTCCGTACCTCGTCAACGTTCAAAAGGCTGCTGAAACAGCCAAAGTTCACCCGAATTCAGTTGTTGCAACAGCAATTGCATCTGCACGTGCGGTCCTTGCTGAGCAACAGCTTGAAAATGGTGTCGCGGTAATCGACATGGGTGGTGCAACAACGAGCATTGCTGTCTACGAAGAAGGCGACCTGCAATATACTGGCGTGATTCCTATTGGTGGTGTGAATATCACCAACGACCTGGCGATTGGCCTCAAAACCGACCCAGAAGTCGCCGAAAAGATTAAACTCGAACATGCCTCTGCGGTGATTCGAAAAGAAGACTCCGGTATTAGCTTGAAACATGACGGGGAAGTACTGACATTCAAAACCAGCGACATCGACGAAATTGTTGAAGCTCGCCTGGAAGAGATTTTTGAAGCAATCCAACACCAACTGAAAAAAGCTGGTCGTGCCGGTAAGTTACCAAGCGGTGTCGTGCTTACGGGTGGCGGCGCACAGCTGAAACATATCGCTGAATACGCAAAGCAGTTCTTGGGCCTTGCAGCCCGCGTTGGTAAGCCAACCGGCTATGGCGGTGTTGCTGACGACATTGAAAAGCCTTCATTTGCGACAGCGATTGGTCTGATGCTTTTTGATGCAGAACGCATTGCCGTATCTGGTCAAAGCAAGAAATCTGGCCATAAAGTCAAAGACGCTCAGGGCGCTTTGGCGAAATTATTTGCTCGATTTAAAGCCTAACATTTACAACCCTTTATTACCTGCGCTGAAATGGTATACTAGGGTAAGTAAGAAAGACTGAGGAGATAGGGAACGACATGCCTGAAGTAAAACCAAGTGATATACAGACGTTTGCCAGCATTAAGGTGGTTGGTGTTGGTGGTGCCGGTGGGTCAGCCGTTAACCGTATGAAGGACGCTGGTCTTTCGGGTGTGCAATTTATTGCAATGAATACCGATGCCCAGGCACTCCACAATTCAAAAGCAGATACAAAGATTCACCTAGGGCACAGTACAACTGGTGGTCTTGGTGCGGGCGCTGATCCTTCAGTAGGTGAAGCTGCTGCTAATGAGTCTCGTGATGAAATCAAAGACGCCCTCCAAGGTGCTGACATGGTATTCGTTACCATCGGTGCTGGTGGTGGTACGGGTTCAGGTGCCGGCTACGTTGTTGCCGAAGTCGCCCGCGAACTTGGTATCCTTGTCGTTGGTGTTGCAACCAAGCCATTCAGTTTTGAAGGTGAAAAGCGCCGCCAAAACGCAGAATGGGCTATCTCTCAGCTTCGTCGCCACGTCGACACACTTATTACCATCCCTAACGACCGTCTTCTTCAGACGATTGACCGTCGTACGCCACTCCTTGAAACATTCAAGATTGCTGACGATGTGCTTCGCCAAGGTGTCCAGGGTATCTCTGAACTCATCACCGAACACGGTCTGATTAACCTCGACTTTGCCGACGTAAAGGCGATTATGAGCAACGCTGGTTCAGCGCTTATGGGTATTGGACGCGCATCAGGCGACAACCGTGCTTCACAGGCTGCACAGCAGGCGATCGAGTCACCGCTTATTGAAGTCTCTATCGACGGCGCCAAGGGTGTCCTGTTCAACGTGACTGGTGGCTATGACATGAGTATGTCTGAAATCCAGGAAGCAGCCGAGATTATTACCAGCGCTGTGTCTCCTGATGCGAACATCATCTTTGGTGCAACTTTAAAGCCTGAAATCGAAGATGAGTTGATCATTACTGTCATCGCGACTGGTTTTGACTCTGCATACTTCCAGGAAACTGAAACCGAACAACAAGAAGCTGACAAAGCCGAATTAAACGATCGTATGGCCGAAGAAGTTGTTGGTCACGTTGATATGAATCTCGACCACACCGAAGCCGCTGCAATCTTTAACGAAGAAAGCACCGAAAGTATGTGGAGCCAGCCTACAGCATCTACAGATGAAGACGAATCTGATACACCTGCATTCCTTCGCCGTCGCAAAAAGCGCAATAAAAAGACAGAGGAGTAGACCCACGTGGCTCAGCTAAATATTGGTGACAGTCGAGTAATTGAATCACGCGAAGTGAGTGACGGCGTGACAATTCGTCGTCGTCGCGAATCACCAGATGGCAAACGATTTACGACATATGAGCGTATTGAAAAACCAAACCTTGCCGTCATTAAAAAGAACGGTGCACGGACATTATTTGATCGTGACAAACTTTCTATTGCTGTAAAACGATCAGTCGGAAAATTCTTTGATTCTGAAGTTGAAGTTGAAGAAATGATCGATGAAATCGAAGACGGGCTGTACGCATTAGGTGAGAACGAAATTACTTCAAAGCAAATTGGTGATAAGGTCCTTGATGAACTCGCGCTTCGAAATGAAGTAGCCTATGTTCGTTTTGCGAGTGTCTACCAAGACTTTAAAACACTTGATGACTTCGTAAAAATTCTTGAACAAAGAAAGCATGCAAACGAGCAAAAGAAGGCTGCCTAAATATGCGCGTGGTGGTGGTGTACAAAGAGCGAACCGATACAACCCGTGACGTTGAAACGTACTTGGGTGATTTCAAGCGTCAAACAGGTCATGATCTAGAAACGTTGGATCCAGAATCGGTGGCAGGTATCGATTTTTGCCAGACCTACGATATTATGCAGTATCCGACAATTATCGCCTTGGCTGATGATGGACAAATGCAAAATACCTGGAATGGCGTTCCGTTACCAACAATTAGTGAGGTAAGTTATTATGTTCGATAAGTTGTTTAAAAAATCTACTAATGTGAAACGCTATCGTTACACGACATTCGGTTTTATGTTACTTGCAGGTATTGCAGCACTTGTTGCAGCTTTTACGCTTACTGTTGAAAAATTCCATTTGCTTGAAGATCCAAACGCGGTGCTTTCTTGTAGTATCAATATCGTCCTAAACTGTACCTCTGTGATGCAGACCTGGCAGTCGGAAGTCTTTGGTTTTCCAAATATGCTCATTGGATTGATTGCATTCCCGGTCATTATTGCGATTGCAACACTTGGGCTTGCGGGAGTAAAGTTTCCACGGTGGTTCTTGATCGCATCATTAATCACACTGTTTCTTGGAACACTCTTCTCTTATTGGCTTTTCTTCCAAAGCCTGTATGTCATTCAAGTCCTCTGTCCTTGGTGCTTAATCGTTACAACATCTACTACCGTCATGTTAGCGAGTTACGTGCACTTTAACTTCAAAGAAAACACTTTCAAATTAAAAGACAGCATTAATACAAAAGTGCAGTATTTCCTCAAGAGCGGCTTTCATCAAATGATCGTCCTTGCGTGGATCGCGTTGATGGTTGTGCTCGTTTTTGTAAAGTTCGGTGAAGCGCTTTTCGCGGCATAAGCCTGGTTTCTTTACAGAGTAGGGGTGGTGCGCTAAAATAAAGAACAAGACGATTGAGTGGTCATCAGCCACGAGTCTTCGGAAGAAAACTCTCTGTTATAAGAGAGCCATTAGAACCGAACGTGCACGCGGCGATACAGCGATCAACTAAGCGCTAAGAGAAGAATCACTTCTTTTGGAAGTCAGATGGAACCGTCCGTAATTATGGACTCTGACATTCAGAAGAAGTGATTTTTATTTTCTAAAAAATAAATGTACAAACGAAGGAGAACACATGAAATTTCAATCAGGATCCCGCCGCCGAGCGCTCGAATACGAAAAAGACATTATTCGCTATTGGAAAGATAACAAAACATTTGAAAAATCGATCGAGCGGCGCCCGGTCAGCAATTCATATGTTTTCTACGATGGTCCTCCATTTATTACCGGTGTACCTCATCACGGAACACTCCTTAGCTCTATCGTCAAAGACGCCGTGCCTCGTTACCAAACCATGAAAGGTAAGCATGTCGAGCGTGTGTGGGGTTGGGATACGCACGGGCTTCCGGCTGAAAACTTTGTTGAAAAGAAACTGGGCATTACCAGTCGTCACGAAGTGGGTGAGAAGATTAGCCTCGCTGATTACATTACAACTGCCCGTGAAAGTATGGTCAGCAACGCCGCGCTTTGGGAAGACACTATTGACCGCGTTGGTCGCTGGGTCGACTTTAAGGGCGCCTACAAAACCATGGACAAAGATTACATGGAGTCAATTTGGTGGGCGTTTAAAACTCTCTACGAAAAGGGCAAAATCTACGAAGGCGAGCGCGTACTTATGTACGATACCCAGTGGGCAACACCACTTTCAAAAGCAGAAGTGACGATGGACGCTGGTGCATATATCGATGTGACTGACCCAAGTGTCTATACGAAATTCAAAATTAAAGACGAAGACTATTCACTGCTTGCATGGACAACTACTCCTTGGACACTTCCTGGAAACACTGCACTCGCAGTAAACCCTGAGGTTGTGTACCTCAAAGTAAAAATTAGTGATGAGCTGCTTGTTGTCGCCAAAGACCTCGCAGAAAAAGTATTTACCGATGAAAAACACCAACCGCTTGCATACGAAGTTGTCGGCGAATTAACTGGCACTGAACTTATTGGTAAGTCATACGAACCACTCTTTGAAGATCGCGGTGAGAATGCACACAAAGTCTGGTCTGCAGATTATGTCACGACCGAATCTGGTACCGGTATTGTTCACTTGGCACCGGCATACGGTGAAGAAGACTTTATCCTCGCCAAAGAATTAGGCGTGCCTGTCGTACATGTCCTCGACGAATACGGTATCTACATTGAAGGTGACTGGAAAGGCCAAGAAGTCTGGGCGAGCAACAAGCAAATCGCTAAAGAACTCAAAGAAAAAGGCGTCGTTTGGAAGATCGATTACATCCGCCATGAATATCCGCACAACCCACGTACTGGCCACCGCCTTATGTACCGTGCACACCCAAGTTGGTTCTTTAATATCGACGACCAACGTCAGCAAATGCTCGACGAAAACACCGAACACGTCAACTGGTTCCCAGACCACATCAAACATGGTCGGTTTGAACATACTATTAAAACCGCACCTGACTGGAACCTGTCTCGTGACCGATTCTGGGCAACCGCCATGCCTGTCTGGAAGGGAATTGACGCCGAAGGAAACGAAAAAGTGAAAGTTATAGGGAGCTACGCTGAACTCAAAGAACTTTCTGGTGTTGAACTTGAAGACTACCACCGCCCATGGGTAGACAACATTGAATTCGACCTCGACGGCGTGCACTATACACGTATCGACAAGGTCCTTGACGGCTGGTTCGAATCTGGCAGCATGCCATTCGCACAGTTCCACTATCCGTTCGAAAACGTCGAAAAGTTCGAAGCGAATTTCCCTGGTGACTTTATTGTTGAATACGTCGGGCAAGTTCGTGCTTGGTTCTATTATGTCCACGCTGTAAACGTCGGACTCTTCGGTCACAACGCATTCAAGAACGTTATCGTCACTGGTAACGTTGCTGGTAACGATGGTTTGAAGATGAGTAAAAGTAAGGGGAACTTTACTGATCCGAACTTGTTGATGGATCAATACAGTGCCGACAGTCTTCGTTTCACGTTACTTTCCAGCCCGTTGCTATCTGGTGAAGATTTCGCCTTGAAGGACAAAGAAGTAGGGGACGTTGCCCGCAAACTCAGTATGATCTGGAATATGTACGACTTCTTTACGCTATACGCGGAAGTTGATGGTTGGGAATTCGACGGCACACTCGAAGATCCTTCGGATACACTGAAAAACCCACTCGACCAATGGATCGTCAGCCGTTTACACCAGCTGATTAAAGAAGTTGGCGACAACATGGACACCTACGATATCCCTAATGCGGTCAAACCGATCCTGCCATTTATCGACGATGCGAGTAACTGGTTTGTCCGTCGTTCACGCCGTCGTTTCTGGAAATCAGAAGACGATACAGACAAAAATAACGCCTACCGCACGCTTCACTACGTGCTCGTTCGCCTCAGTCAAACACTTGCACCGTTCGTGCCATTCTTGTCTGAGGAGTTGTACCAAAAACTCACCGGCGGTGAGAGTGTTCACTTAACCGATTGGCCAGAAGTTGGCCACATTGATGAGCTGGCTATCTCGCAAATGGCGATGGCCCGCCAATTTATCGAAGACGGCCTTCGTCAACGCGCAGTAAATGGCGTCAAGATTCGCCAGCCACTCGCCAGTGCAGTCATTGATAACTACGGTGAGTGGTTTAGTAATGTTGGTGAAGACAATTTGGTCTTTATGATCGAAGATGAACTCAATATTAAGCGCGGCGGACTGACTCAGTCAAAAGAGCAAACCAACGGCGTTGATACAACGGGCAACCGCATTAAGTTTGACTGGGAAATTACGCCAGAACTAAAACGTGAAGGCCTATCGCGAGAAATCATCCGCTACGTACAGGCTGCTCGAAAGAGTGCTGGGTTGAACGTTGACGACCATATCGACCTCAGTTTGACGACCACCGACGAAGACATCTCTCTAACAATTCAAGAATTTGGCGCAGTCATCTCGACCGAGACTTTGGCTGGTGAAATTTCAACAGGGGAGTATACGCACTCCGAAGACGTTACGATCGAAGGCAAGACACTCCACCTCAGTATCCAGAAGAACTAGGGTCCCAGAAGGGTTCAGCGGGATTGACTTTTGATGCCGCTTATGCTTAAATAGATATGTTAGCAAATAAAAATAAAAACATGTCTATATTACATTTTCTCCAACTTCAACCCGTTGACCCAACTGATGATGGCACCGTCAGTCCGCTTGATGAATACGAGCACGACGAAACAATCGATCTGGAAGCAGATATCGACGAATCGGTATTAGACCAAGAGTGGGATATGGTGATGAATGATTTAAAAAAAGACTCTGAAAAGCTTACGTTTAACGACGAATAGGCTATACTAAATATACTAATGGAACTTACTGACGAAGATTTTGATCGCTTGATCAGCCAAGCAATGGACGAATTACCCCAAGAATACATTAAGGGGTTAAATAACGTCGCTATTTTATATGCCGATGACCCGGACGAGTATCAGATTCAAAAATCTGGGCTGCGTGAAGGGAATATTTTACTGGGCCTTTATGAAGGTATCCCGCTGACGAAACGTGGCGGCAATTATAGCTTTGTACTTCCTGATAAAATTACGCTATTTAAGCATTCGATGATGATGATTGCAACAAATCCCCAGCAACTATATGAGCAAATCAAGCGAACCTTATGGCACGAAATTGCACACTACTATGGTCTCGATCATGAACGCATTCATTCCCTCGAAAGGGGTGAAAACTCTCCCGCCTAAGCCGCTTGTGCTATACTAGAAGAGCAAAGCACTATTGTTATGGTGCCGAAGCGGTTACATTAGGGAGGACAGTTATCAAGCGGCAACGTCATGCGTCACTAATCCTGCGAGGAGCAAAAATTACGACATTTTTGCTGAGCATTATGATTGCCACCGTTCTTACATCTGGACTTTTAGCTCGGCCAACGAAGGCCGAGTTTTTAAATACCGTGACTCAAAATGTTGGCTGTGTGTTGAATATTGGAACCTGCCCACCGCCTATAGTTAATGAAGAGCAAACTCTTCCAGACGAAAATCCTCCAATCGATACAACCGACCCTAAAGAAGAAGGTCCATCTGACGACACGACACCTCCATCTGTTGAACTGAGCGCCGACCCTATGCTTGCTGGTGGGGCATCGCAGATCATCACAATTAGTGGAGCGATTTCTGACGATAACTTGGTGTCATATTCGTTAGCTGTGAACGGTACAGTTGCGCAGGAAGAATCAAACATGAGTCAGACGAGCGCCGGGATAGATATCCCATGGAATGTATCGACCCCAAATGTAGTGCCGTCTGGGCTATATAGGATTACCTTGGATGCAACCGATGCTGCTGGTAATCCTTCACACATTGAAGTGACTGTTGAGGTAGACAACACTGCCCCGGACGTAGACGTCAGTGGGGGAGATGTCATTATCAAAGAAGGATCGATCAGTCCCTCAACTAGTGCGAGTGATACACACACAGTAGCGTCTTACTATTGGACTGCCGACGCAGGTAATCCAGGAGTGATTAATTTTGATGCAAATGTACCCGAGCCGAGCTTTACGCCAAATATAGAAGGCACGTACGTGTTTTACGTTTCAGTGGCGGATGGGCTAGGTAATGCGACGACGAGACAGTTTAGTTTTAGTTACGCAAAAGAACTTGAAGCGGTGCCACTGCCAACACTTGAAGATCCAACAGAGGCTCTTATCGATCAAAGTCCATCAACACCTGCGGTAACTCCGGCGAGTACAAACCCAGCAATTCGAAATGGCAGGGACGAGATACTGGAAAACGATGACGAACTGGTGCTAGGAAGCACTGTCTCGAAGCCAGGTGAAACGCCTCCGACAACGACAATCGCAAGCATTGCTCCAACAGGGAGCGGATGGAGTATATTTGGTGTTCTTTGGTACTGGTGGCTTGGGGTTATTGCGTTCTTTTTTGCTGGTTGGGTAGCGCTCAAAAAGTTTGTCCTTACTCGTATACCAGGTGAATCTTAAGGCAAGATTAAATTTTATTGCTAACTTGCTACGAAAGTGGTAAAGTTAAGAAAAATACAAAAGGTGAGAGCATTGTATAGGGAATCAAATCGTTGGTGGGCGATTTCAGTTAGTAATAATAGGAGAGTGTGATGAAGTTTTTTGCGAGCAAACGAACCCAACGAGTAGCAAATTTTAGCCTAGCAGTTATGTTAGTTGTGAGTACCATTACGGCCAGTGTGCCGTTTTTATTTAGCCAAAATGCCGACGCGGCATCGACTGTGACGGTGACCGCTAGCAATCCACAAGGTTGGACTACTGCCGATACACGTACAAATGGACATGTTTCATTTGTTGCCGATACATCAAACGGTAGCCTTGGTGCATTAAGTATGGTGACTGATGCGGTACCTGTATCCGGCCAAGATAAAGCACAGTATATGTACACTCTTTCAACTCCAGTTGCGCTCTCAAGCGTTACTGACACACTTGGGTTTGATACCAAGCAAAACAGCGCATCTTTTGCTGCAGGAACTCCTTCTTACCAAATTCCAGTATTCCTTAACGGTGTGACTGGTACAAACTTTGCGACACTTGTCTACGAACCATATGTTGACCAAGGAAATGCGGCTGTTATCAACGGCGTATGGCAACACTGGGACATTAACTACACAACAAGTAAGTTCTACTCAACACGTGCGTATACCGGACAGGGTGGAAGTATTGTAAATAGCCAAGGATCAAGCACGTACACACTCGCACAAATTAAAGAGTATTTCCCGAACGCGGTCGTTCTTGGATATGGATTGAACGTTGGTTCAAACAACCCTGGATACAATACAGAGGCAGATAACTTTACTTTTAACGGCACAACATACAACTTTGAAGTCGTCCCACTTTCTGCACCAACAAACCTCACTCCAGCGGATAACACGTACACAAACGACACAGCGTTTTCAAACACTTGGGGCGTTGTTGCCGGAGCAGCAAAATACGAATATACTGCTTCTTACGACTTGAACGGTACACCAATGACGTACACCGACACCAGCGATGCAGGTAACTACGAAATTGGTGCCGCTACCGTAACTCGACACAACAGCAACACTCCTGAATCAACCTATACCTGGAAAGTACGCGCAATTGACGCTACTGGAAACCCTGGTGCATGGAGCGTTTCTCAAAAGGTAACTGTTGATACAACTGCGCCTTCAAAGCCAGTGAACGCACTGCCTTCAAATGGTTCATACCTTACAACAAATGAATTTGACTTTGACTGGAATGATTCTACAGATGCATCTCCATTAACATATGAATTCCACTCATCACAAGACCCATCTCGTGACGCGAACGACGTACTGAATGGAAGCAACATTTGGACATCAGGAACTCTTCCGACTTCAATGATCCACTCAAGCGGAGCAGGTAACGGTGCTTGGTTCTACCAAGTTCGTGCTAAGGACGCTGCGGGTAACTACAGCCAATGGAGCGACATCTGGTCAGTAACTATTGACTCTGTGACACCAACTGCAGTATTTACTTTCCCAGCACGTGGTCCTTCAGCAACAAGCTTTACGGTGACCTACAGTGAAGACATGAATGTTGCTGACGCAAAAAACCCTGCAAATTACTTCTTGAACAACTGGCCTGGTGCTGGCGGATCTGGTGATCTAGCTGGTGACGCGATCGTGACCTACAATGTTGCAACGAAAACAGCCACCGTTAACTTTAGCTCACCAGCATGGTATGTATCGGGTGAACAGCAATGGGGTGTTAGCGGAGTACGCGACCTAGCAGGTAATGCTATTGCATCAACGACTGCATATTCAACCGACCTTACTTCACCAACTGCGCCGGGTACTCCGACGACCACAACTCCTACGAGTAGCTTTACAAGCAACTGGACATGGACTGCAGCAACCGACCTTCCAACTCCTGCCGAAGATGCATCAGGATTAAAGGGATATGAATACAAGTTTACTCGCGGTGAAGAAGTAGTGATTGACTGGACTGCAACCACTGAAACAAGCGTGACTACGACAGTCACTTCTGACGGAACATACCAGCTCCATGTTCGTGCCCTTGATAACGCCGGAAGCCCTGCAGGACCTGAATCTGTTGGAACGGTAGTTATTGATACGACTGACCCAGTAGTGACGATCGCTACACCAGTTAATGGTGCGACATTTGGTAACGACGCGATTGTCGGGATTACCGGTTCAACCGGAGATGCAACTTCATTCACCCTTTCTATCGGGAAGACTGGTGAAGCGCCAATTATCACCGAAACTGGTGCAAACTTTAGCTCATACAACTGGGACACAAGTGGACTTGCATCTGATAGCTACATTGCAACACTTACCGGAACTGACGCAGTAGGCAACTCAAGTATTGCAGAGGTTGTGATCGTTATTGATAACAGTGCGCCTGTTGTAGCGATTGATCCTCAGACGAATACAAATGGCAACCAACCAACTATCACCGGTACGGTTGACGACGTAAATGCAACACTTATCGCAACCTTTGATGGTATCGACTACGAGCTAGTAAACGACAATGGTACATATAGCTTCACTGCACCAACACCACTTGTGAACGGAAGTTACCTATTTACTGTTGAGGCAACTGACGCACTTGGTAATGCTTCATCTGAATCAGCTACTGTGATTGTTGCGGTTGTAACGCCTGCTCCTTCAGGGGCTGCTCCAACAGTGACCACAACAGTAACGCCGATTATTACTAACCCAGGCGCCGTTCTTGGTACTAGCACTGACGAAGACCTCGCCGCACAAAGTGGTGCCGCTGATGTCGAAGGTGCAACTGATGATAAGGTTGCTGCCGCAGTCGATTCAGAAGCAAACAAAGGAAGTATCTTTGGACTTGCTTGGTACTGGTGGATCCTGATCATCGCCGGACTTGCTGCAATTGCTTGGGCGATCATCGCTGCGCTTCGTCGCCGAAACGAAGAACAAGCTTAGTTTCTTAAAACAAAATAAACTCCCCTCAAAAAGTAGGGGAGTTTTCTTTTTGTTAATTTTTATTTCATACCATAAGTGGTATACTATCACCAGTGTGAAAACAACACAAAAACGCAAGAAAACAGTTCAATCAAAAGTCCGTACACACCTAAAGCATGCGTTGGTTCCCCATAAAGGAAACCACTTCCGACCACATTTGGTTCGGCTTCATGGAATTACGGCTGTATTAGTATTGGCGATGTTCATGCAACTTGCGTATGGGTTGGCTTCTTCTGGGCGTGTTGAAGTTTTGGGGCGAGTGTCGAACATTAATGTCAGTGAATTGTTGGCGGATACGAATGCCGAGCGCGCAGCCTCGTCACTCCCTGACTTAAAGGTAAACGACACACTCAGTGCGGCGGCTTTTGCAAAAGCAAAAGACATGTACGCGAATAATTATTGGGCACATACCTCACCGACAGGAGTGACTCCTTGGAAATGGCTAGGCGATGCGGGATATAACTATGACGTTGCGGGCGAAAACCTGGCGAAGAACTATGCCAGCGCCAAAGCAACTGTCGATGCCTGGATGGCTTCACCGACACATAAGGCGAATATTATGAATGGAAAATATCAAGATGTTGGTTTTGCAGTGGTTGATGGCGTGCTCGATGGTCGCCCAACAACGCTCGTTGTTGCGTATTACGGTGCTCCGATATCGGCGGCTGTAGCTGGCGCGAAAGATGCCACGCCGGCTGTTGTCTATGCAGCACCGGTTGAACAGGGTGTCGGAAATCCGTTGACCTACTTTGGAACGGCGCTCCAATCTCTGACACCTGCAACTCTTGGAACGCTGGCTTTATTGACGCTTGTCGGAGCAGTCGCCGTTGCAGCGCACCATTATCGTAAAAAACTACCAGCTAGTTGGCGACGAAGCTGGAAATTGCATCACGGGATGTATACACTGGTTGGTACGGTCGGATTGGCACTGGTTATTGTGTTTGCGACTGGCGGTGGCTCAATTTAATTATTGATCGAAGCGTGTGCAGTACTGATCTAAATCGCTCATTGAATTAATACCAATGCCAAATTCTGTCGCCGCACTTTTTAAAAGCGTGATATGAGAAAAAGGTGGGTCAAAGTCGGGGATAAGTGAAGTAATAAACGCTCTGAATTCATCAAGACCTTCGATTGCGACAGGAGCGACAAGGGTCATGCGTTCTTCTCTTTTGCATACATATCGTTCGTCACCAAGCCCGGCATAGGTGAGCTGGTGGTCCATAAGGTATTCTTTGATGGAAAGTGCAATACGATGGGCCTCATCTTTATCTTGGATATACCGTTCGAGAGAAACGAGTGAAGAATGATACTCATTCTTTGGTAATAGTTCGACGCCGTCTACAACCTGGCTTGATTGTTGAGGTATGAAGTTGGTAAGGTCGAACATGACGTACCCTTTTTCGTCCGGATTGTATGAAATCTCTTGTCCAAGATCGATTTTTATCATGTCATTAGTATAGCGTACTTGGCTAGGTTTACAGATCGATCCCTATCTGTTACAATGAACAACTGAATCGTTAATATTATAAGGAACTAATTTAAAGATCATGACAAAAGCAGTCGTAAAGATCGGTGGAAAACAATTTATTGTCACCGAAAAAGAGACCCTACTGGTGGACCTCCTCCAGGAAGGAACTAAAGAGCTCACTCTAGACGCACTGTTGGTTATTGATGGCGACAACGTTACCATCGGTACCCCAACTGTCAAAGATGTGAAAGTTACCGCGAAGGTCATTGATGACCTCGTAAAAGGTGACAAAATCCGTGTTATCCGTTACAAAGCTAAAAAGCGCGTACACAAGGAAAACGGACACCGCCAAAAGTACAGCAAAATCGAAATTACTTCGATCAAATAGTACTTACGTACTCTTTTGGCAACACTTTAAACCCCGCTCATAACGAGTGGGGTTTTTGTTTGTATCACAAGAGTCACAGTTGGATTAAGACTAGAATTACTGTATGCTTGAAGCAAGAAGCATAAGTAAAAAGGGGACAAATGAAACTAGCAATTACGAGTAGGCAATCGCAGATATGGAATGCTAGCAAAATCATGATTTCTGTCCTTATTCTAACGGCAGGACTTTTGCTCATCTCTCTTTTTACATTAAATGCCCGGGCGGCTGACCCAACGGCGGAAGAATTTTTTGTTTTTGACGGCGCGGGAACAATTACGGGCTACGATAACATTAATGGACCTAGTGATGTTGTGATTCCTGCTACTATTGGTGGCATTCCGGTCACGGCAATAGGTGACTATGCATTCGAAGGCTACCTGCTGACATCCATTGTCATTCCTGATTCTGTCGAAACTATTGGAAACGGTGCTTTTACAAGTAATGATATATCTATCTTGGATCTGGGCGAGGGCATTGTGACGATAGGGGCCGGCGCGTTTTTAAACAATAGTTTGACTAGTGTCACGTTGCCAGATTCACTCGAAACGATTGGCGGTTCGGCGTTCTCGGGTAATAGTTTGACCGGCATTACTTTACCGGATTCCCTCACTACCTTAGGGGGGAGCGCGTTTCACTCTAATCAAATTACCTCAGCTTTCATTCCTGACTCTGTCACAACTGTTAACTCAAGTATTTTTGCCAATAATCCATTAACAACACTTACTGTTGGAACGGCTGATTTTTCAGGCACCCCGACGATGACTATTCAGTCAGGTGCTTTTACTGGCGGCGTGCTTGAGTCTGTAACGATCGGTAACTCGGTCACAACAATTGGTGCCGCTTTTTATGGCAATCCAATTACTCATTTGGATCTAGGAGAATCGGTCCAATCAATCGGTGGTGGTGCCTTTAACAATACACTCCTCGAGACGATTGTTATCCCTGACTCAGTGACGCAGCTCGACGGAGGTGCTTTTAGTGGGGGACCGAGTGTACTGAAGTCGCTAACTATTGGAACGAGAGATTTTACTGGCGCTCCTACGCTGACTCTTTTTGGGGGCATATTCAACAACGGAACTATTGAGACCCTTAAACTCGGGAACACGGTTGCGGATGTATCTGGTGGCACATTTTGTGGCAATCCGATCACCTTACTTGATCTAGGTGAAGCGCTGACGAATATTGGACCCTCGGCTTTTTGTAATACGCAGCTTACTTCTGTTGTTATTCCTGACTCTGTCACACAAATAGGAGGGAACGCGTTTGGTGGGAATGCGCTACTGACCTCAGCGACAATCGGAAGTCTTGATTTTACAGGCACACCAGGTATGACGATAGGGTCAGGGACAGGAGTCTTTTCTGGTTCGCCATTAACGACACTCGTTATAGGAAATTCGGTGACAACCATCGATTCAATGGCGTTCAGTGATCTTGATATTAATTCACTAACACTAGGCGCTAACTTGCAGACGATTGGCGCAAGTGCGTTTTCGGCCAACGAGATTACCTCAGTTGTTTTCCCTGCATCACTTACACTTATAGATGCACTTGCTTTTGAAGATAACAACATAACATCCATCACTGTCTTAGGTGATACAGTTATTGATCCGACTGCTTTTGTGACGAATGTTGATAATACTGGACGGTACATCGAATTCTATACTGGTGACTCAACTAACCCTTTCGGGTACACTGATCTAGCGGATACGTACATTGTGAATCCTGCACAGGCAGTACTTCGGTATGTTGCGACGGGTGGAGCAGAATTGCTGACATATGCCACTGAGGTTGGTGAAACGCTCGGTGACTATACGGTTGCTAATAATCCAACCGGCGATTTTAGTCTGTACTACCGACTAGGTGATAGCTTTGCTGCAGCCGCTCCTGTCATTGCTGGATACATAACGCCTGCAAATCAATCAGTTGTACTTTCGGCAGGATCAAACGTGCTCTCATTTGCTTATGTAGCGATAGGATCAAACCTTCCTGGTGTACCAAATACCGGGAGTATGTTAGTAGCAAAAGCCTTGTCAGAGAAATACTCCCCTTTATTAGTAGTAGCTCTCTTGATCGGTATCGCCGCTGCATCATACGGAGCAATACGCACGTACAAGCTCTTTGTTCGCCTTCGGAACTAAGGTCCACTGCGCGTGCTATACTAAGCACAACCAAGAAAAGGTATGAGTTTTGACCACACTGCGAGAAAAAAGATTGACGAAGCATAGGGTTAAGCTGGTCGGAAGACGAGTGATAGTATCTTTTGTGGCGCTTGTTGTTGGGCTTTCAACTTATGCACTAGCTCCAAGTCAGGTCAGTGCATTGGATGCACCAACCTTCAGCGCGATGTCTGTTGGTGTTCAGATAGTGACTCGGCTACCGATCGATGGAGTCGATAAGGTTGTTATTATCAACGGATCTAACTACGATGGTGCGGTGGTTGAGACAAATGTTCCAGGAAGTTCCTATACACTTCTGGATTCTACTCGCATAGAGCTGGTATTACCGACAGCTGGTATGACGCAAGACTTCAGTGTTTCGGTAACGGTGACAAATAGCGACGAGCTAAGCGCGACGTTTGATGACGTACTGCAGCTTGTTATCCCGCGACCCCCAGAGATTACTGTAGCGACCTTCAGTGCTGAGGGCGCGAATCGGAAAGAATTGACACTGAATGGGACGGATTTTCCGGACTCTTCGAATGTGTTGAGTAGATCACTCATTGCTTTGAACGGAGTAATGATTCCTTTTTGCACGACAAATGTTGGTGTGACGGCAGCAACGTTCGTCGGATCTTTAAATGTTGATCCTTCTATTGTGAGCGACGAACCTACTTGTTATTTTTTGGTCGACGAGGGTGGTAATGTTGCAATTACCGACACACGGATGGTTATTTGGTTGAATAATGATTTTGACATGACTGCAACGGGGACTGTTTCAGTTGATGGTGGACCCGAGTATGTTTTGAACCAGCCTTTGTCGGGGGGTGACGACGAGGATACAACTGATCAGTCTGGTTCCGGAAGCAACAGTGGAAATAGCGGAACAGGTCAGAGTAATTCTCAAAAGGCTAAAACGCCCAGCGTTGCGGAGCCTGCGCCGATAGTAGAGACACAGCCTGCAGACAAGACGACAACGGTTACAATAACAACAGGTGGTGACGCTCTTGTTGATCAGTCGGTTATTCGTCGTAGCCCAACGTTTAGTGGGACAGCAGCACCCTATAGTATTGTTGTTGTGACCGTTCATTCAGACCCCGTCACGTGTACGACAAAAGCTGATGAATTTGGTCGGTGGACTTGTACGCTTGCTGATTCGATTCCTGCTGGTAATCATACAGTCAACGTGACAGTAACTGCGCCTGACGGGACGGTTACTGAACTAGGTCCATACGACGTTGTTGTGGAAGAGACGGAACAAACCCAGTTAAGTGGTAATATTAGCCCTGAGTCATCTGTACCGATTGTTGGAATTAGTATCGTGACGGGTGTTGTTATCATCGGTAGTATTATTGGCCTCGTGGTGCGCGCAAGACGAATTCGTCCATAGTTTGTTGCCATGATGAAGTCTATGAATTAGTACTGCTTGAACAGTGCTCATGCTACAATATATACAAAGAATAGGGAACAAATACAGAAATGCCGATTGTTATTGCAGTGACGAATCAAAAAGGTGGCGTGGGTAAAACAACTACTGCTATTAACTTGGCGTATTTTTTGGCCAAAGCAGACAAAAAGACACTATTGATTGATTTTGACCCACAAGGCAACGCGACGAGTGGTCTTGGTGTCGATAAGGCCGCATTGACTACGACAATGACAGACGTTATTACGGGTAATAGTGACCTTGCCTCTGTAGTTGTTGCGACGCAGCACAAAAACCTATGGCTTGCCCCAACAACTTCAATCCTTGCGAATACCGAAGTTGAACTCGCTCAGGCAGACAAGCGATTTTCTCGTTTGAAACTAGCGGTCGAAGCGAGTGGTGATACCTACGATTATATTTTGATCGACAGTCCACCGAGTCTCAATCTATTAACAGTAAACGGTCTTATTGCCGCTAAATATGTACTTCTTCCTGTGCAGGCAGAATTCTATGCACTTGAAGGTCTTGGGCAGCTTCTTGAAACGATGAAACTTGTTCGTAAGGGGATGAATACTGGGCTTGAGCTGCTGGGTGTGCTTCCGACGATGCTCGATAGCCGTACAACCCTTAGTAGCCAGGTGCACGAAGAGATTAAGCGACACTTTCCAGGTAAGGTATTTGATATTACTATTCCTCGTAACATTCGCCTTGCGGAAGCCCCAAGCCATGGGGTGCCGATTGGTGTCTATGACAAGTTTTCTAAAGGTTCACGCGCGTATAAGGCACTTGCTAAAGAAGTTATTGCGAGGACAGCATAATGGCAGACAAAAGAAACATTCCGAAGAGTCCTTCGAGAGGCCTATCAAGAGGGCTAGGGCGTGGCTTTGAGTCACTTATTCCAATGGACCTATTAGATGATTCATTTGATACGACAAAGCAAATTGACGAAAAAGTCAGCGAACTAAAAAACCTCAAGATTTCTGAAGTAATTGCAGATCCAGACCAGCCACGCCGAACTTTTGACCAAGAAGCACTAAATGAACTTGCTGATTCAGTCCGTGAACACGGTGTATTACAGCCAATCATTGTGACGAAAAAAGGAAATGGCTATCAAATCGTTGCGGGTGAGCGCCGTTTCCGCGCGTCGCAGATTGCCGGTCTGGAAACTATTCCTGCGTTAGTTCGTACGCTTACTGACCAGAACAAACTTGAACTCTCTTTGATTGAAAATCTGCAGCGCCGTGATCTGAATACAATTGAAACCGCGACTGCGTACCAAAAACTTCGTGACCAGTTCAATCTTTCAAATGAAGCAATTGGAAAGCGTGTCAACAAGTCACAAAGCGCCGTGCAGAATACAATGCGATTATTGAAGCTTCCAAAAAGTGTCCGTGAACTTATAGCTGAAGGTAAGTTAACCGAAGGTCAAGCTCGTCCACTTATTTCTTGGGACGAAGAATTCGTCCTTGCGGTTGTCCCGCGCATTATTGCCGAAGAGTGGAGTGCTCGTAAGGTTGAACAATACGTCGTGAATGCCCGTAATGGTAAATCTCAGCCAGTTGTACAAACTGTAAAAGATAACGAATCTCGTCACGAGGAAAAAATTGTGACGCTTCGTAGTCGACTTAAGACTGATGTGAATATTCGTGTGAATAACAAGGGCGCCGGTACAATCGTTATTAAGTTTACGGATGAAAAAGATTTAGATCGCCTTCAAAAACTTCTCGGTGAATAAGTAACCAAAGAATTCCGAAGTAGTACTGTCTCAGAACACTCTTTTAAAATAAACTCCCACTGGGAGTTTATTTTAGTGTTGGGCTGAAATATTCCTTATGTTATATTTCACACGTTCTTCGACCGTACTACTTCGAACTTCTTGTTCCTTAGGTCGGGAAGGTTCGAATTTTCGTGAATGGGAAAATTCGTAGTGCAGCCGGGCCAATGACATCATACAACGGCACTGTTCCAAGCCCGTTACGTGAGTCGTACGAATAATTACCTTGTCGATGGTCACCTGATACAAATAGTTCACCATCAGGCACGGTCGTGTCTGCTTCGCCGCTGGTCGGAGAACCGGGTTCCCCCTTATTGTTATCGTCCGGGTTAAATCCACCAGGGAACTCGCTATTGTAAACCGTATACACGCCTTCTTTCAGAACAACTCTCTCACCAGGAAGTCCTATAACTCGTTTTACGATAAATTCATCTTCGATGCCAGGGGTAAAATTAGGGTTCTTGAAGACAATAATTTGTCCGCGTTTTGGCATGTATGGTTTATTTTGTAGCTGCGCCCAAGTAACAGGAAGGCGGTCAACAATGAGACGGTCGCCGGTATAGAGTGTTGTTTCCATGCTTGGACCAACGACGTTAAAGCTTCGGAAGACGAAAGTATTGATAAGAACGGTGCCGATAACAACACACACTATAAAAATGACAATTCCTATGAAGTCTTTTGCAAAAGGGTGACGAGTAAAATAAGATGCTTCCATTAACTTGGTAATTATAGCATGAGACAGCGGGACTATCAGTGTATTACGCTTATGTCATGCTTCAAAATTTAAGCTCGGTCGGGTATAGTAGGGGAAGTATTTATGAAGAAGCGAACACAAACATCTATTGACGGTTTTATTCCACGACGTCCAGGCGCCCAACTTGGGAGCCTTCATGAAGATGAGCAAGAAGAGCCGATCGATCGATCGCTCCACACCGGTGAAAGTGAATCACGTGAAGTAGTGGGCATTGCTCGAGAAAACAAGACAATTGGTAGGTCTGATATCGATGATTCACTTCGTGAAATAGATGCGCCTGAAACCGAGAAGAAAACTCGCCGTCAGCGCCGTGCAGACAAGAGAAATGACAAAAATCCTAACAAAAAGCCACAAAGTAAAGCCCGTCGTATCATCAAGACAGTACTCATCTTTTTGCTTATCGGCCTTTTGGCGGGTGGTGGATATCTTGCCTTCAAGGCAATTAACGCTAGCGACTCTGTCTTTAAGGGAAATATTTTCGATATCGTAAAGCACGATCCGTTAAAAGAAGATGTCAACGGGCGTAGCAACTTCCTTATCGTCGGAACATCCGAGGATGATCCTGGTCACCAAGGTGCAAACCTAACAGATACTATTATGGTCGTCAGTATTAACCAAACGAAAAAGGATGCCTTTACGTTCAGTATTCCTCGCGACTTACGGGTTGAATACGGCCAGGCATGTACTGAAGGCTACTCTGGGAAGATTAACAGCTACTTTAGCTGTATTGATGACGGCGAAGATGACGCTGCCGAACAAGCTCGTCTTGCGGGTATGCAGAAATTCGTCGGTGAAATTACCGGAATGGATATTCAATACGGTGTACACGTCAACTACACGGTGATGCGCGATGTCGTGAATGCGATCGGTGGCAGTATTACTGTAAATATCGAAAGTCGTAACCCTAATGGTCAGATGGACAGTAACTTCGACTGGAAGTGTGGCGCAAACTATGCAAAACGTAAGACAGTTTGTCCGCCAAATGGTCACTTTATCGATTATCCAAATGGTCCGGCTGTGCTTGATGCAGAACACGCCCTTTACCTTGCGCAGGCTCGTGGCGACATTGCACCAACATATGGATTTGAACAATCTAACTTTGACCGTGAACGAAACCAGCAAAAGATTTTAGTAGCGATTCGTGAAAAAGCACTTTCATCAGGAACTTTGACAAATATTGGTTCGGTAACTGGATTAGTTGATGCACTTGGTGATAACCTCCGTACGAATATTCAAACAAAAGAAATTCGAACACTTGCTGATCTTGCCAAAGATATTCCAAGCGAAAAAATTGTTTCAATTGATCTGCATAAAGAAGGTGAGATTCAGTTTGATGGATCAGGACAGCCAACAGCAGGACAATACGAATATAGCGAACTTCAGGCATACTTGAACAAGGTTATTACTGCAGAGCCATTCGTAAAAGAAGAGCCGCACGTGATCGTTCTTAACGGCAGTGGCATGGCGGGCATGGCGCAAACCGAAGCTGATAAGTTAATTGCCAAGGGCTTCACTATTGATAGTGTCGATAATGCACCTGACGGTGAATATCCAGCTTATACTGTGTACCAAGTTGCTACTGACAAGCCATTAACTGCCGCGAAGTTGAAAGAGCTGTACGGAGTGACCGTACTGACGACAACGCCGCCGGTGAGTGTCGTGGGGACAACCGATTTCGTCGTAATAATTGGCCCAAAGCAGTAACGCTGCGCTCGTGATATAATAGCTACGATATGGAGTTCTTGAAACTAGTTCGACGCCGCTCATTCCTCAGTGAAGTGGTATATACCGTACTGAACATCGCCTTTGCGGTTGCGCTCGTCGTCGTGATTCGATATACCGAGTCGATTCCTCTTGCTCTCGGTCTTGTGCTGATTAGTAAGTGGCGCGTACTTGCGGTACGTGCCCGCTATTGGTTTGTAAACGTTCGTTCTAACCTCATCGATATTATTGTCAGTGTGAGCGTCGTGCTACACCTGTACGCAATCGACACTTCTAACCTTACTGATATCCGTAAATTAATCCTTATGGGGATTGCGACGGCGCTCTACATCGTATGGCTGTTGATTATTAAGCCTCGTTCAAAGCGCACGTATGTTGCGGCGCAAGCGGGGATTGCGGTGCTATTAGGTACGGCTGCACTCTTTACAGTGTCGTTTAACTGGCCCGTATCTATTGTTGTGCTTGGTATGGCGCTTATCGGGTATAGCGCCGCTAGTCATGTCTTGAATACGTATGACGATGAAACGCATGAAATCTTCCTGGCACTTACGTGGGCAGTCGTGTTTGCTGAAATTGGATGGGTGGCGTATCACTGGACAATTGCGTATTCATTGCCAGTTGTGACGAGTCTTTTGATTCCACAAGTTGCGATTATCTCTGCGCTACTCAGTTTTGTTGGATTCAAAGCCTATGACTCGTTCTATCACCATCAAAAGATTCGTACCGCTGATATTATCTTGCCGCTATTATTTACGCTGAGTATCATTGCTGTGTTGGTTTTCGTTTTCAACCGCGTTGGTACTGCGATTTAGCCTCAAACAGATCTTAGTTCGAAATCTTTTCTAATAATATTCCATAGCCATCTTTGTTTGAAAGAAGGAGGCCGTATTTTTTTGCTTCGGCGATAATTGCACTGTGTTGCTCGGGATCTGCTTCAAGAATAAGTGAGCCACCGTTCACGAGCTTGTCCTTCGTCTGCACGAGTAATTCAAAGACGAGTGCGAGGCCGTGGTTGGCAGCAAAAAGCGCGCTCGCAGGTTCGTGGTCAGTTTCAGGTGATCGTTCCCACTCTGGATCAACGTAGGGGAGGTTGGCGATAATAATATCAGCAGCAAAAGGGTAGTCTGCTAAGAGATTGCTTTTGAGAACCGTCACATCGGCTTCAAGATCTTTTGCGTTTTTCTCGGCAACTTTTAGGGCGTGTCGACTGACGTCGCTAATAGTGACGTTGAGTTCTGGGTACAAGATCTTTGCTGTGATTCCTAGGCTTCCACTGCCTGTACCTACATCAACGAGACGAAGTGACCTCTCTTTTAATAGTGAAATATTGCGGGGAATAACTTGTTTGAGTAATTCAATTAATGATTCAGATTCAGGGCGGGGGATAAGTGTCGCTGTCGTTACAGAAAATTGTCGGCCGTAAAACTCTTTGTGTCCGATGATATAGGCGACAGGAACACGTTCAATGCGCAGCTGTAGTCGGGCATTGGCAATTTCAATTGAACGAGCAGTCAGGTGCTCTTCGGGGTGGGCGTGCAGGTAGCTGCGTGTTTTACGAAGCGTATGCGCTAAGATTAACTCGCTATCAAGACGGGCGCTGGGAATCTCAGCAGCTACCAACTGACGAGTTGCGTCGGCCAGCCAGTCGTTAATTGCTAGCGCTTGAGGCAGCAAGTTCTCGTTCATAAGCCTGTAGGTTTTCTATAAGATCGTCGATCGATCCATTTAATGCTTGAGGAATACCGCTTCGGCTATAGCCAATACGGTGGTCGGTAATACGGTCTTGAGGGAAGTTGTAGGTGCGGATTTTTTCAGAACGGTCACCAGACCCAATGAGGCCACGCCGTTCGGCATCAAGTTTTGCGTTTTCAGCGTCGGTTTTAATTTGTAGCAGACGGCTACGAAGGACGCTCATCGCTTTTTCCTTGTTCTTTAGTTGAGATTTTTCGTCTTGGTTAATTACGACGAGTCCAGAAGGGACGTGGGTAATACGTACGGCGCTGTCAGTGGTGTTCACTGATTGACCACCATGTCCACCAGATCGGTAGATGTCGATACGAAGGTCACTCGGGTTAATTTCGAGGTCGGTTTCTTCGGCCTCTGCAAGCACGGCTACAGTAACAGTACTGGTGTGGATACGTCCTTGCGACTCGGTTGCAGGAACGCGTTGCACACGGTGTACGCCTGATTCAAATTTCAGCTGAGAGTAGACAGCATCACCGCGGACACCAAAGATAACTTCCTTATAACCACCAGTATCATTAGCACTTTCGCTAATAAGTTCGGTCTTGAAGCTGTGATTTTCGCAGTAGCGAAGGTACATACGGTAGAGTTCTGCTGCAAAAAGACTTGCTTCGTCACCACCAGCACCGGCACGGATTTCGATAATCACGTTCTTGTCATCATTTGGGTCTTTTGGGGCAAGCATGACGAAAAGCTCTTCCTCGAGTTCTGCGAGGCGCGTGGTGTTTTCGTCGATTTCCATCTTTGCAAGTTCAGCGAGTTCGTCGTTGCCGCTGGCCATTTCCTTAGCGTCGACGATTTGTGCCTCTAATGACTCGCGTAGGAGTGCTTTTTCAAGGATTGTTTGTAGTTCGATAAATCGTTTGTTCTTTTTTGAGTAATCCGCATCGGCATAGGCGTCAGGGCGCGCAAGAAAAGTATCGAGTTCTTGTTTCTCGGTTTGTAGTTCAACTACGTTCAGATTTATCTTTGGCATCATTCCTCTTCTAAAGGTTCGTTAATTCCTGGGGTCGGTACTGTCTTTATTCTAACAAAAAAGAGCCTTATCAGATATAAGGCTCTTTAAGTATGTGTTGCTAGCTTTCGCTAGAAGTCTTTTTAGCTTTGTTCGCAGCAGATTTCTTTGCTTTGTTTGCGAGTTCGGCTTTGCGGGCTTCAGCAGCAGCAGCACGGTTTTTGAATCGGTCGACACGACCTTCGGTGTCGATGATCTTTTCTTCACCGGTAAAGAATGGGTGAGAAGCACTTGAAATGTGTAGCTTCACGAGAGGGTATTCATTACCATCTTCCCATTTAATAGTATCGGTTGTTTGTGCTGTTGACTGCGTCAAGAAAGCAAAATTAGCCGTGTCATCGCTAAATACGACGGGGCGGTAGTCACTTGGGTGTAGGTTAGTCTTCATAATCTCAATGATTATATCTGTTTTTGATCTGTTTGTCTAGAGGTGAAATGGCGCTGTAGTATGTTTTGCTACTTGGTTAGTTCTCCAAACGGCTTCGCTCCGGGTGAGGGCGAGGTGCTTCGCAGCCTCGACTCGCTCGGGCTGCAGATGTTTAGTTCACCAACCAAGTAGCAAAACACCCTGCAAGCTAAATGTGTCTTCTGGGCGAGGGGAGTAAATGTCGTTCTGTCCAAACCAAACATCTGCAGCCCGAGTTTCTCCCGGTACTGAAACCGAGAGAAACCCGGAGCGAAGCCGTTTGGAGCGGATAGAACGACATTTGTGGCCACACCTTGAATACGGCTTCTGTATCTGTTATAATACCTGGGTAACAATATTTAATGACACAACCTTCTGCAAAACTCCTAACAGCAATGTCAGGGTAGAAGGTGAGGAACAAGGAGTTCAAAATTATGGCAGTATCTGTCGATATTAAGGCGTTGCTTGAAGCCGGTGTCCACTTTGGACACAAAACAAGCCGTTGGCACCCTAAAATGGCGCCATACATCCACAGCAAGCGTCAGGAAAACCACATCATTGACCTCAACAAAACTGTTGAAGGTCTTGAAGTAGCACTTCCTTTCCTAACGAAGGTTGCTGCAGCTGGCAAGCCAATCCTTTTCGTTGCGACGAAAAAGCACACTAAAGACGCTGTTCGTTCAGCAGCTGAAGCACTCGGTCAACCATACATGGTGAACCGATGGTTGGGTGGAACACTCACAAACGTGAACACTGTTTCTGCGCAAATCAAGAAGCTTAAAGATCTTGAAAAGAAAATGGCTTCTGGTGAACTTGAAAAGAAGTACAACAAGCTAGAGATCCAACGTTTCCAAGAAGAAATCGACGAACTTACCCTTAAGTACGGTGGTATCAAAGACCTAAGCGGTAAACCTGGTGCTGTATTTATCATCGACGTACTTGGTGATATCAACGCGATCAAAGAAGCAAAGACAATCGGCGTGCCAGTTGTTGCTGTTGTTGATACAAACGCAGACCCAACACTTGTTGACTACGTTATTCCAGCAAACGACGACGCAATTAAAGGTGTTCACCTTCTGCTTGACTACGTAAGCCAAGCGATCAACGAAGGCAAGAGCCAAGCAAAACCAGTTGCTGCCAAAGAAGACGCAGGAGCTGAAAAAGGGGAGGACAAATAATAATGGCTGTATCAATTGATGACATCAAGAAACTAAAAGAACTTACCGGTGTTGGTCTTACTGACGCGAAGGTAGCACTTGTTGCTGCTGACGGTGACTTCGACAAGGCTCTTGAAGAAATGCGTAAAAAAGGTCTCACAAAGGCTGAAAAGAAAGCTGACCGCGAAGCACTTGAAGGGGTTATCGATAGCTACGTTCACGGAGGCCGTATCGGTGTTCTCGTTGAAGTAAACTGTGAAACAGACTTCGTTGCTCGTACTGATGGATTCAAAGAATTCGCTCACATGATTTCACTACAGGTTGCTTCAATGTCACCTGTCTACGTGACTGAAGACGAAATTCCAGCAGAAGAAATCGAACGTGTTCGTGCAGAAGCACAAGCAAGCGGTTCTACCGAAGGTAAGCCTGCTGACATCGCTGAAAAAATCATCGATGGACAGGTAAAGAAGTACTTTGCTGAAAAGGTGCTTTTGAACCAACAGTACATCATGGACGATTCTATGACTGTCGGAACTTTCCTAAAACAGACTATCGGACAGGTTGGTGAAAACATTATCGTTCGTCGCTTCAAGCGAATCGAACTTGGTGTAAACGACTAGTTGCACACTCAAACATAAAAGAACTCCTCTTAACTGAGGAGTTCTTTTGGTATACTGGGAATATATGTTTGACACAACACCCTACGAAGACCGAATGAGTGCCGCAGCCCGACACTTTGAAGATGAATTAAAAAAAGTCCGTACTGGACGGGCTCATCCAGGTATGCTTGATAGCGTCCTTGTTGAAGCCTACGGCCAACGGATGCCACTAAACCAAGTTGCAAACGTCACTGCACCAGAACCGCAGCTTCTTACTGTGACTCCTTTTGACCCAAGTAATATTCAAATTATCGCTGCCGGTATCCGCCAAGACCAAGCCCTCGGCCTGAATCCAAGTGATGATGGGCGAGTGATCCGTGTCCCAATCCCACCGCTCACCGAAGAGCGTCGTAAGCTGCTTGTAAAACAAACCAGCGAAAAGGTTGAAGAAGCTCGTATTGCCCTTCGAAACGTTCGCCAAGATGCTTTAAAAGAGGCGAAGCGCAAGAAGGAAGCCAAAGAAGTATCTGAAGACGACCTAAAGAGTATCGAAAAATCTATCGATGCCAGTGTCGCGAGCTTTAATACGAAACTTGATGTGACGTTTAAAGAAAAAGAGAAGGAAATCCTAACGCTCTAATGCCTCAGGATAGAGCAGATGTCCCTGTAGAGGGACCTTCAGTTCCGCGACACGTCGGCTATATCGTTGATGGGAATCGTCGTTGGGCGAAGAAACACGGCCTTCCGTATTACGAAGGGCACCTTGCGGGATACAACGCGCTTAAAGACGTAGGTATAGCGACACTTGAAGCCGGCGCTGAGTATATGTCTGCCTATGTATTCTCGACAGAAAACTGGAAGCGGAGTGTAGACGAAGTAAAGCGTCTTATGGGGCTTACTTTGAAGGTGATTACTGCTGACGTTCCTTTGTTTAACAAGTTTAATGTGCAGCTTCGCATCATTGGTTCACGCGAGGGTGTTGACCCGAAAATCGTAAAAGCAATGGCTGCTGCCGAAGAATCAACCAAGAATAACACTGGTGGAGTCTTCGCGCTATGTTTTAACTACGGTGGCCAACAGGAAATTGTCGATGCAGTTAAAAAAATTGTTCAGTCGGGAGTTTCTGAAGACGAGGTGACGTCCGAGCTGATTGCCGAGAACTTGTATCTTCCAGACGTTCCGCCGATGGATCTTATTGTTCGTACCAGTGGTGAAATGCGTCTGAGTAACTTTATGCTTTGGCGTGCAGCCTATAGTGAAATTATCTTTTTGGACAAAATGTGGCCAGAAATGACAAAAGACGATGTCACGGCTATAATAAAAGAATATTCACGCCGGCAACGGCGCTTCGGATCATAAAGGTTCATAAATAGGGGTTAACACATGGATTTAATTTTGGGCATCATCATTGGGATTATCGTACTGGTTATTCTTGTTGCAGTACACGAACTAGGGCACGGTATTGTCGCACGTCGTAATGGCGTTGTCTTGGAAGAGTTTGGTATCGGATTCCCACCAAAGGCTTGGAGTAAAAAGCTAAAGAACGGCGTTCTGTTTAGCCTTAACTGGCTCCCGCTTGGTGGATTTGTACGGCTACAAGGCGAGCATGACTCGGCCAATAAAAAGGTGACTATGGTGCAGCAACATTCTGGCAAAAGACCAAGATTCTTTTCGCCGGTGTACTTGTGAACTGGGTAGTTGCAGCTTTTCTATTAACGGTATTGTCACTATTTGGTCTACCAAAGATTATTCCAAACCAATTTGTGGTTCCGGCTGATGCGCACCAGGTATCTAAGCCTGTAGCGATCTCATCCTTGGTAAAAGATTATCCAGCCGAAAAAGCCGGTCTAAAAAGCGGCGACACGATTAGCTCGGTAAACGGTGAGCCAATCGATGATGTGAACGAATTTATTGCGGTCACTAAGGCAAATAGGGGCGAAACAGTGAAGGTGGCCTATGTTCGTGATGGCGAAAACCAAACAACTAACGTGACGCTTCGCGACACAGATGCTGGAGTATTCGGTTCTCGACTTTCTCAGCAACAATTTATTCGCGCAACCTGGTCTGCACCAATTGTTGGTATCGCGACGACCGGTCAGTTTACCTGGGTAACGATTCAGGGTCTTGGGCAGTTACTTGGAAACCTTGTGACGGGACTATTTGGACAACTGAGTCCAGACCAGGCGGCTCGTAAAGACGCCAGCAGTAACCTTGAGGAAGCAGGTAATAGCGTTGCTGGGCCAATTGGTATCCTTGGAACGATTTTCCCTGCAGCGAGCAAGGCCGGCCCAACACAGCTACTTTTCCTTGCGGCTATCATCTCATTGACACTTGCTGTTATGAATACACTGCCAATTCCATCACTCGATGGGGGACGATGGTTTGTGACTGCGCTGTACAAGATTCGTAAGAAAAAACTCACCAAAGAACGAGAAGAGAAAATTCAGGGAACTGGCTTCATGATCCTGATGCTGCTGATCATAATTGTGACTATTGGCGATGTTACGAAACTCTTTAAGTAAGGTTTTTAAAAAGCCAGAAGGTTTCAAGCCATGGATGGCATTGGCGCTGCCTGCCTGGGTATTCGTTGGCTTTATGCTAGCGCAGGTGATTGTAGGATTGCTACTCTCACTACTCGATTACATTCAAGTTCCTTTAAATAACCTTGCCGAGCCAACACTGCAAACGATTGGTTCGTTTGTTATCTATATATTGTCATTGATTATCGTAATTGGCGTGCCGTGGTGGGTGAAGAAACTCCGCACTACGAGGAAAGAAGTCGGTCTCGATAGCTACATGACTTGGACAGACCTGCTGCTGGCGCCCGCTGCGTTTATCGTCTATATTTTGCTGTCCTTTGTACTGACGTCAATTGCTGCTCAATTTCCGTTTTATGACATTGAACAGGTGCAGGACACTGGTTTTTCAGGGCTTAATCACAACTATGAATATTTCCTCGCGTTTTTCACTCTGGTGATTGTTGCACCTGTCGCAGAAGAGATTTTATTCCGTGGATATCTGCTCGGGAAGCTCCGTAAGTATATTCCTGTTTGGGCGTCAATCCTCGTCACCAGTCTGTTATTTGGTCTTGTACACTTTTCGTGGAACGTCGGTGTCGATGTTTTTGCGCTCAGTATCATCCTGTGTTTGCTGCGTATTCAGACCGGCCGATTGTGGCCATCTATTCTGCTACACATGATTAAAAACGGCATCGCTTTCTACTTCCTCTTTATTAATCCACTCCTTTAAATTAAAGTAGGGTATAGATTATGAGAGTTACACAATTATTTACAAAGACGAGCAAAGACGCGCCAGCTGACGAAGTTGCTAAAAATGCACAGCTTTTGATTCGCGGCGGATATATTTACAAAGTTATGGCCGGTGTATATGCGTACACGCCACTTGGCCTCCGTGTCGTTGAGAATATTAAACAAATTGTTCGTGAAGAAATGAACGCCATTGGCGGTCAAGAACTTATTATGACTAATCTTCAGCCAAAAGAAGATTGGGAAATTACGACTCGTTGGGACGACAGCGTAGTTGATATTTGGTTCAAGACAAAATTGAAAGATGATACTGAAGTTGGGCTTGCCTGGTCGCATGAAGAAGCGATCATGACGATGATGAAGAATTACATCAAAAGCTATAAAGACCTCCCAGCAAATGTCTATCAATTCCAAACGAAACTTCGTAATGAAGTGCGAGCGAAAAGTGGTATCATGCGTGGTCGTGAATTTGTCATGAAGGACATGTATTCACTAAGTAAAGATGCAGATCAGCATGAAGTATTCTATCAGGCGACGATTCAGGCGTACAAAAAAGTGTATGATCGCCTTGGTCTTGGCGAAGATACTTATGTTACTTTCGCAAGCGGGGGAGCATTTACGCAGTTTAGCCATGAATTTCAGACAATCTGCGAGGCTGGTGAAGATATTATCTATGTGAACCGTGAGAAGGGAATTGCGGTTAACGAAGAAGTTCTTAACGATGAAACTCTTGCAACTCTCGGGGTGACTCGCGATGAACTTACAGAGACAAAAAGCGCTGAAGTAGGAAATATTTTTAATTTTGGTACTGAGAAGTCAGAACAAATGGGAATTTATTATACCGACGAAAATGACCAAAAAGTACCTATCTTCCTCGGTTCATACGGTATAGGTATCACTCGTGTGATGGGTGTGATCGTTGAGAAATTCTCAGACGATAAAGGGATTATTTGGCCAGAAAGCGTTGCGCCGTTCAAAGTCTATCTCGTGAGCATCGGAGATGTTGCAACACAGGCGAATGCGCTGTATGATGAATTGACCTCAAAGGGAATTGAAGTGCTGTTTGACGATCGAAATGAACGTCCAGGAGCGAAATTTGCTGACGCTGAATTACTCGGAATTCCATATCGCGTGACGGTAAGCGAGCGAAACATGACTGAAAACGACCAAAAATACGAATTTACCTCAAGGGCAACAGGCGAATCAGAGCTATTGACAGGTGAAGAACTGCTTGATAAACTAAGCTAAATAGAGATGCAAAGCAGGCGTCCTACGCTATATGTGGTGTAGGGCGCCTTCAAAAAAAATAATTTTTGACCTGCACGCGCACCTATTAAAGAAAGAGAAATTATGAAGAAACATTATCAAATCACTGCCGAAGGAAAGAGTGAACTCGAAAAAGAGTTAGCTTCTTTAGTTGCGCGTCGTGGAGACGTAGCCGACAAGATCGCCGAAGCTCGTGACTTTGGTGACCTCAGCGAAAACGCTGAGTACGATGCAGCTCGTGAAGAGCAAGGTCTTCTTGAGACACGCATCGCTGAAATTGAAGATATTTTGCGAAATGCCGACATCATCAAGGGCGGCTCTAAGGGACTTATCGGTCTTGGAAGCAAAGTTGATCTAAAGATTGGCAGCAAAACAGTAACCTACACTATCGTTGGCCCTGTTGAAGCAAACCCACTTGAAGGTAAGATTAGTAACGAATCTCCAATCGGTCTGGCATTGTTCGGTCGTAAGGTTGGCGATGACGCTGAGATTACAACTCCTAAGGGTACTGTGAAGTACAAGATTGCACAGATTAACTAGATTTTAATTAAAAAATTCTTAGATTGATGCTATACATAACACCTCAAACCAGAGGTGTTATGTTATAATTTAAACAATTATGGCTACACTAAAAGATTTCCGCGACGAACGTCTTCGCAAACTCGAAGAATTAAAAAACATTGGCTTTAATCCGTATCCTGCAGATTCACACCGCACACATAACGCCGGTGTCGTTCTTGCTGATTTTGAACAACTTGAAAACCAAACAGTTACTGTTGCAGGACGTATCACAGCTATCCGTAAATTCGGAAAGCTCGCGTTTATTGTCGTGAAAGACTTTAGTGGATCAGTACAGCTCTATCTCAATGAATCTGATGTTGAAGCGCGCGACGTTGCTGCAAACCGTATCGGAATCGAAGATCTTCCGCTGCTTGATACGGGTGACTTTATCGAAGCCGTTGGTTCGGTTGGGAAGAGTAAGACTGGTGAAGTATCTGTGTTTGTAAAAGAACTACGACTCCTCACGAAATCACTTCGTCCAATGCCAAGCGCCCAAGAAGGCTTTACAAATAAAGAAGAGCGTATGCGTCGCCGCTATGTGGATATGAACGTGAACCAAGAGGTGCGTGATCGTTTTGTGCGCCGAAGTAAATTCTGGCAGGCAACCCGTGACTTCCTTAATAGTAACGACTTCGTTGAAGTTAACGTCCCCGTCCTCGAGCACACTACTGGTGGAGCGGACGCTACGCCATTCGTGACACACATGGATGCGCTTGACCAAGATTTCTATCTTCGTATTAGCCACGAACTGCCATTAAAGCGCCTTATCGGAGCTGGCTTTGAAAAAGTCTACGACATTGGCGTTCGTTTCCGTAACGAAAACTATAGCGACGAGCATCTTCCAGAACACATTGCGATGGAATGGTACTGGGCGTATGCCAACTGGCAGGACGGCAAAAACTTCATGGAAGCGATGTACAAAGAGATCCTTCAAAAGACTTTTGGTACCCTTGAGTTTAAGTTGGGCAAATTTGACGTCAACATGGGCGGCGAATGGGAAGTATGGGACTACGCAACCGTTATTAAAGAACGCTATGGTATTGATGTGTTCGAATCTTCACTTGATGACGTTAAGAAAGCACTTGCTGATAACAAACTCGAAGTAGAACAGACTGAAAACCGTGCTCGCGGTATCGACAAGCTTTGGAAGAACATTCGTAAAGATGTCGCTGGTCCGGTCTGGCTTGTGAATACGCCAACATTTATTAGTCCTCTTGCAAAGACAGACCCAAATAATCCAAACGTGGTTGAGCGATTCCAACCAGTGATTGCCGGGTCTGAACTAGGCAACGGGTTCTCTGAATTAAATGATCCTATTGATCAATTGAACCGCTTTGTCGAGCAGCAGGGTATGCGCGATGACGGTGACGACGAGGCAATGATGCTTGATATCGATTACATTGAAATGCTTGAATACGGCATGCCACCGGCGTGTGGGTGGGGATTCAGTGAGCGTGTTTTCTGGATCTTTGAAGGTGTGACTGCTCGTGAGGGCGTGCCTTTCCCGCAACTTCGTCAAGAATATGACGAAACAACGAAGTCTATTTATCCCGGCGTAAAATTCGACTAACTTTTTTATTCAATTCTTAAATATGATAAAACCCTGCTAACGTTTAGTGGGGTTTTCGTTTATAGTAGGAGTATATGATTGAGATTAAGGGTGTTACAAAGACGTACGGAAAAAAGAATAATGCTTTCTTGGCGTTAGACGATATTAACTTTACGATTCCTGATGGCGCCAGTGTGGCTATCGTGGGTAAATCTGGTTCAGGTAAATCAACCTTAATGCACGCCATGAGTGGGCTCGATCGACCTGAAAAGGGTGAAGTCATCATTGACGGCGTCGACATCTTGAAATTAAAAGCAAAATCTGTTGATAATTTTCGTTCTGAAAAAATCGGATTTATTTTTCAGGCGTTTTTCGTGCAGGCGAATGAAACTACTTTCGAGAACGTTGCACTGCCTTTAGAAATCGCCAGCGTCTCTGCGGCTGAACGCAAAAAACTTGTGAACGAAGCGCTTGCGACTGTTGAATTAACAGATAAGGTAAAGTCAAAAGCCCGCAACCTTTCGGGTGGCCAAAAGCAGCGCCTGGCGATTGCCCGTGCGATTGTGAACAAACCACGTATTATCTTTGCCGACGAACCAACTGGTAACCTGGATACTCAAACCGGTGAAACAATTGAAAAGCTTTTGTTCGGACTGAATAAAAAGGGTGGCAGTACGCTTGTTATCGTGACACACGATGAAGAACTTGCTGCGAAGTGTGACATGAAGATCTACATTAAGGACGGAAAAGTCGAACGCATCGTCGGAGGAAAAAAGAAATGAAAACCCTAGATATTATTCGACGCGCTGGACGAAGCCTCGGCAATGCTAAAACTCGTACAATCCTGACGAGCCTCGCGATTGCGGTGGGTGCATTTACGATTGCTATTTCTCTTGCAGCAGGTGAGGGTGCACGTCAATATGCCGACAAGTTGATCGGATCAAACGTGAACCCACAGGTTCTATTCGTCGTGAAAGATAAGTCTTTCTTTGAAGGCGGCGCATCTTCCGGTGGATTAAAAGAATACGACGTTGATACTAGCCTAGCAGGTGATGGCTCTGGTGCAACTATCAAACAAATGACGCAAGCTGATATTGATAAGATTTCAGCACGAAAAGACGTAGAGAACGTGACGCCTATCTATAGTCCACAAGTGAAATATGTCACTTTTGAAGGGAGTGATAAGAAGTTCTCTGGAACAGTTTCTTCATACGATGCAACGATCATTAATGACACTTCTTATGGGAAGTTGCCTCCATTAGGTACTCAGTTAGCGGTTGATGAAGTAGCTCTTCCGGCTTCATTTGCCGACAAGCTGATCGAGCAGAAGATTATTGCAACCCAACAAGAATTAGTTGGGAAGAAGCTGGTTATGACCGTTACGGCAGCAACTGTTCGCCCAACAGCAGATCAAATTACTGCCGCATTTGCTGCAGGTGGTGAGGACGCAGTGGTTGCGCTTACGAAACCTGAAACGAAGAATATCGAGTTGAAAATCGTTGCCCTCACAAAACAATCTGCAACTGCCTTAAACGGTACGAGTGCATTCCAGATCTCAAGTGCACAGGCGCGACAAATCGCCGAGTACACGACGCAGGGAACTGATTCGTACCAGAAATATCTCGGACTGACACTTCTTGCAAAGCCCGGCGTTGATCCAGCAGAAGTAAAAGCATCGCTTGAATCAGAGGGCTATGCTCCACAAACTGCCAAAGACTTGCAGAGCCTTATCTTTACGGTTGTGAACACACTACAGGGAATTGTCCTTGGCTTTGGGGTGATCGCCTTGATCGCCAGTGTCTTTGGTATCATCAACACGCAGTACATTTCAGTACTCGAGCGAACCCGTGAAATCGGACTCATGAAAGCACTTGGTATGCGTGGTCGTCACGTGAGTCGATTGTTCCAATTTGAAGCTGCTTGGATTGGCTTCCTGGGTGGAATTATTGGTGCGTTGATCGCAGTGCTTGCAGGAACGTTACTGAACCCGGTTATTACCAAAGCACTCGATTTAGGTGAAGGAATTTATCTGCTGATCTTCCAGCCAATTCCAATTCTTGTGATGATTGTTGGACTTATGCTGATCGCAATGCTCGCTGGATATTTCCCAGCTCGTAAAGCTGCAAAGCTCGACCCAATCGAAGCGCTGCGAACAGAGTAGTGAACAGGGTAAAAACTCTGGTACAATAGTCCTATGTTAGATATCCGCTTTATTAAAGAAAACCCCGAGCTCGTCCAAGAAAATACCCAGAAAAAAGGCTACAATGTTAACATTTCTGAAATTTTGGACCTTTATGCAAAAGCCGTCGAGCTTGGGCAAAAGCAGGATATTCTCCGTGCTGAAAAGAATAGTCTTTCAGCAAATCAATCAGCTGGTCGTCCCTCTGACGAAGTAATTGAGCGGGGGCGTGCTATTCGTGAAGAGATTTCTCAAAACGACGAAGCGTTCCTTCGGGCAACAAAAGCGTATGAAGATATGCTTTGGCAAATTCCAAACGTCATGCAACCTGGCGTACCCGTCGGTGGCGAAGAAGATAGTGTTGAAATCAAAAAATGGGGCGAACAAAACACCGGTGCAATCGATCACCTTGATTTTGCGGTGAAGCGTGACTGGGTAGACTTTGAGCGCGGCGCAAAAGTTGCCGGGGCTAAGTTCTATTACCTCAAAGGTGACCTTGCGCTATTAGAAAATGCAATCACTCAATTTGCGTTGAACCTCGTACTGTCAAAAGGTTTTACATACCTAACTGTTCCTGCGCTCGTAAATAGCCGCACCGCAACTGGGACTGGATTTGCACCTCGCACCAGTGACCAAAGCGACGAATACTATATCGATGGGGAAGACCTGACGCTTATTGGAACTGCTGAAATTCCAATCACTGGTTACCATGCTGATGAAATTATCGACGAAGCAAAATTGCCATTATTCTACGTTGGCTACAGCCCATCATTCCGCAAAGAAGCCGGTACCTACGGCAAGCACGCTCGTGGACTTTTCCGCGTACACCAGTTTAATAAACTTGAAATGTACGCATTTACGACACCTGAACAAAGCGTTGAAGTACACGAAAAAATCCTCGCGATCGAAGAAGAAATCTGGCAGGCAATCGGTATTCCATACCACATCATCAACATTGCCAGCGGTGACCTCGGCGCACCTGCCAGCAAGAAGTACGACATCGAATACTGGTCACCAGTTGATAATATCTACCGTGAACTTACCAGTGCCTCAAACTGTACTGACTTCCAAGCACGCAACCTTAATATCCGCGTCCGCCGCACCGAATCTGCAAAAGTTGAAACACTACATACCCTTAACGGAACAGCTGTTTCACTCGCACGCTCACTTGTAGCGATCCTTGAGCACTATCAGAATGAAGATGGAACGCTGCGCGTACCTGAAGTACTTCAGCCGTATATGAACGGCCGAGAAGTTATATAGTCTTTTGTTTTAGCAGAAAAAATCTAAATATCCACTAGGTTTGGGTGAGTGCCTGTATTCTCTTTGGGAAACATCTGCAGCCCGAGTCAATCCCGGTACTGAAACAGAGAGAGACCCGGAGCGAAGCCGTTTCCCCAAGAGAATACAGGCGATTCACAGGATCAGGGGAGTATAATAAGAGTATCAACAACTCATGATTCGAACGAAACGGAGGGAAAGATGATAGCATCAATTGATATCACCGGAGTAAAGTACACTGCAGGCGACCAAGTCCAAAAATACGTCATGCGAAAAATCGCACGACTTGATAGGTACTTACCACGGCACGCTCGTAAAAGCGTGACAGCAGATGTAAAACTCAAACAGGTAAATCGAGATCACGGCAACAAATATGAAGCCGAAGTTATCCTTAACGTCCCCGATAAACGAATGACAGCGAAAGACTCTACGGTCAATATGTTCGCTGCCATCGACATCGTCGAAGCAAAACTTATCAACCAGATGAAAAAATATAAAGACGCCAGCGTAGCTCATGTGGGCAATCGCCGTGCACTCAGTCGTTTCAAGCGAACGCAAAAGCCAATCGAAGAGTAAATAACCCCATAATTATTGTTTAAAATCCTTGTTAACTACCCCATAAAATCGTATAATAATATCTAAAGCAAATAGACTGAACAATTTCCTGAAAGGCGGGGTACGCGCAATGATAAGTAGGCAAGGTGCTCTCACCAAAATTTTTGGTGATCCTCAAGCGAAGACAATTAAGCGACTACAGAAAAAAGTCGTCACGATTAATGATCTAGAAGAGAAATACAAGAAACTCTCGAAGACTGATCTTAAGAAACAAACGGAAGTTCTAAAAAAACGCCTCCAGAAAAAGGGTGAG
>Ga0247804_10000063_pt1 | contig 59286 bp, 61 predicted proteins | sample UWRJL029104C1_FD_181142 | JGI IMG/M metagenome (GOLD analysis project Ga0247804, IMG submission 181142) | Plant litter microbial communities from Arlington Agricultural Research Station in Wisconsin, United States - UWRJ-L029-104C-1 | ecosystem: Environmental > Terrestrial > Plant litter >... | reverse complement strand
CATAATTTCTTTTGTAACTGTACTTCTAGTTAATCTAGATTCGTCCATACAAAATACCTCACTAATCAAACCATTTTGTATATCATCTAGAAGCTGTAAAAATGATGGTCTATTATCTAATGAATCATTTGCACCAGTTACATCTCTATCAATATAAGATTCAAAAGGTATTCCTAGAAACTTAGCTTTAGATTCACCTTCTTTGATTTGGTCTTCAATACTACCTGAATTTTCACGTTCTTTTGATTGACGTGCATATATTCCTAATCTTCTTTCTCGGTTTGAAATATCATATTCATTAACCTTTTTTCTGTTTCTTTTACTAGCCATTTTCGTATGTTTTAAATGATACTTAAATTTACAACTTATTGATTTCCAGGGCAAATATTCAATGTTAAATCCTGGACTTATTTTTAAACAATGTGATATTGACAAATAAACAACTCCTAAATGAGGTTGTCAAGGTTGTGGGTAAAATAAATTTTTAAAAAGGGGTTGTAAGGAACTAAAGAAGCTTATACCTTTGTTTAAATAAAAATTATAAATTATGCCTTTAAGTGAAATCGATATTGAAATTCACGAAGCCTTTAATGAATTTGATGATAAGAATGAAGCTGTCATAAAAAATGATATTGCAGAGTATATGAATGAAAAAGGTTTCCTAAGTTATACTGAAAAGGTTACTATGAATGAAACATTTTGTAGGTTGAGTTATGATGGTATTAAAATGAAAAAAAGCGGTTATGCAATGTCTATCGTTAAAGATGAGATTGTGAACGCACCTAATGTAATTACTGGAATACCTTTTATACCAGTACAAGATTTCAATTCTGAAAGGTATAATGATATGTTGATTGAAGAATCATATATTGCTGCTAAGGGTGAATCTCACGCATATCTACCAGTACAACTAAAAAATGTGATGCTATTAGAAGGTTTGATTTTAAAACCCAATGATAATAAGCCAAACGAAAATAACGAAATTCTTGTTGTTCTTTCACCTAAAGGCTTAGAAGTACAATATGAAGGATGGCAAAATTATAAAGAGCGAATTAGAGTTGAACAAATACTTAATCAAAAAAATAACCAACAGAATAGTATAAGAAAAATTACAAGTAATTTAAAAAACTTTCAACTAGATAATGAAGATAAAACCACAAACTTTTTAAGTGATATTTATGGAATAGACTTTGAAAAGAATAAGAAAATTGAAAAAAAGAATTGGTTTCAAGAGAATTCTAAAGAATTAATACTATTAATTATAGGTTTAGTTTTAACTATGATTGTTCATTGGTTCGGTCTAATTTAAAGCCTTTTAATAAAATCATTATATGCAAGTTATAACATTAATTGAATTTGGTTCTAAACCTGAAGAAGCTATAACCAAGCTAGGAAATAAACTTGATGCTGAAAATATAAAATTTGCTGTAAAATTTGTTAGTATAAGTCATTCACTTGCCATTGATACCACAGCAGAAAGTGATAGGAAGTATATAGCAACCGCAGTAATTAATACTAAATTTATTTAGTTAACCAGCCACACCAAACGAATAAGTAAACGCTGTATCTTTCATTTCAAAAAACATTCTAAAAGCCATACTATCACTAGTGTCTGGACTTCTACCTATCATTTGTTTTACTTGGTCTTTTGTAGTCATACATATTTTACCATCTATATCAATTTTCTCACGTTTCAATATTTGAAGTTCCTGTATTAGCTTAGTTTTAACTTCATCTTTTACATTGAAAATTTTAATCTCACCTTTATTAACTACTTCAGCTAACTTAAAATATAATTGTGTTTTAAGATTCTGAAAATTCTCATTATTGATTGGTCTGCTATTGTTAACTATGTTGATACAGTTAGGTAAAAAATCGGCAATACCACCACCTACACCATCACTATCAACTGCTATGTTACTAGCTTTGATATTATACTTTTCAATTAGTTTTTTAATGTAGCTTAATTGTGTTGCTAATGAAGTTCTAGTATAATCTAGTATATCAATAATTCTTTTATCGTCCCAAACTATTACACAAGTTTTATCACTACCAAATCTAGCTACATCTATTGTTAGATAAACATTGTCGATAACATCATAAATTGGTTTAGGTTTATAATCATCTTCATCAAACATTTCAATTAACTTATCATAATCAAATAATGCAGTTACTTCACTATATTCCCATTCACCTAGTAACAATCTATGTTTACTTATGTCATCTAATTTTTCTAAGTTGGTTATATAGTGCTTACTGATGTGCTTATTATCTGTTACTAAAGCTTGAATAAAAGCTTTATAAGGTTCTATATCACCATCTTTAAGTTTCTTATAATATTCATTATAAACCCAGCCTTTTGATGGGTTACAACTCATATACAATTTTGGAATCAAACCATATTCATCTAGTTTATGTCTTATACGTGACATTACAACGTTCTTAGCCTTTTCACTTACTTGGTTACATTCATCGATGAATGCACCAGCTATTTCAAGTGAACCTAAACTATCAAAATCACTATCACTAGGGTTTGTTGCAAGGTCTTTTAAAATAATTTCACTACCGTTTTTAAACTTGATGATATTATTTACAGCATTGTATTTATAATGTGTTGTTTCTTTTAAACCAAGTGATTTAGCAACTTCAAAAAATGTTTTAAGTGTTGTAATTTTTAAGTTGGTCAATTTAGAACGTCCGATTAACCAACGTGTATCATTATATTGAAGACAATTAATAATAATCCATACACAACCTAGATAGGATTTTCCACCACCAGCACCACCACCAAAAACTAATTCAGTTATACCATTATTGTGGTCTAATAAAATTTTTAATGCTTCACGCTGTTTTTTTGTTAGCGTTGGTTTTATATCTAGGGTTTTCTGATTCACTATTCTTCATCTTCATTTAGATTTAGCGTTATTGAAATTGGCATACCTAGATGTTCAACTTTATCAGCTTCATAGTATCCAAACATTTTAATTATCATATCTTTCATCTTAGCGTAATCATTATACTTACCATCTGATTTTGCTAAGTATGCACTATCAACTAATTCATTGATTATGTCAGTCTTTGTAATTTGATTAGCTATAGCTAATTTTTCACGTCTATCTTCTAGTTCATCTTTTATCAATGGTTCTTGTAATAACATCCACCCATCAGCTTTAGCAGATGTGTATGTTGTATTTGGATAAGCTACTAAATAAGCTTGAGTAGCATTGCCATACATTATATAATGTTCAATGAATCTGATATGATTATCATTCAATGATTTTAAATTTCTTTGCATTCTATTAACTATTTATGTTTTCATATTCTGCTTTACCAGTTTTAACCCAGTATTCGCCAAGCATTATTTTTATTTGACCTTCACTACAACTATTGCATTTACTATTGTATTCAGGAAAAAAGTATTTTGATAGAACTTTTAAATCACTTGTATACTTTTGGTAATTATCATCACCTTTGAAGCAATTGTTTAAAGCTGTTAGAGTTGTTACCAATAGCTCTAGCATATCATTTTTATTTGCAATTTTATTTTCAGTCATACCTAGAATTATCAATTCTTGTTATTCATTCTTATAACTCTGATGCTGTTTGGTATCTCTTAACCCTCGTTTGAGTAGATGTTACATCAGATTCGGTTACATAAGCACGTAAAAATGTTGGTTGATTACCTGTTACATTTGATTGATAGCCTAAGTTATTTTCTTTACTAGCAGTACCATATAAAGATGCTTGTGATGGTTTAGCAGCTTGAATAGAATTTTGTGATGGTGCTGCAACAGTTTTAGCAACTGGTGCAGTAGGTGCAGTTCCACCTTCAGGGAATTTTTGACTAGCAATTAAGCCAATATTTACAGCTCCTGTAATACCAGCTAAAGCAGCCATAACTATATTCAATGGAAATGGATTAGCTAATGCAGATACAACACCTTGTGCAGTTCCTATAACTGCATTTACAATTTGAATTGCTTTATTTTGATTGAATGCTTTTCTTCTTAATTCAAGGTCTTTTTTAGCAGCTTCTTTATTAATTTTATCTTTACCTTCAGCTAGTTGTTGTTCACTAATTAAACCAGCTGATGCTTGTTGTTCTAACGCTGCTATTCTTTCACTAGTTTCTTGTTGATTAGCTTGAATTCTTTCATTCGATTTTTCTTGTAAAGCATTACCAATAGTATTTACAACATCCATTGCTACTTGAAGACCAGCATTTATTTTGTCACCTAAACTTGCATCTTCATTTGTGAATACTTTAAAAGCTTCATTGATTGATGCAGCAGCTTGACCAAATACATCAACTACAGCACCTTTAAAGCCACCAATTTGTTCAGTTATTTCTTTAAATTTTTCTGATAGTTTATCTAATGCAGTTGAAGCAACATCAATCTTTGAATCTTTGTCCCATTCCATTTTGTAGGGTACTACAATTGGTTCAGGTTTTTTGAATGAATCAGGTAATGTAGTAATTGGAGTTATCTCAACTTTTTGTTTAAATTGAGATAAGAAATCTTGCATTTCTTTTAAAGCTTTTGCTTTACTAGCTGGTGTAATAAGTTCTATTTCACCAATACTTTCAGTTACACCTTTTTTGAATTCAGTACCAGCTTTATTACCATCTTTTTTTGAATCCTTAATTACTTCACCAAATAAATCAACGTGTTTTAATTTGCTGTTAGCAGCAGTATCAGCAGCTTGATTAAAGTTTGTTACAAAATTGTCTTTGAAGTCTTTTATATCACCTTTGATATTTTTGAATCCTTCTTTTAAACTATCTAAAGGATTTTTTCCTTTGAAAATGTATAGGAATGCATTTCCAATAGCAGAAAAATAATCAATGATTACTTTACCACCTGTAATAACTGCATCAACAAGTGTTTTAAATGTTAGTACGATTGCTTGAATAGAAGTACGTATTGGTAAACTATTATTGTATAGGTCTATAAAACCATTTACAAGATTGTTTATTCCATCTAAAGCTTTTTCTTTAAGTTCACCAAACCATTTAGTTAACTCTCTTAATTTGTCACCAACTAAACCAGTTCTTTTTGATAAGCTATCAAATTGAGTTACTAAAACTGTAATAGCTACAATCAATAAACCAATACCTGTTGCAGCAACAGCACCACCAAGAATTTTAAACCCTTTTGAAGCAAATGAAGTAGCTTCAGTTATACCAAGCATACCCTTAGCAACTTCTTTTATTGAAGTTGTTAAGTTTGAAATTTCTTGTTTAGCACCACCAAAATCAAGTGACCTAATTTTTACAAATAATGATGAAAATGAATTTGTAATGTTTTCAATCGGACTAGCATTAAATGATTTTATACCATCTTTTACAGCACTTAATTTATCTTCAAGTTCACCAGCTGCTTTAGTAGCCTTTTTAAAACCTTCGCTACCTTCACCAAAAGCAATTGCTTCAGATTTAAGGTCTTTTAGGGCTTGTTTTATATCCTTTACTGATGATGCAGCTTGTGCTGATTCTATTTTAAGATTTAACTGAATTTCTCTATCATTCATTATTCTAGCTTTACCTAGAATTATCTAAATGATGCGTCTGTTTTTAAGAATCTGCTATATTGCTTTTGTTTACTTTGATATAATCACCTTTTACAAACCAGTTAATATGTGTTGATGTATTTCCAGTAACTGAAACTTTCAAAGTATCATCTGTATCATTTGCTAGTAAACTGATACCTGTACCTGATAATTCAGAATCTGCATAATCTGATGTAACTATTGGAATACCTACAATTGAAGTAGTTCCTGAAATGTTTTTAATTAAAGCTGATGCAGTCCATTGTTTAGCATTACCTGTAGATGGATTTGAAGCAATAGCCTTAACTTCAAAGAAATATGTATCACCACTTGTAAGTGTAAACTTATCACCATTACCAAGATTCAATTCCTTTGCTGAATCATTTGTAGAATACCCAGCCCAAGAAACTGTACCATATTGACCTAGATTTGATGAGCTTCTAGCAATTTCAGCATAGTGTGAAGCGTTTGCATAAGTACCTGTTGCCATTGCATAATCAGCAGATGCTTCAGTATATCTATTTCCAATTGTTTTTAATGATGATTCACCACTAATACCTGTAGACCATAAATTATAAAGTACATTTTTATTATCACCATTAACATAAATTACGCTATTCACATCACCCAAATAAATTGATGGTGAACCAATATAAGTTGAATTACTGTAGCCAGTTAATCCACTTACACCTAAAGCAATTACATTATCACCATTAATAGAATTATCATTACCTATTAAAATTGAATTTTTTACAGATACAGTATTTCCTGTACCATTAATAGATGAATTTACACAAGCAATAGAATTATTATTACCATTAACTACACTTGATGTTGAACCAGCTTGAATAAAATTATCTATTCCATTTATTTGAATTGAAGTTACATTTTGACCTAATCTATTATCTGTATTTGTTTGTAGTTTAGAAACCTCATTACTTAAATAATCGAATCGTCCACCTGTTTTTTTTACTGTTGTTCTCATTATATAATATTATTATTTGGTGCAAAGATTGTACCCTCATCTACTGATATTAATTCAACAGCAGTTAAGCCATTTTCATTTGCATTATAATCTGTTATTTTGTTTATAAACCAATAAGAATCATTCAACCAAATCTTATCTCTAAAATCTAAATTCACAATATCAATTTCATCAAGTTTAAATTTTCCAGTTAATAGTTTTCCTGTTTCAATTTGATTGATGTATCTGCTATAATGTCTGTTGTATAAATTGTTATTTGTTAAACCACTCCAATTATCATAAAATTGATAATCACATAAACCCCAGTTTAGGTCTTCAGTTGGTAAAATTGGATTAGGATAAAAATGACCTAAGTAAGGATATGTAACATAAAAGATTGTTGTACTATATCCAAAATTTCCATAGTTAAAACCCCAAGCACCATCTATATTACCACCATCATATAGTATTCTAATATTGTTTTTTGGTTCACCACAATTGATAGTTGGTACAATTAAATCTGTGGTTACAGCACTAAATACAGATGGAAATAATGAAATATCAACTTGACCACCATTGTTTGCTAGAGGCGTTGGACTAAATAAAGTGTTACCAATTGTCAAAGTATCTTTTGCGTATTCGCTTTGAAATGTATATTCAGCTTGACCATAAATTTCACCAACGGTATCTGTGTAAGTTTTATTAAATAAATCTGTATCAGCTTTATAAGTAAAGAGAATCTTCTTATTCTGTAAATCAGGTAAAAATTCTACTTTAATATTTTGAGAGACATCTAATTTATTAGACCAATCTTTAACATCACCACCATTATAGAATTCATTTCTTGTCCTTATTACTAGTTGTCTATCATTTTCTTTTGAAGGGGTTATATATAGGTTATACATTTGGCTAATAGCTTTAAGGAAATCCTTTTGCTTTATTTTAGCTGGTATAAAATCAGGAATATTTACAGTCATACCTTGTTGAAATGTTGCAATTGGTTCATTGTAAAAATATTCTCTTTCATTATCTATATTTTCACCTATGATTGCTGCACCTATGTAAGTTCTTAATACTGGGTAATCAGGACTAGTTACTGGAATTATTGCACCACTTGAATTATTATATCTAAATTGAAATGAAGCATTGAATGGTGGATGGTCATAATATCCATTGTTTGCACCACCAGTAGCACCACGTTTAATTTCACAACTTAAATAATTTGTAATTTTTTGACCAACTTGTAAATCTGTTTCACCAATAAATTCAGGTGTTAAACCTGACATTGGAAAATGTTCACCAGCTGGAATATATAAATTACCATCAGTTGATGAAAATCTTATGTGGCTTTCAGCAAATACACTATTAGTTAATGGTATAAATTGATTAGTGTTACTATCACCAATGTAATGTGACAAAGTTCTATTTAAATAACCATATCCTAAATAGTTACCAATAGCTATACTACAATCAACATACAAATTAACTGGACTATATAAGTAGCTTACATAGTTATATCTTACTTTAAATTTATTTGTTGCACCTGAAAAAGGACTAGTCCACGTTCCACTAGTTGTACTGTAATAATTATTGGGATTTTTTAATGGTGGTGTATTAAAGTTTGTTTGATTGAAATTCATTGCAGATTTTCTATCATCATAATAAGTTGTCATAATTTGACCATCATCATTCATACCAGCACGAAATCTATATAAATCAAGGTTTGTAACTGGTTTAGCTCCATTATAAGGAATTATAAGTTTATCAAAATTCAATTCTTCAAGTGAATCCCATTTATAAGAAAATCCAGCATCTTGAAAAATTGCATCAAAATAAGTTTTAGCAAATATATTTGGTGTAAAATCTTCTAGCTTGTACCAAGGTTTTGTATTGTACATTAAGTGATACTTATAACCATTTCTATAAGTATTATTGAATGAATATAATACAGCTGAAGGTTGATAGATGTGATTGTATTGTTCAAAGCCTTCTAAATCAGTTAATAATTTATCTGAAATTGTTGAATAGAAATCACCTGAATCATCTCTTACTTCAGCTTCATAATCAATTTTATCACCATCAATATTTACATTATTCAATCTAAATACACCATTCATAATTGGTACATCATTTTGATATATGGTACATCTTTCAGTTTTTGCTTGATTAAAACTACTATCAAAAACATTTACATTAAAAATCATACCTAACAGTATATTGTTATTTGAAGTACCAGCTAAACGAATAGTTTTACTGTAACTACTATTACGTTTACTTATATCCTTGATGTCACTTAATGCAAACGTTAAAGGAATATTCACATCATCTTGTACATCTAAATAACCCTTATCACTTAATTGAATCTTTGTTACACTAGCCATACTTAGAAATGTTGAATTGAATTGTTATTTCCATATTGTACAATTATCTTGTACTGGATATTTTTTTTATTGTTCTTTGTTAAAACCTGTAAAGAATTTGTTTTAATTATTACTGGCCAGTACTTACCATTTTCTTTTATAAAAACAACTGGTGAACTAATCAACTCCTTAAAATAAAATGATTGTGTTTCAGTTAACCAATTTGTTTGTAATTCTAATTCTTCAGATGCTGATGTATTTAATACTTGATTACCGACACTTGAACTATCAAAAGACCATTTAAAGCCACTTAGATAACCTAATGTTGATTGATATTGTGAACGTTCTACATTGATAGTTCTTGTTGATTGTAAATCAAAATTAAATGGTGAAAATGCGCCTTTTCTATCCATAAACAATAACTCATAGTTTGTGTATCTAGAACAATTATCATCAATAACGAATGATTTAATTTCGCTAATCCTATTATTTGAAGAATCAACTAAGTAAACTTGATAAGATGATACATTATCAGTAAATGCTGATGTTGCACCACTAATAGTTGAATAGGTTGAAGCAGTTATATTTGATGGTGCAACGCCAATAGTAAGCATTACACTAGAAGTTGAAATGTTATTTATTTTGTATTCACCACCTGTATCAGTTTTTATATAAAGACCGCTAATATTGTAATTCTGATTTGTAAAGAAGTTTACATAACATTTGTTATCTAGTTTAATTGGAAATTCATCAGGTAGGTTTGTTAATAATTTCTTAGTAGAACCAGTATTAATATTGTAAGTATTATATCCATCAAAGTTAGCTAATTGTTGATGGTCTATAACTCCATTGAAAACAACAAAATTAGATGCAGATGAAAGACCACTAAAAAAGGTTTTAGCACCTGTTGTAACCTTTCCACTATCATTACCAGCACTTGAGTAAAATTTATTAATTTCTAAGGTATGGTTGTTCGGTACATTGGTTACTGTATATAAACCACTATAAGTTGAATTTGTGGTAGGTATAAAATAAAGTCTATCATTTACATTAAAGTTGTGTGTTGTAGCTGTTGATGCTGAAAATCCAGTTCTTGTACCACCACTAACTGAATAGTTATTATTGTAATTCCAATAAGCAATATATTCTTCACCAACTTCAAGTTTATAAGGAAAATAATTTTGAGGTGTTGCTGCAAATCCATTAAGATTTGGATTGAAATAGTAACCAACTTGAGTAGCTAAAATTTGTTGCAAATTAGCAACTGCATAACCTGTAGAAGGTGCTGGGAAATATTTTAATCTTGAAATTAAATTACTAGTTCCATCTTCTAAAACATCAATTACATACTTAAAGCCTTGTTCACCTTTATTTGTACTGTCGTAATAAAAATATGTTGGATTAAATGCAGAATCAAAACCACTTGGATAACCTTTTATAATTGTACTCATTAAATTTCTTTAATAAGAATTATCCGTTTCAATCAGATGTTTTTATACTTCTAGTTCTTTTGTAATAATGGCTGTATAGTATTCAGCTATCTTATTTTGAATATTTTGATATTCTCTACTATTTAAAGCTGATTTAGTAACTCCATACTTTTCATCAATAAACTTGAAATAGTCAACGGCTGACAATTGGAAATTAATACCTGAACTATTTTCAACAGCTGTAAACTTGATAGAATTGTATAGCCTACCAGTTTCAATTAGTTTCTTATCCTTTATTATTCTTTTGAATAAATCAGTTAAATCATTCGCTATTTCCTTTGCTTGAATCATACTATTACACCATTTCCAATTATTGAAGCATCACCAATAAATTCAATTCCACCAGCAACATTGATTACACCATCATTTATTACTTGACTATCTGCTATTATTAGATTACCACCAATGTACAATTGACCATAATCAGATTCAAATTCATTGATAGTTAATGTTGTTTTGAAAATCAAATAATCACCACTAATAACAACAGTATCATCAGCTTCAATAACCTTATCTGTTTTTATTTTATGTTTAACGTTTAATACATTTCCAATTTTATCAATAGTTGTATGTTTAGTTACAGCATTGTCAACTATTGGAATGATAGTATCTTTTGTTACTACATCAGTTATCGGTAATTGTGTTATCTTTTTATTTGCCATTATAATTTAATCATTAAAATACCAGCTACATTTAAAGGTGCTGAACCTGAACCAGTAGTTCTATAAATAGTTCCAGTTTCTAAACCATCTGATGTTGCAGCTGATTCATCATCATACGCTGGTAAAGACAGTACATTTAACTTATTTATGTATAATGTACCATCTGCATTACCTACAATACCATTACCAATTACAGTTGTATTGTAACCATTTGATTCTGCTGCAAAACCTATTGCTGTACAATATGAATTAGTTGCTCTAGAACCAGGACCAAATGCAAATGAATTATGACCACTAGCTATACCACCAGTAATATCACTATTACCATAATCACCACCACCAGCAAATGATTGGTCACCACTTGCTACACTACCAAATCCAATTGCAAATGCACCTAAACCTGAAGCTGTTGTGTGTGATTCATTATCACCACCTTCAGTACCACCCATTGCAAATGAACCAGCACCACTAGCAATTGCAGCACTACCTAAAGCAACAGAATCTTTACCACTAGCAATACATAAACCACCACCAGCAAATGAACCAATTCCACTAGCTGTACCACCAGCAATAAAATTTTCATCATATCTATCTCTAGAACCCCCATAAGCAAATGAACCATATCCAGATGCAGTTGAGCCATAACCTATAGCTGTAGAATGTTCACCTGATGCTGTAGTTTGATAGTTTTGAGCGTGGCTATAATTTCCACTAGCAACAGTTAAAGCTCCTTCAGAATGGCTATTTATACCATTAGCTGTTGTTTGGAATCCTTCAGCGTGACTAGTAAAGTTTGAAGCTGTTGATTGATAACCTTCAGCGTGGCTATTAACACCACTAGCTGTAGTTAAATTGCCTGAAGCAAATGAATTTTCACCTTCAGCGTGTGTACCAGTTCCAATAGCAAATGACGATGTACCAGATGCTGAATTACTAATTCCAAATGCTGTTGAATAATTTCCTGTAGCATCTGTTTCAGTATCATTTATAACTTTTATTGAATAGTTGCCACTTGAACCACTTGTGAATAATGAATCACTACCAGTAGAAGCAGTTAAACTAGCAACTTTATCAAACAAGTATTTTATAGTGGTTAATGATTTTGTGTTATCAGCTGGGTCTAAAATATAACCATCAGATGATGATAATAATGCTAAACCAGATTCTAATTTTTCATCATCATAGTAGCTTAAAAATTGTAAGAATTGACCTTGAGTATTATTATCATTAGCAGAACCTTGTTTAATGAATGGATAGATTATATTACTATCTGGTACTGTTTGATAACCACCAGCAGTAAGGAATACTAATGATGTTTTACCACCTTGAAATATTTGACCCTCTGGCATTGTTAAAATAACCTCACCAGAATCAGAACCAACTACTATTAATTTACCTTCATCATTCGCTTCAAAGTCTCTTGATTCACCAACAAATACAATTCCATTACCATAAGGTGTATCAATGAATAATCTCTTTAAATCTTCTAAAGTTATTTGATAAGCTGATGTTGTACCTGTTTGAGCTAATGCTAATGTTTCAATACCTGTAAGTCCAGATAGAGCTACATTATCTAATCCAGTAATTTGATTATATAAATCACTATCATCAAAAAGAGTTTCTAATGATTGAAGTGTTGTTTGTTCTGTTTGTCCATCAATAACAACTGGTATTATTGTTTCAAGTGTTACACCTGTTGATGATGGTAATTGAGTAATCTTTTTATTTGCCATTTGGGTTTTATGTTTCTATCTTTTTGTTATGTCCATTCAATCATATCACCATTTTCAGCACAAATAATAAATCCATCTTCACTAAGAATATAATTTGAATCAGGATTAAAATTGTTACTAAATGGTATTGCACAATCACTAGCTAAGGCTACACCTTCAATTTCTAAATCAAGATACCAGCCACAACTAAAATCAACTAAGAAATTGTTTACTGGTCTAGCTACTGGTGTATTTGAAATGTTTATTTCATTTTCTCTATCTAGCCTTATCCAGTTAACTAAATCTCTTAACACTAGCAAAGTATTGTTTAGTACAAATGATTCATTAGAACGGTCTTTTTGAAGCAAATCAAGGCAGTATATTCTGAATGAATAACTATCTGTATTCTCTAAAAATGATACATCATTTGGTACACAATAAAGAATTGGAAAAGAATTATCTGAACTTGAAAAATTATCTAGCTGCTCACTAAAAGAACAGTTAAACCTTTTTAAGGTCAAATGATGGGTTGCAAAGTATGCTAATGCATTTTTAATTCTTATGTATGATTGAGGTTGCATTAATGCGTTTAACCTGAATTATCAGTAAAAGCATAATGTTTTTAATTCCATTCACTTTTAATTTCTCTTAATGTTCTTGTAATCCAACTTTTGCTAAAACCAACTTCTTTTGCAATTTCTTTCGTTTCATAACCTTGAAATTTTAATTCAAGTATCTTTAATTCTAAACCATCAAAATTTGCTAATGAGTTAATAAAATCATATTCAGGTTCAATTGGATTTGAATGTATTCTAGAATCAAATTCAACATAGTTTTTGAGGATTTGATTTTTCTTTATTTGTGTTTTTTGGAATAAAGCAGTCAGAACATAGTTATTAGCTATTATAAATGCATAGTGTTTGTAGTTCTCATACTCATCTAATATGACTGTACCATCTTTTTCTTTTTGATAAAGCTTTGTTACTACCTTATTTACTACATCATTCAATTCATCAAAAGAAATCCTATCAGCATAACGCCAACATCTGCTGACTGCTTTTATTTCTCTGTATATTCTATTCCATTTTCGTACTTCAATTGAATTCATTTTTTAGTTTTGAAATAATCTTTGTTATTCTACTGTGAATTGCTTGGTGGCTTACACCTAGCTTTTTACTAATCTGAATTATCGAAAATGATTCACCATTCAAACCGTAATACATATTGATGATTTCCCTTTCAGCTGGTTTTAATTTCCCAGTAATAAATTCAACTTTAATTTTATTTTCATCTTCTAGTTGAATTGGTGATTCTGATTCTTTATTTTCAATAAAATCTATCAATTGTTGGTTATCATCATAACTAGTATTTAAGCTGATGAATTGATTCTTATTGTGTAGTTTCTGTTTATTAATTGGAATCCAAATCAATTCATTTGAAGCTAGATATTCTAGAATGTATTTGATAATCCATACTCTAGCATAAGTTGAGAATTTAAAACCTTGTGCAGCATCATAACGCTTTGCAGCTTCAAATAATCCTACATTACCAGCAGCTACCAAATCTTCTAAATTGGCTTTATTTGATTGATACTTTTTAGCTATAGTAATAACTAATCTTAGGTTTGATTCTACTAACTTGTTTATTGAGTTTTGACAGCCATTGACAGCTGTTTTAGCTAACATCATTTCTTCATCAACTGAAAGTAGCTTATACTTACTTATGTCGTTTAAATGCCTAGAAAATGCTTTTGTATCTTTATTGGTAAATTGAATATTCATCTATGAATAAATATTTCCCAGTTTGGCAAAAACCAATATTTTAATTATTTTTCTGAAAATATATTTGAATGCAAAAGAATACTGTAGTTAAAATTCTAATTGGTGTTATAGTTGTAACATTTGTTTTATGGATTATATCTGTCAAACTTGATGATACAAAAAAACAAAATGAAGTAATTATTGAACAAATTGATACAGCAACTAATGCAGATTTGAATATTACAGATACCATAGTTAGTAAAGTTATTATTGAAGATTCAGTTTCTAGTTCAGGTAGTAAGATTAAAACTAGACACAAAAGAAGAAATTTATTTGAAAGAAGACCATCAACTGGTGCATAAGATTATTATATTTGCATTGAACTAAATTGAAATAAGAACCATCAGCATTGAAGTAATTCTTTGTTGATGGTTTTCTTTTTAATAGGATAATACAGTTTTTTGGTATTAGGATAATACACAAATTTGGTATTATGATAATACAGTTTTTTGGTATTGAGATAATACACAAATTTGGTATCTCTATTATAAGATTATACTATAAGAATAAACTATAAGATTAGTATATAAGAATAAGAATAGAGTATTACTATAGTATAACTATTATATATTATTACAATTTAGTATTATTATAATATGATTGAAGAAAACCATTTCAATTGAAATAAACATCAATAGTAATACTTATACCTAATTTTAGGTATTTTTCAATAATATATCAATTTTACTTGACTATTTTTTGATTTTGCTTATACTTAATGATATTTATTAAAAGTAGTTCAATCTACTCTGGTTGCTAAGGGAGTAATTACCCTTAGCTTCTGCACCAGACTAAAAGCAGAAATAACATAAAAAGCAGAATAAAATGAAAATTGAAAACATCAACAAAAACAGAAAAGCCTAACTACATTAAAGTATTCACTAATGTACTATCATCAACTAAGCTAACAGCGCAACAAAAGCTAATCATTCAATATGTAATTAGCTTACAAGCTTCAAACCTAACTTGTACAGATTCTAATAATCAACTAGCAGTTAAATTTGGAATAGAAGTAAGAACACTTCAATATTGTATTACTCAACTAAATCAATATGATTGGTTCATTTCAAAAAAATCATCAATTAAAACTAAAGATGGTGGTTACTTCAATAACAAAGTTATGATTGTTAATGAAGATTTATTTAGTCAATGGTTAGCAATAACAGATGAAGCTCCGCTTAAATTAGAAGCTACTAAAAATCAGCCTCAAATAAAGCCAAATAAGCCAGCCATTTCAAAAGCAATACAAACACCAGCCATTGAACCAAAAGCAGCTCAAAAGCCTAAAGAAACATCACTAGAAGATGATTTAGGAATAACAATTGATTCAGCTTCAACATTAAGTGAAATTGATTTATTAGTTGAAGATTATCAACTGATAGCTGACCACATAAAAAGTATTTATTATTTCGGTGTATCACCAAAAATAGTTGATGATTTCAAATCAAAATTAGATAAAGGTCAAATAACAAACAGGTATCAAATTGACGCTATCCTTGAAGAAAAGAAACTAGGTATCTATGCATAACAATATTTTTTAACACTAAACAAAAGTGAATCAAGAAAATGAAATCAATCAAATAAGTGAGTTTATCGTAAACAGTAATGATGAACTTATTCAGCTAGTTAATAATGAAAATTATGAAGCTGCTGGACTATTAAAAGAACAAGTACAAAAGACTTTAGAATTCTTTGCTGATAAACTAACCAACTATTACAGATTAGAAACCATTGAAGATAGAAATGAAGTCTATCAATTCTGCTTAGATGGTTTGGTAAAGGAAAATGATTACATCTTTAACCAGTTTCTAAATAAAAGATAAAAATATTTGATAAGCAACCTTGACAACATCAACTAGAAGTTGTTTATTTGTCTATATACTTTGACACGGTGGATAAGCCACCATATACATATTGTTTTTTGAGTTGATGAAAGGTAGGGTAGTGATATGTCCTACCTTTTTATTATTTTAGATTTAAAATAACTAATATGGAAAATTTAGAAGACAGGTATTTATATGAAATACAATATGAAGATGATGAAGGTCAAAAGCATACCAAAGAAATAGTTAATGATGAACTATTTGATTTCGATTCTTCAAAATTAGAACACGGTTTAGACCATTTTTCAAATCCTGAGTTTTATGATGAATTTAAACAAGAATTTATATTTGGTCTATTTGATGATTACGCTGGCTTATTAAGCGTTAAATACTTAAGACCATTTAAATCCACCTGAACCACAAAAAAGGTCATAATATCAAATTTTTAGTTACTTTTATAAAACAGAAAAGGGTGACTTTTGGAAGGTCACCCATTAAAGGTCTCAGGGAAATAAAGGCTTGGAATCCAATAAATCTTGTTCCTTACCCTTTAACTTAATTCTGCAACGCTGCGAACGTTAATTAGGTCGGTTTTTATACTGACCTTTTTTATTTATAGTGCAATCTACACGAAATTTAAACAACTTTCAACTTTAGGACAATTTGTCCATTTATCTGTAAAATTTTCACATCAACCATCTTCATCATCATCTTCATCACCAGCATTTGTTATATCTCTAGCACGTTTATCATCACCACCTTTATTTAAAACTCTTCAACTCAATAGTTACAACAAGTGTAAATAAAATTTATGAATCTTTCAACTTTATAAAATACTTTTCTCTTAGAATTTCTTAGAACAAAATTATAAAATCAATTAATACCAAAACAGGTTTTAGACTTTGAAGTACACTAAATATTTTTTATATCTCATATTCAACACATAATCAATGAAATAAACTCGTTAACTATTTTTCGTTTATACCAGGCTTTTTATACAAATCGACATATTTATAATAAACAAACAATATGTCACAATTCACAATCACCAGTATTAGGGAACGTTTACTACTTCAACAATTTGAAGACAAACAAAAAGACTTCACAATAATCTATACAACACCAGTAACTGGTTATTCTTCTTTTGATGCAATTATTTATTCAGCTAACACTTGGTATAAGGTTGAAGTGAAAGTAAGAGATAAGTACCCTCTAGCACGTTATAACGACTGGTTAATAGAAAAACCCAAGTATGATACCCTAACAGCTTCTACATTCCAAACACTATACATAAACATTCATTCTGATGGAGTTCAGGTCTGGACAATCAAACAAGCAACAGAACCTAATTGGATATATGAATACAACCCTAAAACTACACAAGGTGATAATAGAACAGTAAGCAAATGCAATGGCTATTTAAGCCAATTTGAAGCCTCAATTTATAAATCTGAATACAACCTAAACCAAACACTTCAACAAGCTGAAAACATTTTTAAAAATAATTTGACTTTTTGAGTTTTCGCACATATTTATAATAAAGCGAAAAGATGAATTCTAATCAAAAGTATTATCAAAAACACAAAGAGAAATATAAGCTAAAGAACAAAGCTTACTATGATAAAACAAAGATGAAGCTGCATCAACTAAAACAACTTGAAATAGCATTATCAATAATTGAAATAACAATGAAAAATAACAAAACTAATTAAATACAAAACAATGAAAAAAAGCGAATACAAAATTAAGCTAGAAATAAACCTAGACCCATTTCTTCTTTTTAAAGAAGATTATAAAAATGCAGTTGCAGAAGGAATTAAATCAGCAGCATTAGATTACGTCAATCAACTTACATCACTAAGTCAAAAAGAATGTAATAGAGAAGTGATAAAAATGAAAGTAATAATTGAGCATATTTAATACAAACTAAAAATGACAACAGAAAACAATAAAGCATTACTGAATGATATTTTTAGTAAATATTATGAAGAACTTACAACACTGATTTTATATGATATAGAACATAATCACTTTTCACCTAGAAGACGAAATATTTCTTTAATTATCAACAAAACTATTGAAGCTTTCAAATTAAAGTATGGTGATGTAGTAATTGAAATAGCAAATGATAACTATCAAAAATATAGTCAAATAATCCAAACCCTTGCCCAATGAACAAAACTAATAACAAATCAAACCAAATTGTATCAATAACTTTATGGATACTCATTATTACTCTAGGAATACTAGATATATTAAATCACTATATCAATCAAATTGGAGTTAACTCTTATTGCTTTTTATATATAGGGTTAGCATTCATTCTAAGGTGCATTGCTACTAAATATAAAATCTGGGAATAGCTTAATTAAAATTTAAACCATAATGCAAACTGAAGAAATATTATATCAAATCATTTTAGCTGAAATACAAAAAGCTAAAACTAAACAAATCGAAATGCAAACTATGATAAATCAGCATCTAGATAATATAGAAAAAATAATAGCAGTAGATACCCTATTCTCACCAAACACTTATGAATCAAAGTAAATCCATAATTGATACCTATTTTACGAAAAATCAGCCCTATTTAATAGAATGTGCCTATAACATTCTAAAGAAAATAAATAGGACTGATTTAGTTAATGACCTTGTTAATCAATCTTACGAATACATTTATAACAACTTGCAAAAACTTGAAGACCATATTACAAAATCCGGAATGACTGAAGCAATCATCATAAACTATATGAATAAGCAAATTGTATGGGAAAGAACCGAGTTTAAAAAGAAATTCCTTACAAAACACAATACAAACCAGATTCAAGATTCTATCATTGATGAAATCGATATTCAACAACTATTAAATGTAGAATCAGAAATCAAAAACAAACTAACCCATATAAAGCAAACTATACCAACATTACCATTAGACCAGCAAATACTTTTTTCATTAATGTTTAGTGGTGATACACCAACAAGTGTATCTAAAGTATCTAATCATATTGGTTTGTGTAAAACACAAACATATCATTTGATGCGCAACTTAAAAGATACTATCATTTCTGAATACACTAATGGATTTTCCTAATGCATCGTGTGAGGCGAAGCCTCCACGTTTAACATTAGGTCTTACCATTAGGTTCGTACAGTGCGTAACATATCAACTCGCTCATATTATATTTATAACATAAATATAATATATTAAAATAATAACATATTAACGGACAATGCATATCAATATGTTAGTAAATAAATATATATGTGTATAAATAGTTGCGTTGCAACTATTAGGTTTATGGCTCTAATAGAGCCAGTATAAAGAGGTCTTTCAGACCTCAACCCCCTGTGGGGTTTAAGCCGTTTTAACTACGTTAAAACAAGATGTGATATAATTGAAAGGCAAACTTCGTATGCCAATCAATTATAAAGTTTTAATTTCTTTTTTAAGATTATATTTCAAAATTTCAATTTGAAATATGAAGCGGTGTTTAGAATCTTCGATTTAAAATATAATGAATTTTATCACCCTCAATGGGTGAGAAAATTTATATCAGGGCAAAAAAAATAGAAAACACCAAACCATCGACTTTGTCGATTATAAAAGATAATTTATAATGTATTATTTGGCTTGCATAGCTTGCCTTATTTTACATTATTTATCTCTACTACGTGGTGATGTGAATCACCACAATAAATGAATTATTGTGAAGCGTAAGCGGAACTTTACACACTATCATAACAGCATTCGCTGTTATATAAAAATATGATGTTGGAGCAAAGCGACTTCATCACAATTATATTAATATGATAATATTAATCATATAAATTGATGTTGTGTAGCAAAGCGGAACTTCATCACAATTGATATAGTTATCAACCGACAATTTGACATATATACTTTCATAACTTTCAATCTGGATTGAAAGTTATTTTATAAGAAATTTATACGGATTGACCGAGTGAACCGTGGAGGCTCCGCCTCGCTAAGTACTCGGAAATAAATTATAAGATTATTGTTTCTTAGAAGTATAGTTAACATAGATTAGGTATAAAACTCCTACTATCAAAGCTGGTAACCATAAAGCACCTATCAATTCAGCAACTAAAGTCCAAAAGAGTTGAACACCACTAACTAAAATAAATCCACCAATAATACTGATGATGATAAAGCCTATAATAAATAATGTGTCTTTCATAGTTTAAAACCAATTCTAAGATACAGATAATTTGATATAAATATTATATGCAAGTAAATCTATCAACTATTACCCTAAACAAATTCAAAGCATTCTATGACTTATCACAAGTATCGGATAACAATGATATAGAAACATCTATTCAACTAATACACATCTTAACTGATAAATCAGTTGCTGAGATTGAAGAATTAGAATTAGACGAGTTTAAAGCCATTTTAAACAGCGTTAATTATGAGAATACTGATACATCATCTTTACCAGTAATCATTGAATACAAAGCAAATGATAAGGTATATAAATCTACAAACAAAGATACTTTCAACTTCAATGTAAAACAGATTAACCTTTTACAAGGAATCATTAAAGCTAATGCTAATAACTACATAGAAGACTTAGCAGCTATTATATTCAAACCAATTGATGAAGCTGGAAATATCATTAATGATTACAGTGATGAAGCTATAGCACAACGTAAACAAGAACTATCAAGTGTTATGACGATGAATATACTTATACCATACTTAAATCTATTGCACAAACAATTTAAATAATGGTAGTACCTGATAGCTGGAATCAAATTAGTGTAGGTCAATTTATAGAACTGGTATCAATTAAAGTTGAAGACTTCAATTGTGAAGATGAATATTTTATTCAGTTATTAAGTATTCTAACTGATACTGATTCAACTATTATTGAAGAAATGGATATAGATGATTTCAATCAAATCAAATCAAGATTGATATTCTTATCAAAGCTACCAAGTAAACCACCAAAACAATCAATCGTAATTGTTAATACTGATTTACATCTATACCCTGATTTATATTCAATGATTATAGGTGAGTTTATAGATTTAGAAAATCTAATCACATCAAATAGTATAGAGAACCTACCTAAGATTCTAGCTATTCTATATAGACGTATGAAGATTAACAATGATGCATTCATACCTGATGAATTTGAATCATATGGTAGCTGGTTAAATCATAGAGCAAATATTTTTAATGAAGCTATTATTGATGATGTATATGGTGTATTGAATCAGTATATCAAGTTTAGAAAACATATCTATGATAACTATTCAGGTTTATTTGATTTTGATGATAGTGATTCAACTGAAGAAATAGATGTATCTCAAATGTCGGCTGCTGATAAGTTGACCTATCAAAAAGCAATAGAACAAGAAAAGATTGTCAGTAAATGGGGTCTAGATGCTTTGCTAATGAAGCTGGCTAATAATGATGTAACCAAGATAAATGATGTTGTAAAATTACCTTTGTTGTTGTGTTTGAACAGTTTAGCACTTTTCAAAGAATTGAACATATCAACATAGGTGTTTAAAAGTAGGTAAACACGCAAGGTATAATATAGACTACATTTATAATAAGAAAAGGTGGCCATTTCTGACCACCTCGAATTGATAAAAACGGTGTAAGGGTAAAAACAGGGTGGAATCGAACCGACATCTTAAGCTTAGTTTACTTTGCTTTATCCGTTAAGCTACCTGTCCCAAATCAACGTTTCAAAAGTAATCCGCTACCTTACAGCGGATTTCTTATTTTGAATGTAGATAAAAAAATTAAATGGCGGTAATAACGTTATTAACATTCAAAACAGAAGATTTTTACATTTCTTCAAGTAGAAGAAACAGCAAATTCGCATAGTGTTTAGATTTATAGGCAGTTATATAAACTGGTAGTTTCTTTTTTTGAAACAAAATTTTTGGGTATGCCAAAATTTAAAATTGTTGATATCTCACATTCCATCTTCCGAACGTTTTACTTTTTGTGATAATTAGGTGTATATGTCTAATAATATACCTATTTATTCAATTACTCTTGACGATTTAGAAACTGAATCAGGTCACTTTATGGACTATATTTCTATAGTCAAAGACCCTGCAATTATGGTAAATGGTTTTCGTTTTAATAATGAGAATCCACCACAAAAATTATTCTTATCAGCAGACCAACAAATCATAGTTGCACCAGTTGCAATACCTGATATTCATATCTATAGATATGATGATGAAATGGGTGAATACTATGTAAAGTTTTCATCTGAAGTAATAGCTCAATTAGCTGAAGATTTCAATTCAAATCCTAAATCTACTAAGGTTAATCTTGACCATCAAACAGAACTTCAATCAGCATACATTTTAGAAACTTGGATTATTGAAGATGAACAATTTGATAAAGCAAATAAGTATGGTTTCAAATTACCAGTTGGTACTTGGATGGCAAAGATTAAAGTAAAAGATTCTGCTGAATGGGAACAAGTCAAAGATGGTGATAGAAGTTCATTTAGCCTAGAAGCTTGGTTAGGTCTAGCAATAGAATTACAAAAACAAAAATCAATAACAGATAATACAAATAAAACCCAAATGGAAAAAATAAAATTTGCTGATATAACAGCACAAGATGGAACTAAATATTATGTAGAAGGTGATGTAGCAATTGATTCACCAGTATGGATGATTGATGACCAATTACAAAAAGTACCAGCTACTGATGGTGAAATAACACTTGAAGATGGTACACATATCGAAATCAAAGAAGGTAAGGTATGGAGTTATGAAGAAGTTGTTGAAGATAATGTAGATACAAGTATGTATGAATCAGGTTCAACTGAAACAGCAGCAGTAGAAGCACCAGCACCTGAAGCACCAAAAGAAGAAGAAGCTAAGACAGATGAAGCTGCAATACTTGCTATTGTAGCACCTTTATTTGACGAAGTATATAAAGCAATTGCTGCATTAAAAACAGAACAAGAAACATCTTCAATTGAAGATACAAAAGACGAAATGAAAGCAGAATTTTCATCAGTTGATTCACTTGTTGAGTTGATGAAATATGCAAGTAAAAAATAAATACCGAACGATTTTCAATTAGTGATAATTAGAGGTAGAATAAAATAATAATAGAAAAGATAAAAACCCAAAATGAAAAAAATTAGTTTTGATTTAACAGTAAATTCAACAGCATTATATGCACCTAATCCTGAATCTTGGTATGCAAAAACATATATTGATGAAGAACAAGCACAATTATTTAGAACAATCCCAGGAGTTAAGAGTTCAGAGAAAGTAGCAACTGCAATCTTTGCAGATATTTTAAAACCTGAAACTTGTAATTTCACAAGTACAGACGCTACATTATCAGCAGTAACAGTATCAGTAGTTGGTATTAGCGCAATGGTTCAAGTTTGTAAGAAAGACTTAGAATCATCATTCATTTCAAAAGAAATGGCAGCTGGTTCATCTAACTGGGAAGTTGCATCATTTACATCATATTTCTTTGATACAATGTCACAAGAAATCAAAGATGAAATTGCAGACTTACGTTGGAATGGTTCAACAACAAACACAGCTTACACAGGTACACACAAAGCTTTAGTAAATGGTTTTACAACTATTTTAAATGCTGATGCAAGTGTAATTGATGTTGCAGCTTCTGCTGTTACAACTGCAAACGTAATTCAAGTATTAGCTACAGCTTTACAAACATTACCAGCTAAGTTACAAACTGATACTACTAAATTGAAATTTTATGTAGCACCAAACGTAGCAACTGCATATGGTATAGCAACTGCACAATATAATACAACATCAAACGTAACTAAGAAATTAGCTATGACATTTGCTGATATTGATATTATACCACAAGCTTATTTACCAGCTAATCAAATCGTATTAACTGTACCTGATAACTTGGTTTATGCATTCGATGGTATTTCAGATATTTCAGACATTAAAATAATCAACTTATCAGATACAACTGGTGATGAATTATTAAGAGCAAGAGTAAACTTAAAAGTTGGTTTTGCAATCTTGAATGGTGGTGAAATAGTATACGTACACTAACAAAAAAACCTAAGAGAGTAAGTTATAAAATGCTTACTCTCTTTAAAGAAAATAACAATGATTTTTAACCAAATAAATAATGTCTTGTATAAATACATCATTAACAGAAATAAAGTTTTGTAATTTAAATAATTCTGGTGGTATCACTAATGTGTATTTAGCACCAAGTGAATCAGTATTATCTACAACAGCATCAACTGGTACTATTACAGGTATTAGTATGTCAGGTTCATCAAAATTTATTGAATACCAGTTCAACAAGAATACAGGTAACTATACTGAAGAAGCTGCTATTTCACTTGAAAACGGTTCAACATTCTTTACAACAACACTTTCTTTAGTAATACCTAGACGTGAAGTAGCAAAAAGAAATTCAATTTTGCTAGTTTCATCAGGACAAAGAAACCTTAAAATAATAATAAAAGACGGTAACGGCTTATACTGGTATATGGGTTATGCAAATTCTGCTAACTTAACTGCTTTAGGTGAAGGTAGTGGTACAGCAATGGGTGATGGTTCAAAATACTCACTTACATTCTTAGCACAAGAACCTGAATTAATGCCTGAAGTGTCTTCAACAATAATTGCTTCATTGATAGCATAAAAATCGCTTATGAGACCAGCATCAACCACTTAAAACTGGTTAAAAGCTTAGTATTTCTACTAAGCTTTTTTTATTGCAGAACGATTAGTAAAGTCTGATAATTTAAGTAGAATGATTTACTTAAATAAGAATACTGAAAATGATGTAATAATTGAATTGACTTTAAATAGTACGCTTGAAAACCCTAATTATTTATTTGAGTTTATAAATGATACAACTCAACAAGTAACATACTTTACAAGCCCTGATTTAAGTGAGTACAAACAAAGATACAATCACTTTCAAATAACTGAAACTGGTACTACATATGTTGATTTAACTGCATCTACAGTTAATCTATTAAGTGGTAGCTATAAGTATAACATTTATGAAAGTTCAAATGAAACACTTGAAGTAAGTGCAACTACTAGTATTGTCAATACTGGTAAAGCTTATGTAAATGGTATAGATACTGAACTTGATAAGATTTATAGATAAACAAAACCCTGATGGCATTCAAAGATTATTTCATTAAAAAACCACAATTAGAACCACATACACTAACAGTTGAAACTGGTGTAGGTAATACTATGACTGATGTATATTCATTCAATTTAAAAACAGATTATACAAAACCATTTCAAACAAATTATAGAAATAGCAACGGCTTTTATTTCGGTGCTGATAATGCTTATCCTGATGATTTGAATAACCTTTATAATAGTTCACCATTACATAGTAGAAGCATTCAATTAAAGAAATTACTTACAGTAGGTGAGGGTTTTGATGTTGATGGTAAAGATAAACTAGATGGTGAAAGTAAAATCAAATTGAATCAGTTATTGAATCAGTTTGAAAATATGTATGACAATTTAGCATTCGATTACTTTTTACATTCAAGGGTATACATTCAAATTACTTGGAATTCTAACAATACAAAAATTATTAAGCTTGAAAGAATAGCACCTGAAAAAATTAGAGTTGCTGAAGTAGATAATAGAATGCAACCTACTAGTTATTACTATTGTTATGATTGGTCTCAACTTGGTAGGTTTGGTAAAGTTAAGATTGCAAAATTTGACCAACAGAATACAAAAGAAAAGGTACAATTATATGTACATCAAGTTGAATCAGCTGGTATGAAAACATACGCTTTACCAAGCTATGTAAGTGGTCTTAACTGGGTTGTTCTAGATTCTGAAATGTCTGCTTATCACAAGTCAAATATTACTAATAGTTTAAACCCATCAATGTTGATTGAATTCTTTAGAAGTCCAGCGAATGATGAAGAAAAGCAAAAAACGTTACAATCATTGAATGATAGTTTTGCTGGTTCTAGAAATACTGGTAAGGTGATGGTTCTATTTAATCCTTCAGTTGATTCAGCTGCTAAGGTTACACAATTAGAGCCAAACAAGTTAGATAAAACCTTTATGAGTTTAACTGATACTATTCAAAGACAAATTCTTTATAGTCACTCTATCAATCCGATATTATTAGGATTAAAAACAGCTGGTAGTTTAGGTGATAGTGGTGAAGTTGAATCAAGCTATAAGTTATTCAATAAATCAATTATTAAACCAGCGCAAAAGGATTTAGAAAGAATCTTTAATAGTTTCATTACTACTAATGGATTGTACAATGAATTACATTTTAAAGAAGCTGACATATACACAATACAAACTCAAATAACAGAAACAAATAACCCTATTTAAGAATGACATTAGTAAAGCTAATTAGCGAAACATATTTAAAAGAAATTGCGCCTATCAATTTGAATGTTGATATGAAAGACTTGGTAGTACATATTGTACCAGCACAAGATTTACATATTCAACCGATTCTAGGAACTAACTTATATAATGAGATACTTGAAGCTTATTCAGGTCAAACACTTTCAGCTAATCAGATAAAATTGGTTGAATACATTAAACCAGCTGTAGCTTTTAAAACGATTGAATTAGCGTTACCATTTTTGACTTTCAATATCAAGAATAAAGGTTTGCAATTACAGTTTGGTGATAACTCAAAAGAAGTTGAATTAGAAGTAGTGAACTATATGAGAAATGAGGTTAAGAACTTAGCTGAATTCTATTCTGAAAGAATTGTACAATTTTTGTATATCAATTCAAATTTATTTCCATCATACATAGCACCAAATACAGATATAGCACCTGACAAATCAAGTCAATTTGATAGTGGATTTGTTTTCTACAAAAATAACAGCTGTACTAATTCATTCAACTAAGATGTTTAAGATTGCAGCGTACAATTTTCTATTTACTATCAAAGCATTTGGTAAGTATATCCTAGCTTTAATTTTAGCTATTCTATTGCCTATTATACCACTTATTTTATTAGTTGGCTTATGTATTATGCTAGATACTTTTAGTGGCGTATATCGAACGTATAAGCAAAAGAAAAAGATTACTAGCAGAGGTTTTTCAGCTTTAATTAGTAAGATGCTATTGTATCAAGGTACATTGATTTTATTTTTCTTGATTGATAACTATGTATTGAATGAATTGGTGATGCAGTTTACAGTTGTTTCTCTTTTTTTAACCAAGTTTGTAGCTATTATACTTGTTGGAGTTGAAGTGTTTTCAATATTAGAGAATATCAAACTAAGTACAGGATATGATTTTATTAAAATGGCTAAGAATATGGTTAGCCGTGGTAAGACTATAAAAGAAGATGTAGGTGAATTTATTGAAAAATAATTCAATTAATACCTAATTCTACACTAAAATAAACTTTAGTTAATCTCATTATAAATTTATTTGTTTAATTTTAAGCTAATGATATTCTTTATTTATCTCTTAAATAAAGAATTAGTTCTTTGACAGACTGTGTATAAATGATTTTAAAATAAAATGTAAATAATTTAGCATATGATTAAATTCAGAATTAAAAGTATTTGCTCACCAAATTTTTATGTCTCATAAAAAGAGTAAATCAAAAAAATGCATTTATTATAACAAATCAAGAATAACCAAAAATTACTATTATTTTGACAATGTCACAATTGAAATTAATAATGGTAAATCTAAGAATTCAAAAATTGACCACAACTCTATAGTATCCTTGATACTTGTGTTGTTTTGGTTTATCATACTTTGGAAATTTGGAATCCTAGCTATTGTGAAAACAAAATGGGAAGATATTGAACCAATGGTTGAGGTATTAGGTTTTTTATACTTGTTAGTTAAAAGATTTGTAGTAGAGTGGAACGAAAGTTAGCCAACTTTCTAAGAATCCTTACGGATTAAAAAATGGCATAATAGAATTAAGCTTTGTGCGCACGAAGCGAATAGACAGAATTGAAAGGTATTCTAACTAACAATTAGAATATAACATCATTTATTAACGGTTTGTCATTGTTATTTATCTCAACCAAATAAAGAACCTTGTGTAGTCATTGGTTTATCAATTGGGGTTGCTAATAAATCAATTTCATAATCAACAAAAAATTCATCATTATTCAACCAAGTTCTTTCTTGGTCAGGTCTTAATATAATAGGCATTCTTTGACCGTGATTGTGTATCTCCGACATTAGTTTATTAGCTGTAGTAGTAACAATAGTATAGCTATGTACAACTTCATTACTGTAGTTATCAACCCATCTATCATATAGACCAGCAAAACAGAATAAACCGTTATCAGGTAATGTTATTAGATACTTTTGTTTTCTGCTACCTGATTTAGTTAACCATTCCCATTCATAGAATCCATCAACTATAACTAAACATCTATTACCCATTACATCTTTAAATGATTCCTTTTCATTGAGTGTTTCTACTCTAGCATTTAGAGTAAATTCACGTCTACTTTTATTTGTTGAGAAACTAGGAATTAACCCCCAGTTGTACATTTGAATTAGTTCAGGATTTGTATTTGTTATAACTGGTGTTTGGGGATATGCGTGACCTCTATATAATTCTGATGGTTGATAATGTATATTACTATCAAATTTAGCATTGAATCTATTTTCAACCTTAACAGCTTCTTTTGATTGTCGGTGCTGAAAACACATAACTATATGGTTGAAAAAATTAGTATATCAATTGGAATAACAAGAAGCAAAATAATTAATGCTTCACCTTTAGTGATTTGATTTGTCGTATAGTGACCCCAAGTGAAGAAAGTAAACATCAATATAAATTTAGATAAAATTATCTAATTTCAATAAGTTCATTAATATTTGTTGTATACCGTTGGCTTAATCTTTCTTGCTTCATTTTCCACGTTTTTTTTAAATCTTGACCAGCTAGTTTTATTTTTCCTGTACCGTAAATACCATTGATATTATCAACTGCTTTCATCAACATTTTATGTTTAGGATTTGAATTTTCAAACATATTTATTTGTGTTGGGTTTTCTGGTGTAATATCCATTACGATAACACCAGCTTTTTTATACTTATAACCTTTTCTAAATATTTTCTGTAATCCGATTAAAGCATATTTTCCAATCTCTATTGATGATGATGTAGGATAAGGAATTTGTACTAAAATGCTTCTAGTATATTGTGGTAATTCTTTTCTAAATCCATTGGTATGAATAAACACCATAACAGCGTTACAAGCTGAATCTTGTTTTCTTAATTTTTCAGCACAACTGGTAGCAAAGGTTAATACACGCTCTTTCAATTGGTCTATTTCCGTATACATCACATCAAAGCTTCTAGTAGTTGCAATATTCTTTTTTGGTTTAGTTATTTCCATCTCTAAACTAGGTATACCATTTAGTTCCTTATACATTCTTAAACCAACAACCGACATATTTCTTAAAACCCAGTCTTCAGGTAGATGTATAAAATCATAAGTTCTTTTTACTCCGATTGAATGAAGTTTTTTAGATAATTGTCTACCAATTCCCCAAACATCTTCAACTGGTAACCATTTCAAAGCCTTTACACGTTGTTCATCAGTTACTAATTCATATACACCACCAGTTTTTTGAACAAATTTCTTAGCAATACGATTAGCAACCTTAGCTAATGTTTTTGTTGGAGCAAAACCAACAGATATAGGTATACCAGTAGATTGTTCTATCTTATGTTTTATTTCACGTCCTAATACAGTTAAATCATAGTGTTCATCAAAACCATCAAATTTTAAAAATGCTTCATCAACACTATATATTTCTATTTCAGGTGCGTATTCAGATAATAATGTCATTACCCTAGAACTCATATCACCATATAAAGGATAGTTAGAACTAAAAACAACTATGTTATTCTTAATAAAGAAATCTTCATACTCAAATGCAGCTGCACCCATTGGAACTCCTAAAGCTTTTGCTTCATTGCTTCTAGCTATAACACAACCATCATTATTACTTAGTACAACTATTGGAACGTTCCGTAAATCAGGTCTAAAAACACGCTCACAACTAGCGTAAAAATTATTACAATCGATTAAAGCATATACCACCATCTTACACAGCTTTTATAATGTAAGTAATGATTCCAAAAATAATGAAGCTATTATCTTCTGTAACTTTGATAGGTTTATATTCAGCATTAGCTGGTAGTAATAGAATACAATCAGGTTCAATTTTTAAAACTTTTGCTGTAAATGCACCATCAACATAACAAACGGCAATCTTACCATTTTGAGGTTGTAATGATTTATCAATGATAACTAAATCACCATCAAAAATAAATAAATCGTTTAATGAATTGCCTCTTATTCTACCATAGAATGTAGATGCTGGGTGTTTAATTAGGTCAGCGTTTAAATCAATACCTATATCTAAAAAATCATCAGCTGGTGATGGAAATCCAGCGGATATATTACCTACAAATGGTAGATTTAATTCTGTTGCAATTGATGCTGGTATTAGTTCAATAACTTCTGACATACATCTAATATAAGTCAGATTTTGGGTTGTTGATTGTTAAATTTTTGGATTGTTAATTGATTTTTCTTCTATTATGTCAAGAGCCTTGATAATCAATTCAATTAAATTTTGGGTATTTGTGCTAGAAGCTGAAATTTGCTGATTTATTTCACTCAATTCAGGAAAAACTAAAAGTTTTTGGTGAATCTTTACCTTAAAATCCTCTAAATCTGGTAATATGTAATCATCAGAACCATCATCATCAGAACCAATATAATTTAAACATTCCCATAAATAAGAACTTGCATCTATATAATCCATATTATTCAATATTTAACCGTTTTTTAGTTTCATTAAAAATTGATTGTTCTTTTGACCTAATATAAATATGTAACTGTTGTAAGTAGTCTTTCGCAAAATCATTCATTACTGTCAGTTTTGTTTCAATTTTTTGTGTACCAAACACAATATTTTCTGCGATTTTTGGTTCTATGAATATGGGATTTCCAGCATCACAATAAATATCAAATTCATCAATTTTTTTAAACTTTCTTTCTCCTGATGTTTCTAATTTGCTTGTAACTTCAAAAGTGTATAAAAAATACATTCCATAAAATAAGCTTGTTTTGCCTTCAAGATGAAATTCATTATCACCTATCTTTATATCTATAGAGTTTTCAGTTAGATTAGTTGCTGTTACATAATCTTTATATGGATTTGTATCAGCTTGATTGCCTATTATTGCTATAAGGCTATCTAAATTAGTTTTTATGCTATCTTTTTGTGCTTTGTAAATCATAGTTTTATTATTTAAGCAAATGTAAAAACTTATTTATAATAATACTACATCTCCAAAAGTATGTTTTTTCTTATTACTACCCTTTTTAGCTTGAATATCAATAGTTAACCCCACTTTTAACGTACCCCCATTGGTAATAGAGCCACCGATGTGGCTGTTGTACTCGTGGGGGTTGTTTTTCGTACCCCCTTTAGTAATAGAGCCACGAATGCAGCATTAGTTGGTGGTGGCAGCAACCCACAACCTGGTGAAATCTCACTGGCGCATAATGGTGTTTTATTTTTAGACGAATTACCTGAATTTAAAAGAGATGTTTTAGAAGTGATGCGACAACCGATGGAAGAGCGAAAAGTGAATATTTCACGCACAAGATTTTCTATAGATTATCCAGCAAATTTTATGTTGGTTGCCAGTATGAATCCATGTCCATGCGGTTACTACAATCATCCGGAAAAAGATTGCGTTTGTGGACCAGGCATTGTACACAAATACTTAAACAAAATTTCAGGACCATTATTAGATAGAATTGATTTGCATGTAGAAGTAACGCCTGTAAATATTTTAGAATTATCATCAGAAAGGAAATCAGAAAAAAGCAGTGACATAAGGAAGCGTGTGATAGAGGCACGACAAATTCAATCGCACAGGTTTACAGATAGTGAAGAAACACATTGCAATGCACAAATGAGCTCAAAGCAAACCAGAGACAATTGTCTCTTAGATAATGTATCTCAGAACTTATTAAACACAGCTATGAAAAGATTAGGCTTGTCAGCACGTGCATACGAACGCATTATTCGTGTAGCAAGAACCATTGCAGATTTGGCTAAAAGTAACAGTATTCAATCAGAACATATTGCAGAAGCTATACAATTCAGAAGCTTAGACAGAGAAAGCTGGTCTGCATGACTTCGATAAACTCAGTCTGACATAAACTCATTCTGACAATCATACTGTGTTTATCTAAGTCAAAACCTATATGGCTATGTGTTAAAAAAATATTCTATACAATAATTCGCATTCTCGGTGCGAAGTTTAGTTCAGTCTTTGATCGGTGTCGCAGACAATTTCTGCGACATCGGTTTTAATTAACACACGTTGAGTACTTCTGATTTTCTATCAAACTCATAATCTTACTTTTGACAAAACAAGTTTTTGTATGTTAAGCGATTTTTTACAACCGGTCAGCAACGATTTATTAAATGAATTCTATCATTCAAATCCATATGCTAAAGATTATATTCATTTATATCAGGAAGAAAGAACTCTTGAGAAATATAGTATAGCAATTCTTGGCGTGGAAGATTTTCGCGGTTACATCAAGAATAAAGGCACAGAAAAAGCACCTAACGAAGTTCGTAAGCAACTATATCAATGTTCTGCTTTTACAAATGGCATGCAGTTGCTTGATTTGGGAAATATTAAAGCCGGCGCAACTTATGTAGACACTTTGGTTGCTTTGGTAGAAACCTTACACGAGCTATTCAAACACAACATTATCACTATTATTATTGGTGGCGATGCAGCATTGGCATCCGCACAATTTAAAGCAAATGAGATCTTCGAAAATCAAATAACTGTTGCGCAAATTGCATCGAAAGTAGTTTGGGAAAACAGCGATATGGATATTCATAAAACGTATCTGAAAGATTTTTTCCTGAGCAGCTATCTTAAAAAATATAACCTTGCTGCTTACCAGTCTTACTTCATGCACGAAAAGCAATTATCATTCTTAAACAGCAAGAATCATGATATATTGCGTGTTGGAAAAATTCGAGAACACGTGTTTGAGGCTGAACCTTTGTTGCGCGAAGCAGCAATGGTAACTTACAATATCAACGCCATACGTTATTCTGATGCACCGGCACAGCCTGAGCCTTCGCCAAATGGTTTGTTTGGTGACGAAGCATGTGCAGTAGCACGTTATGCAGGCATGAGCGACCAGCTAATGAGCATTGGTTTTTATGATTTTAATCCGGATTTGGATAAAAGTAATATTACTGCAAAGCAGCTGGCTCAAATGGTATGGTATTTTATGGAAGGCGTAAGCTTACGCAGAAGTGATTATCCGATCGTAAGTGAAAATGATTTCAATATTTATATGGTGCAGATCGAAGATGCGGAAAATGATTTCATCTTTTTAAAAAGTAAAAAAAGCGATCGCTGGTGGATGAAGATCATGTATGATAAATTAGACAAACAAAAGCATGTGTTGATTCCATGTACGTATAAAGATTATCTTACTGCACTAAACAATGAAATTCCTGAACGTTGGATGCGTGAATGGATGCGATTGAGTTAGGCTTCAATAAATAAAAAAATAAAAAGGTAGTTCATAGAACTACCTTTTTTATGTCATTAAAGACTTAATATGTTATGCTGCAAAGCGTCATACATTTATGGAATCCATAGCTTTACGCGGTCTATCATCTTTGTGCTCCATGTGGCAACATCACCGCCACAATGCGTAGTACATGAGTTATCTACATAAAATCCACTGTTAGCTTTTATAGTAGCGTTTGTTATCTTGTTATACAATGCTTGTCCGCTAAAATCACCTTCAGGATTTCCCGAACAAACAATACTGTAAATAGGTATCCTAAAATTTTCTGCATTCCATTGTCCGGTGCCACCGCAAGTAGCCAGCAAGCCTTTAGTATCAGCTAATGTATTGCTTACTGAAATATTGGACAGCAATGCATAAGAAGTGTAAGAAACACCACCTGTAATTACTTTAGCGCGAGTTAAACCACTACCATATTTTGTAATAATTGTATTGGCAACATTACTCATGTCTGTAGCAAGCATTTCACAATTGTTATTCCAGGAAACACCACCATCACCATTATCCAAAGCAGGTTGATCTCTATATGCTACAATAGCAGTTACATAACCCAATTTAGCAAGTCCTAAAGCAACTTCATGTTCTAATGCACCATTTAAACTGCCTGTTGTCGGATTGTTTTCATCATTACCACTGCCTAATAAAACGACACCTTTCCTGTTGGTGGCAGAAGCTTCATCTTGAATATAGATTTTGTAGTTGACGGCATTAGCAGAAGATTCTACTCTTGTATTTACATTGCCAAAGCTTTGTGGTCCGGGCAAATCTTCTTCTTTAGACTTACAGCCGATCATGGTAATGCTTAGTAAAGCAAAAAGTGCTAAAGCATACATTGTTTTTGTTTTCACAGTTTTCATAGAAAGTTATTTTGGTTTTGAATGATTTCAAGTTATTATTTTAAAATGGCATTAAGAGTTAAAATAAGTCAAGAAAGTAGATAGTTCTCTTAGTATCAAGTCTAAATACTTAAAATAAGTTAAGATTGAGTTAACTTAGTTAACTACATTTAAACTATTTGCCTGTTTTGCCGTCAAATCAAAATAATAATCATAAAATTGCAAATATGATCAGATTGTCTTTACTTGCAACAATAATTTTTGGCTGCATTTTCACTTCTTTAGCACAAACACTTACCGACACTACTCTTAATCAAAAACAATTCACAGATACATCAACTATTTTAAAAAATTCATTAGTAATAGACAGTACGCTATTCAATAATGATACTTTACAGAAAAATACAACAAGCGCAAAAATCACAATTGACAGCTTATCAAATAGTCAGGATTCTATACAGTATAATCAGATTCCTATTTCCAATACACCAACAGTTTCGGGAACTATTATTGATGCAAAAGATAAATCACCTTTGATCGGTGTAAATGTTTTATTAACCAACACAAAAGATACAACACAACTAAAAGGTGCTTCAACCGATTTAGATGGAAACTTTATTATTGAAAATGTAGAAAAAGGAAATTATAAATTAAACATCAGCTACATCAGCTATAAATCTGTAGATAAAATTATTGATGTAAATGGAAGCCTTAATTTACAAACCATATCTATTTCTGAAGATAGTAAATTGCTAAAGGAAGTAGTGATAGAAGAAAAGCAGATTCGTGTGCAGCAATTAGGTGATACATCTCAGTTTAATGCCGGTGCTTTTAAAACAAATAAAGATGCTACTACAGAAGATTTGTTAACTAAAATGCCTGGTGTAACTTCTGATAACGGAACTGTGAAAGTAAATGGTGAAGAAGTGAAAAGAGTATTAGTTGATGGCAAGCCTTTCTTTGGTGATGATCCGAGAACTGCTATCCAAAATCTGCCTGCAGATATAGTAGATAAGATACAGGTGTTTGATAAGATGAGTGACCAATCAGCATTTACAGGCTTTGACGATGGTAACGGACAAAAAACCATCAACATCGTTACGAAGAACGGTTTAGGTACTTCTAAATTTGGTAAAGTGTACGCTGGTTATGGTGGTCCTGATAACAGGTATAATGCCGGTGCAAACTTCAGCACGTTTAAAGGTGACAGGCGTTTCTCCATCTTAGCCATGAGCAACAATATCAATCAGCAGAATTTTAATATACAGGACTTGGTAGGTGCTACCAGTTCAGGCAACAGCGGTGGTTCCGGAGGAAGTGGTAGCCGTGGTGGCGGTGGTGGTGGTCGTGGTGGTGGCTCACTTGGAAATTTTTTAGTTGGTCAGCAAAGTGGTATTGCAACCACCAGTGCCTTAGGTTTAAATTATTCTGATAAGATTGGTAAGCAGAAAAAAGTAACTATTTCAGGTTCTTACTTCTTCAACGGAACAAAGAATGTAAACACCAATTCAACCATCAGGAATTACATTTTGAATAACGATAGCAGCCTTGTCTACAATGAAGATAAAGATGTGACAAGTAAGAACTTCAACAATCGTTTGAATTTACGAATTGAATACGCAATAGACTCTTCCAATTCATTAACATTTACACCAAATATCAGCACGCAGAATTATAACTCATCTTCTATATTAAACGCTACCAACACCAGGAATAATGAAGCTGTGGAAAGTGCTACACAAAACAATCAGAAAGCAAAACAGTTCGGCATTAATTTCTCAAACGACATTTTGTATCAGCATAGGTTTGCAAAAAAAGGCAGAACTATTTCTTTCAATTTAAATACATCAGCTAATATCAAGAATGCAGATGGCAATTTGTTTACGCTTAATACTTCTACAACAGATACCACTGTTGATACAGATACAATAGACCAGCAATCAAATCTAAAAACAAAAAGCTATACGATCGGCGGAAACATTGTCTACACGGAACCTATAAAAAAATACGGACAGATATCTATCAACTATTCACCATCATTTACAAGAACAACATCACTAAAGAATACGGATAATTACGATCCTATAACCGATACTTATTCTATAGAAGATACAGCATTAAGCAACCGTTTCAACAATACCTACCTTACTAATAAGGTTGGAATTGCTTACCGCTACAACAATCAAAAGCTGAATTGGATGATAGGTGTAAACGGACAAGATGCTTTGTTGCGCAGCGAGCAATTAGCACCTAACAATATTTCTGTCAAGAAAAATTTTCTTTCCTTATTGCCAACTGCAACTTTGAATTATAAATTCTCTAAAACAGAAAATATCAATATCTCTTACAGAACAAGCACTACACCGCCAAGCATCTCACAATTGCAGAACGTAATTGACAACAGTAACTCATTGATCTTAACAGCAGGTAATCCTGATCTGAAACAGAACTTCTCACAAACATTAGGTATAAGATATAGCAGAGCCAATACTACAAAAGCAACCAACTTATTTATATTCGCAAATGCTACCAATACTATCAATTATATTGCCAACTCTACAACTGTTTTTACAAACGACACTACTGTAAGCGGCATCTTTGCAGCAACAGGAGCACAGTATATTCGACCTGTTAACCTGAATGGATACTGGAACGCGCGTACATTTATCACGTATGGTTTTCCTGTCGCAAAACTCAAAAGCAACATGAATATTAATGGTGGCTTTGTGTACGTAAGAACACCTACCTTAATTAATGATGCACGTAATAACTCCAATGCCTATGCCTTCAATGCAGGCTTTTCTTTAAGCAGTAATATCAGCACAAAAATAGATTTTACAGTTTCATACACGGCAAGCTATAATATTGTAAAAAATACTTTACAGCGACAAAACAACAACAACTACTTCAATCATACAGCTACTGCTAAAGTGAACTACCAGTTTTGGAAAGGATTTTTAGTAGGAACACAGGTAAGCAATACATTAAATGCAGGCGGCTCCACCGCATACAATACCAGCTTCTGGCTGTTGAATGCATGGGTAGCTTATAAGTTCCTGAAAGATGAAAGTTTGGAAGTGAGGTTTAGTGCAAATGATATCCTGAACCAAAACAAAAGCATTACCAGAAACGTAACAGATGCTTATACGGAAGATGTACGCTCTACTGCGTTGCGCCGTTATTTTATGGGAACCATCACGTATACCTTTAAGAAGATCGCTGCTAATGGAAGCAAAGGTACAGACGATAAGCCTAAAGATTTCATGATGCCTCCACCAGGATCAATGCCACCACCGGGATCGATGCCGCCTCCAGGACAATAGATTTATTAGTTAGTAATATTTTGAGTTCGAATGCACCGCTTTCGCGGTGCATTCGTTTTGTATACTCTTATCTTAGAAAATGATAATTATATTTGTAGCGTTGCAATCAATATAACAATTGATATTAAATGCTAAGGTTGCTTAAAAACAAGAAAATAAACTACTAAAGCTTAGCTGTAATTATAGAACTAAAACTATCAGAAAAAGGATGAACATGCTCAGGAAATATTGGTACGATATAGGTGGACTTTTTGCAGTAATTACTATAGTTTTTATTTTCCGCTCAAATGGTTTAACAACTTACCACTATATCGTTTGGCTGAGCTTGGTGTCGCTCTTCCTACATCAGTTGGAAGAGTATAGGATTGTCGGCACTTTTCCCGGAATGGTAAACAAGGTAATGTTCAACAGCAATTTGCCTGACAGGTTTCCCTTAAACACCAATACAGCTTTGTATGTAAATGTTTTTGTAGGTTGGACAAGCTACCTGCTGGCAGCTATCTTTGCAGAAAAAGCAATTTGGCTCGGCATGGCTACCATGCTTGTTTCGTTAGGAAATGTGATAGCACATACTACAGTTTTTAATATCAAAGGAAAAACATTTTATAACGCCGGAATGGCAACAAGCTGGCTCTTGTTTGTGCCATGTATTTATTTTTTCTTCACTACTATTTATAATGAGCATCTCGCAACAAAACTTGACTATATGACAGGTATTCCTTTAGGAATTTTCTTAAACATAATTGGTATACTTAAACTCATTGAATGGCTTGCAGACAAAGAAACTACCTATATTTTTGAGCAAAGAAATTTGCTGCCAAAGGATAGAAACATAGAAACCAACCTCTAAGTGGAAATCATACAACAACAACCTTATCATACGTCACCTCTAAATCAAGCTTCTTCTTCATGGATAATTTGTAAAGCAGCTTCTTTATCATTTTCATTGACCATCAGTTCAAAATTTGCAATTCCAAATTGTAGTTGAGCAATGTGTTCATTTTTCACAAAACAATAAATGCCGTTTTCTTCTAATTTCAACTTTGCTAATTCTACATCGAATTGATTGTAGTAAGTCTCTATTTTTATTAATTTATTTTCCATAATTATTTCATTTCGGCACAACCTTTTAATTCAATATCTTTATAAATAAAACTTGCTGAATACGGATAAATATTATCACTCATTCCATCAGAACATTGTTCTTTTTTTATAATTAAAGTGGCTATGTTTTGCTCAGCATCTATTAATTTATAGTTTGAATATGAATTAACAGCATTAAATTGTGTTTGTTTAAAAAAAGTCGTATCCACTTTTTCATTTAATTTAGTAAACATGATCGTGTCTTTATGGATATAAATACTCCAAAAAGGCTCTGTTCCAACTATTTTCCAATATCCGTCCGGAATATTTTCTAACATAGAATCTATTGACTGTTTTACTTCTTCATCAGAAATAACAGTTGAATGTTTAGCTGCATTTTTACATCCAACAAAAGACAGGCACAAATAAGCTATAAAGAATGATCTCATTAAACAAGAATTAAAACAAACTACCTGTTTGCTGTGGCGGCACTTTTCCTATATGTGTATATGCTTTCGCTGTGGCTTCGCGACCTCGTGGTGTTCGTTTTAAATATCCTTCCTGTATTAAAAATGGCTCGTACACTTCTTCAATCGTGCCACTTTCCTCACCTACTGCAGTTGCAATTGTCGTTAAGCCAACAGGACCGCCTGCAAATTTTTCTATAATTGCCGATAAGATCTTATTATCCATTTCATCTAAGCCATGTTCGTCTACATTCAATTGCGACAAAGCATATTTTGCAATTTCCAGATCAATTTTTCCATTGCCTTTTATTTGCGCAAAATCTCTTACACGACGCAGCAAAGCATTAGCAATTCTTGGCGTTCCGCGACTTCGCATCGCAATTTCCGTTGCACCTTTTTCGTCAATTTCTGTATTTAAGATATCAGAAGAACGTTTGATGATCTTCTTCAGCACTTCTTTGTTATAATATTCTAACCTGAAATTGATACCAAATCTTGCACGCAAAGGTGAAGTTAACAAGCCGGAACGTGTAGTTGCGCCAATTAATGTAAATGGATTTAAGGTAATCTGAATGCTTCTTGCGCTTGGTCCTGAATCGATCATAATATCGATCTTATAATCTTCCATGGCAGAATACAGATACTCTTCAACGGTTGTATTTAAGCGATGGATCTCATCAATAAACAACACATCATTTGTTTGCAAGTTAGTTAGCAAACCAGCCAAATCACCGGGTTTTTCAAGCACCGGACCAGATGTTGTTTTCATTTCAACACCTAATTCATTTGCTATAATATTTGACAAAGTTGTTTTACCTAAACCTGGTGGTCCATGTAACAAAACATGATCCAATGCTTCGTCACGTTGTTTTGCTGCCTGAATAAAAATATTTAGATTCTCAATAATTTGTGGCTGACCTGAAAATTGTTCAAATGCCTGCGGTCGCAATACTCTTTCCAAATCTTTTTCGGTTTTGGATAAAAAGTCGCCTGTAGCATCTAAATTCGGATTCTGCATATCGACAAAGATAAAGATAAATTACTTCAATTTTATGGTTGCCACCACAGGATTATGGTCTGATAAATAATTGAATTTTTTACTGCAATAACAACTATCGCTGTATGGTTTTAAAATTTCTGTAGAAATAATTTCTGCTGTTATATCAGAAGATTTTCTCAGCAAAATGTAATCTAAAGTTTCTAAGGTATGTTCGGAAAATTTATGCGCCAAATCATTTTTCATGCCATTCCAACTATATTCTTCACCTGTAAAACTAACAGCATGAACATCTAAACATTGCAACATACTCTGGTATTCAGTAGTATCAAAATAGTTACAATTCAGATCACCAATAATGAATTGCGGAATGCTTTCTGCAAAATACTTATCTGATATTTTACTTTTAATCTGTTGAAACTGAATGGCTCTTGTAGATTTATATTTTATTAGGCTTTGCGTATGTGTTCCTATTATTTGCAGCCTTTTATTATTCACGTCTATTTCTACAAATGTGGCTCCTTTTTTAGCAAAAATATCGCTTCCTTTTTTCTTTTTATAAATAATGAAATCCTGTTTATTAATAGGATATTTACTGAATATCCAAACACCACTATTTGTTTTTAGAATTCCTGACTTCGTAATATCAGATTGATAAGGAAAAGCATCATTTAATTTATCTTTTATAACAGCACGCGTTGATTTCATGAATGCTTCTTCCAAAACAATTATATCAGGATTTATCATCTTTATATAATCGGCAATTAAATCTGCTCTTTCAGCCTGACAAGATTTAAATACAATTGGCGGCACCATAAAGATATTCCATGTCAATATTTTTATTTCCTGTGAGAATAAAACCTGAGACAATACAACCAATACAAATACGCCTAAAATTTTCCTTGTGTTCATTTACTGCTATTTGATAAAAGTAAGAATTTTATGCAAACAAAATCAACAAATATCTATAACTATCTGAACATAAGAATATTAACTTATATTTGGTAAAATATGTTAATTGTTAGGAACAAACTTTGTAAAGTTTGTGTTAAAACATGTAAGATTGATTATATTTGCGACTTGATTGAGTTTGAAAATTAAGAATTTTCACAATTTAGGATAAATCAAGATTCGGCATTCATAACTCATTAAAATTCGCTAATTAATAACCTAAAATAATAATATGTCAGCAGAAAAAATTACGATGAAAGATGGTCACTTACAAGTGCCAAACGAACCTATTATTCCATTTATTGAAGGTGATGGTATTGGTCCGGATATTTGGGCAGCGTCTGTAAAGGTATTTGACGCAGCAGTTGAAAAAGCATACAATGGTACAAGAAAAATACATTGGACAGAAGTATTAGCAGGTGAAAAAGCGTACAAGCAAACCGGCTCTTGGTTGCCTGATGAAACATTGAAAGTGATAGAAGAAAACCTGATTGCCATTAAAGGTCCTTTAACGACTCCTGTTGGTGGTGGTATTCGCTCTTTGAATGTTGCATTGCGTCAATTATTAGATCTATATGCTTGTGTTAGACCTGTTCGTTATTTTGAAGGTGTTCCATCAAACTCAAAAGTTCCTGAACAAGTTGACATGGTTATTTTTCGTGAAAACACAGAAGATATTTATGCAGGAATTGAATGGCTGCAAGGAACTCCTGAATGCAAAAAACTATTAGATTTCTTATTAACAGAAATGAATGTTGGCGACAAAATTCGTTTTCCTGAAACTTCATCTTTAGGCATCAAGCCTGTTTCTTTAGAAGGTTCTGAACGTCTGATTCGTTCTGCTTTAAACTATGCAATTACACATAAACGCAAAAGTTTAACCTTGGTACACAAAGGAAACATCATGAAATTTACCGAAGGTAAGTTCAAAGAATGGGGTTATAAATTAGCTGAGCGCGAATTTGGCGATAAAGTTTTCACTTGGAACCAATATGATAAAATATTAGCAGAAGAAGGACAAGACGAAGCAAATGCCGCACAGAAAAAAGCCATTGCAGAAGGCAAACTAATTATCAAAGATGCGATTGCAGATAACTTCTTACAACAAATTATTTTGCGTCCTGATGAATATGATGTAGTTGCCACCTTAAACTTAAATGGCGATTATATTTCTGATGCATTGGCTGCTTTAGTTGGTGGAATTGGTATTGCGCCAGGTGCAAATATCAACTACTTAACAGGTATGGCTATCTTTGAAGCTACGCATGGAACAGCACCAAAATATGCTGGCTTAGATAAAGTAAATCCAAGTTCAGTAATATTATCAGGTGTAATGATGTTAGAGTTTTTAGGTTGGATCGAAGCTGCTAACTTAATTGTAAAAGGCATGGAACAAGCCATTACAAACAAAACCGTTACATACGATTTTGAACGATTAATGGAAGGCGCAACTCTATTAAAATGCTCTGAATTTGGTGATGCGATCATCAAGAATTTTTAGAAGATAATATCACGTAATTAGTATTGCGTAATGCGAATATCAAACTTGGAAAGTTTAAAACTTTCCAAGTTTTTTTATTTAAGCTTTTTCTTTTTCACTCATTACAACATACATCGTTTCTAATTCAAAAATTATTTTTTCTAATTCTGTTTTTATAAAATGATGTTGTGAGTCTATTGTAGTTTTATCAACTAATAACTTTGATTTAAATGATTTAAAATCAAGAACATTATTTTCTTCTTTTTTATTTTTCGTCACGATGTTATTTAACTCATTAAAAATAAATTCTATATTACTTTTATAAGCCAAAACACCTGCAATTGTTGACGATTCAGGCAATGCTGATAAACCTAAAGCAATCGAAGTAATCTCTCTTGTAATTCTGATATTTACACCAACTGTATGAAAGCTAACATCTACCTGATGCTGAATGTGCGATGGTTCTTCATTCATGCGTTGCACACATGCAAACACATCGCTGTTCGCTGCTTCTGCCAAATTACGTTGCTTTGTCCATGTATCATTCTTAGGTATCTCATTATTTAAGTAAGATAAAATTTGCAGTAAGTATGCTTTGTTTTGTTGTAATGCAAGCGACATCAACTCAGGAAATCTTTGTTTTTCCCAAACAGGCCAAAATGCATAACCTGCAACTACAGCTAATGCAGCACCAATAAACGTTGACAATACACGCCATGCAATCAATTGCCACGAAGCTTGTGCCGTTAAATGCATCAGCACCACCATCATCAGCGTTAAAAAGAAAACGCCTACTTTATAATTATGCCTGATATAATACACCAACAAGAATGAAACACTGATTAATAAAATTACATACACAAAATGTGGCAAATTAAACAACGTAATTATACCACCAAATAAAATACCTGCAACAGTTCCAATCACACGTTCAATACCTTTTTTCAAAGTTGCTCCATAATAAGGCTGTATAACAATGATGATCGTTAACGGAATCCAGTAACCATGGTTTATTTTAAAGAACATAAAAATGAAAACACCAATAGATAAAGCTATCGCAACGCGTAAAGCATACTTGAATTGCTGTGTATTAACATTAAAGGTTGTTCGCACATTCAATATCCATTCGTAAGGATTTAAACCTGCTAAGAAATTATTAAAAGTAAGCTTGTATTCTTCTAAATAAATATTTTTTCTAAGATTTTGTTTTTCTTCTAATAACGAAATGGCTTTTTCTAAATAACTATGCGAAACCTGTAATGTTTCTGTAAAATGATTTAAGATCTGTTTTTCTTTTTCTGTCAGGCTCAATTCTGCACATGATTTTTCCAATATATCCATAGCAATTTCACAACGACGAACTCTTAGCTTTGCCAATGTAACATCTTCGTTCCTATTTGTAAAAACAACAATGGCAATACGCGCGCTGGCTTGTGCAAATGCTGATAAGGTTTTATAAATGACCGAAGATTTTATTTCCTCAAAAGATTTACTGTTAAGCATTTCCAATTCTTCGTGAAGTGATGTAACCGATGCGCCAAACAAAGACGATGTTTTGCGCAACTCAATCATAATATCATAATGATGCGTATGAGATTTGTTTCCCGGATTTGTTCTTCGTTTAAATAATTCTATAGATTTATTAATGGCAGCTCTTAATGCAATTTCTTTTTCTGTTATTAAAGCCATATTGGGTTTGGACTCTAAATTCTGACTGATAATCGTATCCAACAATTCTGTATTTCCTTTCCAGATATTTGCAACAGAACGTTTTATTGGATTCGTACTTTGAAATGGAAATGATACAAGTGTAATTAATAATGCCCAAGCAGCACCAAAAATCATCCAAATAGAAATATGCAAAGACTCATTAAAAGAAACAGGATTTGCCAAACCAAATAAGTAGAAAAAACCCATTGCCACACCAATAGCAGCACCGTAATCGCTCCAATTTCTTACTAATGCAGCAAACATACCAATAGCAAACATACAAGTAACAGATAGCCAAATATTACCTGAAACATTCATACCAATAATTGCGGCAACAACTATTAAAATAGATTCTATTGTTTGTATAAAAACTTTTTGATAATGCGGTCCGCGAAAATCCAGCAATGACAACAAGTATGCTGTAAAAGCCATCCACACAATTTCCATTTTAAAACCTGTTTTTAATGGAAGTAATAACAACGGAACATTCAGCGCAAATACAACACGCAAAGCCCAACTGATGGTTGGTTCAAAATATTCCTGACGTATAATTGCATTAATTTGTTTTACAGGCTCAAAGCGCATATTTATATAACAGCAAAGTTAAATTTACAGTTCTGTAACTATGTTATGAAAGGTTGAAATCTATGATGGCTATATTAAATTCTGAATAGAAAACAAAAAACACAATTTAACCAAATTGGAATTCTTTTTGTAGTATTTTTACTTCACAGAAATGAAAAAATATCTATTCAGCATATTGTTATTTTGCTCGCTTTATGGCAAAGCATCTTTCCTCTTAATTCCGATGGACGATGTTCAGAGCAATCACTTAAAGGCTTATGGCATTGCCTATTGGATCTTAAATAAAAATGCACCTGTGGATTGGCTGCTGAATTATCGTGGCGGCAGCTTTGCATTTCCATACAATAAAGACTTTGAAAAAGAATGTTTGATTAGAAACGTAAAGTGCGAAGTAATTGCAGATGCACAAATGAGTAAGATATTGCAGGACATTGCTAATCCTGAAGTAAATATGGATGCTGTTCGTTTAGAGAAAGCACCCAAAATTGCTGTCTACTCACCAAAAACAAAACAACCTTGGGACGACGCCGTGACATTAGTTATGACTTACGCAGAAATACCTTACACCGTAATTTACGATGAAGAGATTTTAGACGACAACTTACATTTATACGATTGGCTGCACCTGCATCATGAAGATTTTACAGGACAATACGGAAAATTTTGGGCGGCTTATCAAAATGCAGATTGGTATCAGCAGCAAGTAGCTGATTATGAAAAACGCGCCAAAGCCTTAGGTTTTACTAAGGTTTCGCAAGAGAAATTAGCCGTTGTGAAAAAAGTGCGTGACTTTGTAATGGGTGGCGGCTATATGTTTGCCATGTGTTCTGCCACAGACTCCTATGATATTGCTTTGGCTTCAGAAGGTGTAGATATTTGTTCTGCGCAATTCGATCATGATGCTATTGATCCAAATGCACAGCAAAAAATTGATTTTACAAAAGGATTTGCATTTCAAAATTATCAGCTGGTTACCAATCCTTATGAGTATGAATTTTCAAGCATTGATGTTCCTGGCATTAGACCTGTTTCTAAAGAAATGGACTTTTTTACTTTGTTTGATTTTTCTGCAAAATGGGATCAGGTTCCTTCTATGCTCACACAAGATCACGAGAAAATTATAAAAGGTTTTATGGGTCAGACCACTGCATTTAAAAGACCATTGATAAAACCTGATGTTTTAATTTTAGGCGAAACAAAGAGCTTGAATGAAGCAAAATATATTCATGGTACTTATGGCAAAGGTACGTGGACATTTTTTGGTGGTCATGATCCGGAAGACTATCAGCACCGCGTTGGCGATCCTACAACTGATTTAAATTTGCATCCAAATTCTGCCGGTTATAGATTAATACTGAACAATATCTTATTTCCGGCTGCAAAGAAAAAACCACAGAAAACTTAAGTCTGTAATAAAAAATTCATAATAAAAAATGCGGTCAAATTGACCGCATTTTTTAGTTTATAATTTCAGGAAAGCTATTCAACTTTCTTTGTTTTAATTTTCTCTATCTGGCGTTTTAATGAAGCAACTGCTAAATCAATGGCTTCTTCAAATTTTTTGCTTTTTTCCTTTGCAATAAGCGTATTACCAGGAATATTTGTTTTAATTACTACTACTTTGTCTTTTACTTGTGTGTTTAAATGATCTAAGCTCAAAACAACATCAGAATCTATTATTCTATCATAAAAGGTATCTAATTTTGATAATTTTTTGTTGATGAATTCTTTCAACGATTGATCTGCATTAAAATGTAATGCTTGAATTTGAATTTTCATAGACATACTATTAAATTTTAAGTTAAAAAATAAAAATAATTCCAATCAATCCACGCTTTTATTTTTAAGCATGTATTTGGAATTTTGGAGTTTAAAAATCTGTCATAGGCTATGCTTTTGGATGTGCTGTTTTATAAATTTCTTTTAACTGTTCGATTGTATTGTGCGTATAAACCTGCGTAGATGCTAAGCTCGCATGACCTAACAACTCTTTTATATCATTTAATTTTGCGCCGTTATTACTCATGTGTGTTGCAAACGAATGTCGTAATACGTGCGGACTTTTTTTATCTGTTGTACTACAATTACCAATGTGATACTTTACTAATCTATATACAAAATTTGGATAGAGTTGGTTTCCTGTTTGCGTTAAGAAAACATAAGATGCAGATGGAATGCTTTTTAGTTGTTCTTTTTGTGCATGTTGAAATAACTGCAATGAACTGATCAATTCTTTTCCAATTGGAATCAATCTTTGTTTGTTTCCTTTGCCTGTTACTTTAACCTGATTAGCACCAAAGTTAATGTCACTCCATTTCAGATCAATTAATTCCTGGCGACGCATGCCTGTTGAGTACAACAAATCAACTATCAACTTTTCCTGCATTCCTATAAAAGTAGGTGCAAAATATTTATCCGTATTATCTAACAGATCATTGATCTTAGTTTGCTCTACAAACTTTGGAAGCCGTTGCGGAATTTTTGGCGAACTGACTTTATCAGCCGGATTTATTTTTATATTTCCAATCTTCTGATTGTATTTATAAAAAGATTTTAGTGCAGAAATTTTGCGTTTAACGCTTGCCGGCTTATTTTTTTTATTTACCAATTCTACGATCCAGGTTCGTATAATAGTATTCTTTACCGCTAATAAATCCGATTGCTGGAATTCATTTTCTATAAAATAAAAAAACTGTAGAATATCTATTTTATAAGACTCTACAGTTTTTTGTGAATATCGTTTTTCGTTTTTAATATAGTTTAGGAACGCCTCAATCATTTTCGCTTGCTATTAACTTCTCCTTATTGGGAAAGTTAATTTAGCAAAAAAAAATGAAATGCGCAACTAATTAATCTTCTTCTCTGCGAAGATTAGATACGTAAACAGCTTTTTTGATTTCAGTACGTCTCTTTACTGATGGTAAAGTGAAAGCCTGACGAGCACGTAATTGTTTGATAGTGCCTGTTTTTTCAAATTTCTTTTTGAATACTTTAAGCGCTCTGTCTAAAGATTCTGATTCTCTTGCGTCAACGATTAACATAATTAAATACCTCTTTTATTGTTAAGATTTGGAACGCAAAAGTACACATTTATTTGAGAACTTTAGAACCTGATACAGAATAAATGCTGCATTTAATGCGATATTAACACAAAAGAGCCTGAAAATCAATTATTCAGGCTCTTTTGTTAGTATATTTTAAAGAATCAGAAAGGACAAACCTTGCATGGATCAACATGCATATCCATTCTTTCCAAAGATTTTATGTCAATTTTTCCACCAATAATTCTAAATTCTGTACGTCTGTTGCGCTGATGTTCATATTCGCTGCACTGCACGCCATCTACACAAGTATTACGTGGCTTAGTTTCTCCATAACCAACCGGTCGTAAGCGACCTTTAGCAATACCTCTTTGCGTTAACCAATCTACCACGCTTTGTGCTCGTTTTTGTGATAATTGGATATTATATTCATCTGTTGCGCGTGCATCTGTAAATGATCCGATTTCAGCAATTGCGTCCGGATTATCCATCATAAACTGCATCACTCTGCGTAATTCAGGCTCACTTTCTAAACGAACATTCCATTTATCAAAATCATAATAAATATCTTTCAGCTCTTTTGATAGGTCTGCATCGTTAATAGGATTTCCATTTTCATCAAAAGCACCTTTTGCATTTGGATCTCTGTCTAATTCAATAACCAATGTTTCACCACCATCTTTTCCGCAATCTACCAATTTATGGCAATTATTTTTTGTTGAAAAAGATTGTGATGCTGGCAAATAACCTTGTGCGCCAGCCGTTGACAAATAATCGTTTCCACAAAGAATTGTGTAACAAACTTTTCCTGCAGTATCTGTAATTTGCTGCTTGTATGTATTAATATCAGTTTGAGAAGCTACATCAACAGTTGCATTTTTTACTTGTTTCTTAGAAACTTTATCAAGCACCTGCACAATATAGCCTGCTGGTTTTTTAGGTGTTAGAGGAATTTTTACTTTCACTGTTTCACCAGGTTTCACATCTTTAGTATCAACGGTTACGTCATTATTATCTGCATAATTTTCAGCCGATGCTTTGAAAGAATATTTTTTATTCGGGTCAACATCGTACTTAAAGATTCCATCTTCTTTAGTAGTACTTTTTCCTTTAGAAACAGAAGACTGCAACATTTCTGTAGTGCTGTTATTTATTGGCTGTTGCGTTAATGCATCAACAACAATACCTTCCAGAAAAATTCCGTTATCCGTAAAAGTCCAGATATCATCATTTCCTTTTCCTTCTGTTCTGTTAGAAGTAAAATATGCAATGTTTGGTTCTTTACTAAAAGTTACACCAAAATCATCATAAGAAGAATTGACCGGTGCACCAACGTTTATTGGCGTAGTAAACGAATTTGCATTTGCTGTTTTGGTAGTTCTAAAAATATCTAAACCACCTAAACCACCGAATCCATTACTTGCAAAGTACAAATTTCCATCTTTATCTACGGAAGGAAACAGCTCATCACCTTCTGTATTTAATGCAGTTAAATTTACAGGCTCACTAAACTCGCTGCCGTTTTTTTGTGATGCATATAAATCCATGCCACCTTTTCCACCTGGTTTATTGGAAGAGAAATACAAAGTATTGCCATCGGTTGAAAGTGATGGATGTGCCACATCATATTCAGGATTATTGAACTTAAATGCTTTTGCTTCTTTCCATTTTTTTCCATCAACCACACTTTCATAAATGCCTTGCTTTACAATTTGATCACTACTTTTCTGTACTTTTTTACCAATGATATTATTACGTGTGAAGAATACGGTTTTGCCATCTTGTGTAAATGTTGCAGCTGCATCATGGTATTTGCTTGCGCCATCTTTCTTAATGTTTGAAGCTTTTTCAAAATCTGTTTTTTCTCCTTTTGCATAATATATATCGAAGTAAGTTGTTCCTAACCACGTATGTTCTTTTTTAGGAGCTTTTTTTGATTCTCTGTTGGAAGAAAAATACAAACCATCATTAAAATAAGTTGGTGCGAAATCGTAATATTTTGTATTCACAGATAAATTAGTAATGTTGTAACGATTTGACTTGCTGAACTGCAAAGGATTTTGAACTGCTGCTAATTGATTGGCAGCTTGTTCATTATTAGGATTTGTTTGCAGATATTTCTTGTAAGCTTCTTCCGCACCTTTATAGTCTTTAGTTATTTGTAACATTTCTGCCTGATGCAAATAAGTTTGTGGTTCTGTATTTCCTTGTGTTACTGCTTTATTATAAGCTGTTGCAGCTTTTTGAAAATCGCCTGTTAAACGATAACAATCTGCCAGTTGAGCTTGTGCTTTTGGATCTTCTTTTTTCTTTAATAATCTTTCGTATAAAGAAATAGCATCATGATAAGCTAACTTATCATAGTATTGTTCGGCTTTCTTTTTTCCTGCGATCCAAGTTTCGCCAACGATGCCGCCTTCTACTTCCTGCGAAAATGCATTGATAAAAAACATCAAGCTAAAAAATAGTACGAGTGATTTTATATTGAATATCTTCATTGGATAAAATGTTTGTTTGAATAATTTAGAAGAATCTTGGTGTGTCTAATTTTTTATTTTTAAAGGCGAAATCATAACCAAGTATAATTTCATAAGATCCTTTATTGTAGTTATTTAATTTAGACAATGTATAGTCATAGCCAAAACCAATCATTAATTGTTTAGTTGGCCAAACTTCTAAATTAGCGGTGATACTTTCCGGATTATTTAATTGTTCGTAGTTTTTTGCTTTGCCAAAAGTAGTACGATATGTTGCACCAACATTCACTCTGTCAACAATCAACAAACTTAAATTAAAATCTGCTTCGAACGGCACTTTCTGATCTTTTGCAAATACATATTTTCCTAAGAATTGTGGACGAATTTTAAATCCTTTAGTTACAGGAATTACACCACCAGCCATTGCAAAGAAATGCTGCGAACGATGTGCGCTCATATCTTTGGAAATCAAGCTTGCCTGATCTTTATTGTATAAACTTCCTTTAATAAAATTTGGAACACTTACACCAACGTACCACATCGGATGATAAACATATAAGCCTGCACCAATATCAGGTAAAATTCTGCTTACATTTTGATTGTAAACCTGATCTGTCATATCATTTCTTACAAGTGAAGCTAAGTCGCTTTTATACCATAATAAGCCTGCATTCACACCAATTGATAATCTGATCTTTTTGCCTAACGGAACTCGATATGCATAAGTTACATTAAACCAATTCTGATGAGTAACACCTAACCTGTCATTCACAAAATAAAAACCTAAGGCATTATTTTCTTTCTTGAATGGACTGTGAATAGAAAATGAGGTTGTTTGTGGTGCGCCGTCCATTTTTACCCATTGATATCGGTACAACGCTCTTACGCTTAAGCAACCTCGCGCGCCTGTATAGCCTGCATTTATTGGTAATTTATTATACATGAATTGTGTGTACTGAGGTTCTTGCTGAGCAGTTAGCGAATTAACTGACCCAACAAAAATGACAAAGCAAAACAGTAATTTTATTTTAGTATATGTGTTCATATCTTTACTTTTTCTACTTGATTAATTTGAAGAACGGTGAATAACAATAAATCCTGATCTGTCTATTTTTTTGCCTTGTAAGCTGTTGTATTTTAATACATAGTAATAGGTACCGTCAGGCAAATCTTCACCTTTATATTTACCATCAAATACACCGGTTACATTATCGTAGTATTCGTTCTTAAAGACTTGTGCGCCCCAACGATTGAATACTAATAAGGAACCATCTTTACCATCAAGGCAAGGTATTTCAAACAGATCATTTTTACCATCACCATTTGGTGAGAAAGTATTAGGAATCATACAGTCTTCAATTGTAATAATCACCCAAGCTGTACTATCACCATCTATCGAACATATTTTATATTGGAAGCTATCGATACCGCTTGTTATATTTGGTATGTAAGTGATTGTTCCATCTTGGTTTGCTGTTACTGTTCCATGAGTTGGTTGTGTAACAATTCCACATAAGAAGATAGAATCGCCATCAATATCGTAATCATTATTCAAAACATTAATATCAATTGAAGTTCCAAAAGTAATAGTATCATCTTTTACTGCAACTGGTGGATTTGTATTACAAATGCTTTCTGTTACTGTTAACTTTACTAAACTATCACAACCTGCAAAAGATGGCAACAAGACAAGGTATGTGCCTGCTTGCTTAATGATCTGTCCGTTAAAGACGATGCTGTCATCTTTGTTAGTACATAATTGCTGGTTTATAAATGCTGTATCAGGTTTATTTACCACAGTAACAATAAATGAGTCTGTCTTTTGGCAGCCTGTTTCATTTTCTACGGTTATGTATACTTTATAATTTCCGGCATTACCATTTACATAAATTGGAGTTGAAGTTGTAGTGTTTATTAATGTTCCGTTGCCTGCATAATTTCCCCAAACGTAAGTATAATTTCCCTGTGGTGAAACGCCAATTGATAATTCTTTTGGTGTATTAACACATGCAAGCGTATTTCTCTTTGTAATAACAGGTGCAATGCAAGGCGCAACACAACTTGCCGCATCACCACGTGTATCTATGTTTCCATTAAGTGTATAATTGTTTATTGCGTCGACGCTATTCATACATGGTGTTGCAGGATTTCCATCTATACAACCACGTGTATCTATTCTGAAAACTCTTCCTGTCTGCACTTCCAAACCAATCATCTGACCAATGCTGTCTAATGCCAAACCACCTAAATTTGCTGTTGCCTGCACGCCATTATTGTCTGTATAACAAGTGCTGGTATTGGTATTCAAATCAATTACTGCCAAAACCTTATCGGCTCCTGAATACAACAATAATTTATTAGTGTTAAAATCCCAAACCATGTCCTGCGCGCCACTTTGCTGACCTGCTCTAAGGTTTGCTAATACTGCATCTATAAATGTTGTACAATTTGGATCTAATGAAATTTCATTCCAAATAACTGCAGCATTTGGAACTGCAATTTTACCTACGTATAATTTGTAAGCAGTTACTACTTGTGTAATCGGATTAACTTGTGCTTCTAATGCGGCTGTCAAATAATTGCCGCTATTATCTGCGCTACCTAATAATCCTAAGACTACGTGAGCGTTAAATCCAGTATTTACAGGCGGCGACAGTGTTCCTAATACTTGTGCTTTGCCATTACTTCCTATTTGTATAAAGCTTGATGTGGCTGTATAATTTCCTGCAAGTAAACCGGCTATTACGTTTGCTTCTACAGGTACAGGTTGATATTGTGCATAAGCAAAACCATCTGTATTAACGATACCGATTCCATTTAAAGATTTATATGGCAAACCTGTATTCACGTCTGTTACGGCAATCGGATTACTTACTGCGCCACTTGATGGTGAAACAACTGTAATATATGAATCATGTTCTGGTAAGTTTGGACCTTCATTTAATAAACCAACTACTATAGGACAAGTAAATGTTCTCAGTAATCCGCAATTTGTTGCAGAGCTTACTGTTAATTGAATAATGCTGTCGCAGCTTGTTTGTGCAGGAATTGTACGAACAAAAACACCTGTTGTTTTGATCACATCATTACCAAAAACAATACTGTCGCCTGTACATAGATTTGCTGTAATTTTTGTGGTATCAGGTTTTGAAATAACCTGAATATTAATGCTGTCTGTTGCCTGGCAGCCTTTGTTATCTGATACTGTTACATAGACTTTGTATGTTCCTGTTGCGTTATTTATGTAACCGGCATCTTGTGAAGCTGTATTACTTAGTGTTCCATTATTAGGATAAATTCCCCAAACGTACGTGTATGGACCAGTTGCCGATGTTACATTTATATCTATTGTCGTCTGTTTATCAACGCAAGTAATTACATTAGCTTTGGTTATTACCGGTGGCGTGCATGCTGCAAAACAACTTGCCGCATCACCACGTGTATCTATGTTGCCGTTGATTGTATAATTATTTATTGGCACAACACTATTCATACATGGTGTTGCCGGATTTCCATCAATACAACCACGTGTATCTATCCGCATAACTCTTCCTGTCTGCACTTCTAATCCAATCATCTGTCCAATGCTGTCTAATGCCAAACCGCCTAAATTTGCTGTAGTTAATACGCCGTTATTATCTGAATAACAGCTGCTTTTATTTGTATTTAAATCAATAATAGCTAATACTTTGTCAATACCTGCATATAAGAATAATTTATTAGTATTAAAATCCCAAACCATATCCTGCGCGCCAGCATCCTGACCAGCTCTGAGATTTCTCAATACGCCATCAATAAATGCAGTACAATTAGCATCTAATGTAATTTGACTCCATGTTACGGCTGCACTTGGAACAGCTACTTTACCTATGTAAAATATATAACTGCTTACGGTTTGTGTTATTGGATCTATTTGTGCTTCTATTGCTGTTGTTAAATAGTCTGTACTGTTTGCTGTTCCTAATAAACCTAAAACAACGTGTGCATTATAACCTGCATTTACCGGTGGTGAAAGCGTGCCTAAAATTTGTGCGTTTCCATTGCTTCCTATTTTTATAAGGCTTGATGTGGCTGTGTAGTTTCCTGCCAACAATCCTGTTATAATCTCTGTTTCTGTTGCTACACGCTGATATTGTGCATATGCATAGCCATCAGAATTTAACAAACCTAAACCATTCAATGATTTATATGGCAAGCCGGAAACAATATCTGTTATCGGCAATTGAAAACCTACTTCACCTGTTGATGGTGTAATGATTGTGATATAAGAATCATGTTCCGGTAAATTTGGTCCTTCATTTAGTAAACCTATTGTAACTGGACATGCAAAGGTAGGTAGTGATTGTGCGAGAAATAATTTTGGAACTAAGAACATAATCCAAAAAACAGAAAACAGCAGTATTCTTTTCAGCATATTTATAATTTTTAATTTATTTAAAAAAACGAATCTATAACTTAAAGTCGTTTATACTTTTCTTACTAATTGACGGCGAAAATAGTTATAAATATTAATATTTTATAAATTTAATCGTATTAACAAAACCATTTACATCAGACATATAAACATAATAACTTCCTTTTGCCAAATCAGAACAATCTATCTCTAACTTATTAAATTGGATATTTTTACTATTAATTTGCTTTACAGTTTTTCCCAATACGTCTTTTACCTGAACAGAAACATAATTTACAAGAGCTGAATTATAACTTATATTAATCACGCCATTTGTAGGATTTGGGTATAGTGATATATCCTTATTAAAGACAATATTATTATGTATGCTAACAATAATTGAATATTCATAACTACTGTCAGTATCTACCATCTTTAACCTATAATAAAACATTCCGACAGAAAGATTACTATCTATATGCGAATAGGATCGCAATATATTGGAATTACCTGATGCTTTGATGACTGCTATGCTATTCCAGCTTAATGCGTCAGTACTTTTTTCAACTACAAAATATCGGCTGTTTTCTTCTGAAGCTGTATTCCAAACTATTTCTGTGGTCTGGTTAAGTTCATTTACAAGAGCATTAAACGATATCAGTTCAACAGGTAAAGTTGAAGAGTAAGATCTTTTTGGATGTATGTAAAATGTAGAAAAAGTATTTAATCGAAAAACTGCTTTCCAATGTGTGGTATTGTATGCACTTACGGTAGGAATCAGCAGTTCTGCACCAGCAGATAATGGTGGTGTAAATGTTCCGCTTCCACCATTTGGATATTTTGTAATCAATAGATTTCCAGCCGGTGTTGTAAATGCATATGGATCCACACCTACTATTCCGGCTGCTGATTTTAAATCATTTAATTCTGCAGCAGTAAAAAACAATGTAACTGTTGCACCTGCATTTGTGCCAGGTTTTATTGTCCATCGTCTTCTTAGATATGGCTCGTTATCACCATCGCTATCTGTTACAAATTTTTGTACCGAATCAATATCAACACAAACTTCTGTTGTTCCTAATGTTGGATTTGCTGTAGAATCGTAAACCATCGCTATTATTCTTCCTGCATTATCATAAAAATATCTTGTTGTATTATTAGCAAGTGTACAACTGATACAATAATCATTTGGTGCAACAACCGTTGTTGCCGGTACGCCTGCTGGAACTAATGGAATATTTATACTGTCTAATCTAGAGCATAGTCCATTCGTCATCGTTACTCGATATCTTGATGCCGTCGTAAGATTTGTTATTGTAAATGGTGCAGTTGCTGATGTTGTTGGAGTTGCTGTTGTACCAATTGTTCTTGTCCAGGAAGTATTGGTTGTTATAGGTAATAAATTATCTATACTTAAAGATGCTGTTGCTGTTGTTCCACCATTGCAAGCTGACAAACCAGTATAGATTGGTGTTCCTGTCGGAATCTTATCAATATTCCAAACAGCTAAATTGTCCCAGTTTGAAACACAACCGGTAGAAGTACCGGCAGTTCTTTGTCCCTGAATAATAACATTTGTATTACCACCAATTGCTGACACGTTTACACCTGCAGAATATGCATTCCATGTCGCACCATTATCTATTGAAATCCTGTATTGATCAACTGCATCAGAAGCACCTTGTGAACCTGCATTAAATGTAGCAGATATGCTTTGACTTTCACAAATGCTTGCTGTGTTTGGTGTTTGAGTATTTAACGTTGGATTTATTGGTTGCTCAACAATATTCCAATATGCTATAGTTGCCCAAGGTGCAGGAAAACAAGGTGCTGCGACTCCTGTTCGTCTTGCAAATAAAATAATTCTTACTGCTGCTCCTGATGTTGGAATAGAAAATGTACCACTACCTGTTACTACTGTACTTGGTGTATTTCCATTGTTTATTGAATAACCGTATTCATAACCTGTGCCGCCTGAGCCTGCATTTAATGTGCCTGTTATAGAAGTAAATGAATTGCATATCTCAGAATTAATTATTACTGAAGATGAAGCTACACTTGGTGTTGTGGTTAAATTTGATACCGGCCAAATGGCAACTTGTGTCCATGCTGATGCTGCGATCGCACACGTAGAAGTTCTTCTTCCTTGTATGATAACGTTACCTGTTGCTGTTGCTGTATTGATATCAATTCCAGGTGTATATGGAAGCCAATTCGTACCATTATCTATCGAATATCTAAATTCATCTGTTATATCAAGATATCCACCGGTTCCTGCATTAAATGTGGCAGACACTAATTCTCCTTTACAAATAGTTGTTGGTGTTGGTGTACCATTTGTTGTGGTTGGTGTAGATGTATTTAATGTTGGTGAAGTGAAAGTTGGTCTTGGATAAATAGTTATTATTACCACATTGCTATAAACATCTTTAAATGTTGCAGGTGTTACATATGCACCGTTAAATCTCGCTACTCTTCTATAATATTTTATTGTTGCTGAAACAACATTTGGTGTGGTGCTATTTAAGTCTTTTGAAGTTTGTCCTGTAATATTTGTCCATGCAACACCATTATTGCTTTCCTGCCATTGGTATAATGTATAACCTTTTGATGCTGCTACGGCTTCCACCGAATCTAAAATTGAGAAACCCACGTTTGCACATTCATAAGGTCTTGGCTCTTTGATATTTCCTGCATGTGCAGATGTTACAGTAGAAGTGTCCCAAACCCAACGATACTTCCATTTAGCGTAATAATAATTATTATAACCGTCAGATGTACAAGTTACGGTCTCAAGATTGGAAATATAGTCTTTAGACCAAACTCCACCGAAATATGGACGAAGTGTATCACTGGTTTGTCCGATATTTACCGGAATGTTATTGTCACCGCTTGTTGGCGTTAGTAAATTGGCACCATAACATGATGATGTGGTGCATGTTCCGCCACATGCACCATCATTAAGATTATAGTCCAGTTTATTAGAATTTAAAAATGCAATGCTACCATTATCAGATTCCCAACCATTTAACCTAATTTGAACAACATCATTACATGGATATGCACTTGTATCTGTATAACCAGGATTGCTTGGATAATTTGCTGTTACAGCAGCATTCGGAAACCAAACGCCACATCTTCCGTTTTCTACTTCACACCTGAAATCACAGCTCCAGTTTGCGCCAGGATTATAACAACCTGCTCCATCGGTATATCTGCAGCATGAAGTAACGGCAGGTCCTGTATTTGATTTAAAATTTATTCGCACTCTGCATTCAGGTCCGCCACTTTCTGCACATGCTCCTCCTGTAGATGTTGTATCAGAAATAAATGCTTTCATCATTCCATGAGACATGAAATAATCTACTTTAATTTTTGGATTTTGGGAAAATCCAACTTTAATAAAAAATAGAAATAATAATAAGTGTAAAGCTTTAGCCATATGATACGTTTCAGTACAATAGTAAGTTTAGATTTTTAACCAAAAGGTTGCATTTGCATGCAATAAATCTTGGTTAATTCATCTGTTTACTATAGATAAAATGTGTTACGTTCTCTAACTAAAGTTAAACAAAAAATCTAAATATTGCCTTTTAATATTTCGCGGCTAATCACAAGTTTTTGAATTTCAGAAGTTCCCTCGCCAATTGTACATAATTTAGCATCTCTGTAAAATTTCTCTACCGGAAAATCTTTTAAATAGCCATAACCACCTAAAATTTGTACTGCTTCATTGGCTACTTTGCAACAAATTTCTGAAGCATAATATTTTGCAAATGCTGATTGTTTTGTCATTTTTTCTCCACGAATCATCATGTCAGCAGCCTGGAATGTTAAAAGTTTAGCAGCTTCTATTTGTGTTGCCATATCTGCTAATTTAAATGATATTGCCTGAAATTCGGAAATAGGTTTTCCGAATTGCTCTCT
>Ga0247804_10000061_pt1 | contig 59445 bp, 70 predicted proteins | sample UWRJL029104C1_FD_181142 | JGI IMG/M metagenome (GOLD analysis project Ga0247804, IMG submission 181142) | Plant litter microbial communities from Arlington Agricultural Research Station in Wisconsin, United States - UWRJ-L029-104C-1 | ecosystem: Environmental > Terrestrial > Plant litter >... | reverse complement strand
TGGTCTTTCGATGGCCTCACTCGTGGCGGCTGCGATTATTTTTGTCTGTGCCATGATTGCCTATTTTGGTCTCCCGAAACACCAAGACAAAGAGAGCGATACGCTTTAGTTTATTAGTAGTTATTTACAACAATGTCTGGTACTATTACCATAGACATTATAAAAAGTGAGATACTGTATCTCTTCGATAATACTCAACAAAGGTAGCCATGGAAAAGATCAACAACGGAACACTAACAGGAATACTACTCTTAGCGCTTTTTGCTGTCACGACCGTCATCGTCGGGTTCGCGAGCCCTTCGGCGCACGCAGCTCAGGCAACCGTCAACCTCGGTTCGGCGTCACCTTTCGCCATTCTTTCTGGTACGCCGAATATTACCGACGCCGGAAACGCTTCGGTTATCAACGGTAACGTTGGACTCGCCCCTGCAACTGGTGCGGGTATCGGTCTTTTTTGTAATCAAGTAACGGGGACAATTTACTCTGTTGATGCAACCGGCCCACTACCTTGCCGTGTCACGAATGGCCCATTGATGGTAAATGCCAAGAATAACTTGACGGCTGCGTACACCGATGCAGCTGGACGCACTCCTTTGACGACAGTTGCTACCGAACTTTCTGGTCAAAGCCTTGTTGCTGGCGTTTATGACTCAGCGTCGACAACATTCGAACTAAGTGCTGGAGCTCCACTGATTCTTGATGGACAAAACGACCCATCGTCTGTCTTTATTTTCCAAGCACCCTTTAGCGGCGATGGCCTAACTATTGGTAACGGCAGCGTTGTGTCACTTGTTAACGGTGCACAAGCGTGTAACGTATTCTGGCGAGTTGATAGTGCCTCTATCGGTACGACCGCAACGTTCGTTGGAAATATTCTTGCATTAAACTCAATCACTGCTGCAAACGGTGCAACCATAGAAGGTCGCCTTCTGGCTCGTAACGGCAACATTACCCTCGATACGAACACCATCACCCGATCAGTCTGTGCCGGTAACGACACCGAATACAACGCCGGTGGTCCAATCGTCATCCCTGGCCTACCTAACACTGGTCGTATCATTGCCGATAACTTCTTGTGGATTGCGATCCCTGCATTCGTCATCATTGCTGCACTAACTGCTGCTATCGTTGCTCGTAAAAAACAACTTATCTAAAAAGTTACCTCATGAAAAAAAAGCGTCACAACGCAACACCGACAAAGACGATACGGAATACATTCTTTTTCGTAGGTATTCCGCTCGTATCATTATGCGCAACTTTCATACTACTGTATGTCGCTACCCCTGTGCGCTATCAAGCACCCGCGCCCGCACTGGTAGTGCCAGCTGTGAAGACGAAACAGGCGCAGCCCATACAGGTGCTCCAAGAGCCTGTGACGCTAGAGATTAAAAGTATTGGTGTTGATGCCAAAATCAACCCCGTGGGACTAACGGTTGATGGTGATATGGCGATCGAGGAGAATGCACAGGAGCTAGCGTGGTTCAAACCTGGTCAGAAGCCTGGTGAAACGGGGAGTGCTGTTATTGCTGGCCACTACGGCTGGAAAGATGGTGTCCCTTCGGTATTTAATGATTTGAATATATTAAAAGTCGGCGCGGTGGTATCGACGTATGATGCCAAGGGTGGTGTGCGGAATTTTGCCGTCACAGCGATTCGTATGTACAACCCCGATGACGATGCGACACAGGTCTTTGTTTCGACTGACGGAAAGGCGCACCTGAACCTGATTACCTGCCAAGGATCGTGGAACAACACCGAGCAGACCTATTCAGAGCGGCTCGTCGTTTTCACAGATGAAATAAAGGACTAAGACGGCCTGGCGACAAGCTTGTGTACAAGACGTCTGAACAGAGATATACTCAAGCATAAGGATTATAGATGATAGCGTATTATATTAGTCATTCAGCCCGCGAGGGACTTCACCATGTGCTGACACCACCATTAACGGATGCGTGGGTGTATGGCCGTGACGTTACGGCGGCTGAAACCGAAAAATTAGCCCAGCACTATGGGCTTGATAATAGTATCGTCAGCGACATACATGACAAACATGAATTGCCTCGCCTTGAATACGGCGGTGGGACGATGTACATGTTTGTTCGTACTGCCGACCAAAACTCATTAGGCGAAGTAAAAACAGCGCCACTATTGGTTGTGGTGACCGGCAAGCAATTCTTTACACTTTCGCCCCAGTCGTACCTCAACCCCGAAGACATTATTCCAAAGCTCGATCAGCTGAAAACGGCCGACGGGAGTGTACTATTGTTGCTGACACTGAATTCACTGCTGATTTCATACGAGCGCCTCATTCGTCAGACGGCTCAGGCAATTGATGGGATCGGCCACCGACTTCGCTCACATGAGGTTGAGAACAAGGATTTCTTGAAATTTATTACGATTGACGAGAACCTCAACACCTACCAAACGAACTTGTCGGCAACACTGGTGGTGCTGGAGCGCCTGAAAGACAACAAGCACAACATCTTCGGCGTACGCCAGCTTGAGGTGATCGACGATATGGTGTTACATATCCGCCAGATGCTGGTATCGGTCTCAAGCTATAGCCAAAGCGTGGTGAGTATCCGTAGTACCTACACGACAATTGCAAACAATAACCTAAACCAACGTATCAAGACGTTAACCGTGCTGACGATCTTGATCACACTTCCTAATGTCATATTTGGAATGTATGGAATGAATGTATCGCTACCGTATATGGAGCAATTGTGGGTCTACCCGGCAATTATTATTTTCACGCTGCTACTGGTAATGGTGGTGTATATCTTGGTCAGGCGTAAAAAACTTTTATAGTACGTGTCGGCACTTAAGCTGCGCGGTCTATTTCGTGAAGCACGACTCTACCTCTCGATACCGAGAGGATTTTATTGTCCTTTAACTTTTTCAGTTCGCGGCTGACTGTTTCTCGGGCGAGGCCGGTGTGCTCTGCTAGCTCTGACTCGGTGATAGTGACGACAATGCCATTATCTGAAGAAATGCCAAAGCGTTCGGCTTGAACGGTGAGTTCATATAAAAGACGTGAACTTGCGTTAGCACCAAGTAGCATCTCGAGTCGCCCAGTCAAACCATCAAGACCCCTATAGAGGCGCTGTAGGAGCTCGTAGGTCACGTCTGGATTGGCTAACAGGAACTCACGCACGCTATCGGCCGGTGCTTGCCGCACAACTGACTGTGCGCCGGCTTCGAAGTGATACCTATTAGGTGTGTGATTGACCGCGGCGGAAGAGGGGAAGAACGACCCAGGTTTGTAAGTGTTGATGATTGTTTTTGTTCCACTCTCAGAAATGGCGTACTCAACGACAAGTCCTTCGACCAAATAGGTAATGGGTGGAGGAAGTGCGCTGCGGGCATGGAGTAGCTGCGCGCCTTTTGTGAAGGTCGTTGGCTTGTACGAAGAGAAAAATAGTGCGGTTGTTGTTGCTGGTGTTGGCATAGTATCTATGTGACAAAGGTCACGGAAAAATTAGTGTCTATAGAGTATTATGCTCCTAGATGATAAAACAGTCCACACGTATCCGTCTGCCTATTACAGCCATTATACTGCTGCTATGTGCCCTGCTTGGGTTTGTGGCATCTTTTGTGCTGACATACGATAAAATTGCATTACTCAAAGACCCCGAAACGGCAATCAGCTGTAACATTAACCCAATTATCAGCTGTACGTCCGCCATGTCGTCGGCCCCGTCAGAGATACTGGGGATTCCGAATAGTTTGTTTGGCCTGATTGCCTACACGGCGCTTATTGCGGTGACGGCGTTATTGCTGCTGGGCAATAAGCTCAACGCTGCGACCTGGAAACTTATCTTGGCCGTTGGGGTTTTGGGGACATTGTTTGTCCATTACTTAATTATTCAGAGCCTATTTTTCTTACATATAATTTGCCCATGGTGTTTTGCGCTGTGGATAGCGACACCAATTATGCTGGCATGTTTAGTGCGCTTATTCAGCAAGACCGATCATGCGACGCGTTTGAGTGGACGCAAGGCGAGCATGCTTGCGATGATTAATACGTACACGACACCGGCATTGGTGCTCTGGTACACCTCGCTCGCTGTTGCTATATTGCTACTATTCTGGGATTTCTGGGCGAGTCTACTGGCGTGAACGTCACAGTTAGTCGGTTGACGGGATTTTTGTATACAGCGGCAGCCAAGCCGTTACTTTTCTTGCTGTCACCGGATACTGCTCATAGTATGTTGATAAGCGTTGGTCGTCAGATCCAAAAAGTAGCAGCCATACGTTGGTTGCTACGGGCTGCATGGGCATACGAAAACGACGCGGTGTTGGCACAGACGCATAACGGTGTTCATTTCAAAAATCCAGTCGGTCTTTCGGCAGGGTTCGATAAAAATATCCAGCTTCCACCAATACTCAAGGCGATTGGCTTTGGGTTTGCAGAGACAGGATCGATTACGGCCAAGCCTACTATCGGTAATGCTCGACCTTGGTTTCAACGGCTGATTCACACTCAGTCATTGATTGTGCATGCTGGGCTTGCCAATCAAGGGGTTGTGGCTATTATGTCCCGTCTTGCCGCCTATCCGGCAAAGACGTTCGATGATTTCGTACTGAACGTCTCGATTGCCTATACGAACGATCGAACGATTAAAAATGATTCGCAGTGTATCGATGATTATATTATTTCTGCGCGTCAAGTTAAGAAAAACAAACGCGCCTCGATGATTACTTTGAATATTTCGTGCCCCAATACCTATGGTGGTGAGCCGTTTACGAACCCAGAGAAACTTGACCAGTTGTTGTCGCGCATTGACGAGTTGAAACTATCCGAACCTGTCTTTTTGAAAATGCCAAGCGACCTCGAATGGGATGAATTCGATACAATGCTCCGCGTCGCCAGTCGACACGACGTCGCCGGTGTCACTATCTGCAACCTCACAAAATCACGTGACTTGGTTGATCCGCGCGACACAACAAAAGAGCTGATAAGGGGTGGACTCAGCGGTGTTCCGGTTCGTAACCTCAGTAATGAATTGATTAAACAGACTTATACCCACTATGGCCAACGCTTTACGATCATTGGTGTCGGTGGGGTCTTTACGGCGGCCGATGCATATACAAAGATCAAGCTCGGTGCTAGTCTTGTCGAGTTGATTACGGGTATGATATTTTTTGGACCACAACGAATCGGCCAAATTAATAGAGAGCTTGCGCAGCTTGTGCAAAACGATGGCTACCGATCGATACACGACGCAATTGGTGCTGAAAACAAATAAGCTAGGGCGGAGCGCTGAAGTTTGCTATACTGTGTATAGTAAAAAGAAAGAGCCCGTATATGGAACTAGGTGTATTTAGCTTCGGTGATGTCCAGCGCAAGAATGGAAAGCTTGGCCCAACCCACGAATCAGTGACGAATTTATTAGAAGCGATTCAGCTGGCCGATAAGGTCGGTCTAGACGTTTTTGGGATAGGTGAGCACCATACGGAATATTTCCCAGCATCGTCACCGGTGACAATCATTGCCGCCGCTGCCGCAACAACGAAGAATATTAAGTTGACGAGTGCCGTTACGGTGCTGAGTACAGATGACCCTGTCCGTGTCTATCAGCAATTTGCGACAGCTGACATTATCTCTGGTGGGCGTGTTGAGATCATGGCTGGCCGTGGTTCTTCGACGGAATCATTTCCGCTGTTTGGCCACAACCTACGTGATTACGATGATCTATATGCTGAGAAACTAGACCTGTTACTACAAATCAATGCCAGTAAAGATGGAAAAATAACATGGGAGGGTGACTTCCGTGCGGCTCTTGATGATGTCGAAATTGTACCTCGCCCACCTGTACCTTTGAATATCTGGCTTGCGACCGGTGGCAACCCCGAGTCGTCTATTCGAGCGGCCTCGCTGGGTATGCCGATTACTTATGCGATTATTGGTGGACATGTTTCACGCTTTGCGCCACTAGTTGACTTGTATCACCAGGCTGCCGCGCAGTACAAAGTTCCTGGTGCAGACCACCGGGTTGCTATTGCAACACCCGGATTCATTGCCGAAGACGCGAAGGATGCCAAGGATACTTTTTGGAAATCGTGGAGCTGGACAATGACAACATTAGGGAAAGTGCGTGGTTTCGCCGCACCCACACGTGAACACTATGATGCTGAATCTGGCGTCGATGGTGCGCTGTTTGCTGGCAGTCCAGAAGAGATTGCCGAACGGATAATCGCGCTTCACAAAAAGATCGGACATAGTCGCCATATATTCCAGATGGACACTGGTCAGTTACCGCATGATAAATTCTTGAAGGCGATCGAGCTTTTAGGTACAAAGGTAGCGCCAATTGTGCGTGAAGCTTTGAAAAATGAAACATAAACCAACTATTGGTATTATCGGTGCTGGCCGCCTCGGTACGGCAATTGCAAAGCAAAGTCTGAAGGCCGGCTACGGTGTTCAGATTGCGAATTCCCGAGGACCCGAGAGCCTGGGTTTGATCATAAATGTACTCTTGCCCGGAGTGCGGCCGGCACTTGTTGATGAGGTTGTAAAATCAAGTGACATCATTGTGTTGGCGATTCCTCTTAACCGATACGTCACGCTACGGCCGGAACTATTTGCTGGCAAAATCGTGATAGACGCCATGAATTACTGGCCTCCAACCGAAGGTGATATCCCGGAGTTTATGGATGAGGCAGTGACGTCAAGCGAACACATCCAGTCATATCTAAAAGGGGCAAAGGTAGTGAAGACGCTTAATCACACGGCATATCACGAACTCGAGCAGCATAGCTTGCCACCATCAGACCTAAAAAGGCGGGCGATTGCGCTAGTGGGTGATGACGCTGAGGCTAAAGTAACAGTCGCGGCTTTAGTCGACGCTATTGGGTTCGAGCCGGTTGATTTGGGTGTGTTGTCACAGGGACATCGCTTGCAACCGGATACGCCCCTGTTTAATACGCGCCTTACTGCGGCTGAAATCATAACGCGTTAATATTATCACGCACATTTGCTAAAAATCCTGTAAAATGGTTATGATATGAAACTTACTACCTTAAACCTCCAGGGCTTTAATGATTGGCCGCACCGTGAGCCAGAAATAATCGACTACCTAAAAGCGACCGATCCAGACGTTATTCTTTTTCAAGAAGTCGTCTTTCTCCCTGCCATTTCGGCCTTTAATCAAGTGCAGCTTTTGAATAAAAAGCTAAATTATCCCTTCGAACACAGCGCCGTGACGCGACTACAGCCCAGTCACGAATACGAAACCTTCCGTGAAGGCCTTGCTGTTTTGAGCAAACACCCGATCCTTCGAACGGATACGATTGTTCTGAAAAAAGAGCAAGGAGACGAGCATAACCGCATCGTGCAACTCATTGATGTCCTCATCAAAGGGCATGTCGTCAAGCTCGCCAATGTTCACTTCTCGTTAACTGACTTTACTGATTACGCAACCGCTCATTTAGTCGAGACGCTGGGTATTATTGCCGGTCACGACGAAGAACGTATTATTGCCGGCGACTTTAATATCGACCACCTCGAGACACTGTCTGCTATCTGGCAGGATCGTTACGAGGCATCGACGAAGATTCCCTACATCTCGTATCCATCACAAAATAAACGCAATGATTATGTGCTTGTTCCTAAATCCTACGAATTTATCGACATATCAACGTCCAGTGACAAGCTGTCAGATCACCGTGCGGTGACCGTTAGAGTGCAACTTTCGCCGCGTGTCGCCCAGCCTGAGCAGTTCGATCTTACCTCTGTGAGTGTGTAGTCCTGCACGCGTCGGCTGTATAATAGAAGGATAATGTTTAGCTACCCTGTAGTATTTGTTGATATTGAAACGACTGGCGGAAGCTATCGAAATAGTCGTATCTTGGAGGTGGCGGCGATTCGCTACGAAAACGGGGTTATTACCGATGAATTCAGTTCACTCATTAACCCCGAAACCTACATACCGGCAAGTATCACGTCGCTTACCGGTATCCGCGAGACCGATATTGTTGACGCACCGGTTTTTGCCGATATCGCTGATCGTTTCGCAGAAATTATGAGTGGTGCGGTATTTATTGCGCATAATGTCCGGTTTGACTATTCTTTCATTAAGAACGAATTTGCGATGATAGGGGCGACGTTTCATCCACGGCTACTCTGTACAGTCCGTTTGTCGCGTAGTTTGTACAAAATGGAGAAGGGTCATAGTCTGGCCGTCTTGATTGCACGCCACGACATTCCATTTACCAATCGGCACCGTGCGCTGGATGATGCGCGCGCAATTTTATACTTTTCACAGCTGGCTTTCGAGCAACATGGCGCCGACGCTTTTTTGGCCGCCGTGCAGCACCAGCTAAAATCCCAATCTTTGCCACCACACCTCGATAGTAAGGAGTTGGAGTCTATCGAAAATGTACCGGGAGTGTATATATTCAAGGACGAAATGCAGCAACCTGTCTACGTTGGTAAAAGTATTACACTTAAAAAACGAGTTATGTCACACTTTCAAGACGTCAGCAGTAAGGAGCTGAAAATCAGTCAAAGTGTCCATCATGTCGAAATAATTCCCACCGGTAGTGAACTGGCTGCGTTGATCCTCGAATCTAAATTAGTCAAAGAGCTGATGCCACTCTACAACCATCAGCTGCGTCGGGTCTCATCGTACGCGCTGTTTATCAAGAGTCATGATGGAGCCTATGCGACAATTCAGATCAAGCGGGGGATTGTCGATACAGAAACGGACCTTGATCATATCTACGGTATGTATAGCGGCCGAACGAAAGCGAAGAAGCGGCTGGAAGAGATAACGCGCGGGTTCCAGTTGTGTCCAAAGCTGATGGGGCTCGAAAAGACGACAGGGGCCTGCTTTTCCTATAGCCTTGGGCGATGTAAGGGCGCCTGTGTGGGTAATGAGTCACCCGATCTGTATAATCGACGATTCGAACTGGCTCTAGAGCACAGTCGACTCGAAAGTTGGCCATTTGACGCACCGATCAGCCTCCCTGTGAATACGAAAGGTGAGCGTGTCATTATTAAAAATTGGATGATTCAAGGCTATGTCGATGAGTCTGGTGAGGTAGTGTACGACGCCGACGAGCCACATTTTGACATCGACGAATACAAGATTATTCGACGCTTTATTCGAGAAAATAAGGGGTACATTCAACCAATTGAGTGACTGCGAGGCCGCTTCGGCGATAACCAGGTGTATAATAAGTAGGTAGGAAACTACGATAGAAACAAGCAGGAAGGAGGATTATGAATCTCACAATCCCGATAAGAGCAGAAAATTCTAGCAGTAGTTTGTCCCGTGGCATTGGTGGCAATTCTTCGATTGTACACCCGTCACGACTCATTTTATCAATCGTCACCACTGGTATTGTTGTCAGTGCGTTGGCGGTAGGAAGTGTTGGGGGTATCATGCAATCAGCATCAGCCCAGCTAGGTCCTATGTACCGTCAGAATGAACGCAACTACGGCGGTGAAAGTAATGATGGTCCGCAGGAAAAGACCTCACCGGCTATTTCTGAGGATCCGGTTGCCCGAAGCCCAGGAGCGAGTCCGGAGGTGCCAGCGACAACCGATAAGACGGTAACTGAGGTGACGCCCGTTCAAACACCGACGCCTGCGCAGACACCCACTCAGGCATCAGCAACAACAGTAACACCGAAGATGTCGACACCAGCAACGACACCTACTCCAGCACCCGCAACAGCTACGACGACTCCGTCGGCACCTGCGCCTGCGACAGCGACGACGGTGGTTGTCAATCCACCAGTGCAAGTCGCGCCGGTTACTACCGTGCAGCCTGCCGCGACCGATACCGCACCGGCAATTGCAGCTATGGCCCAGGCCCAGGCGCTCACCAATAGTCAGCCGGTGACGTACACAAGTGCGCGTTTGCCTGATGCGGCTCGCGATCGTCTCGTGCTTATCGCTGCGATCGCTGCCATTACCGGTGGGTTGCTATACACAATGAGTTTTATTGGCGGAACGCCGCTTGGCCCAAAGCAGGGTATTCCCATTCGTTATATCGTGCCAGTTCGGGAGGTATCTAGTTACTAATGCCTCGTCCATTTATCTTTAGACTATTAGCTATTGTTCTTATTGTTGTCGCAGCTGGTGCAACCACTTACGCCGTCATTGCCAGCAGTAAGAAAGTTGATCAAAATATTATATTCGCACCACATACGTTATTGGCCGGCACATGGAATGCCTACAAGAATGAATACTGGGAATCAGAAACTGGTCGCACACTCGATAAGCAGCAAAACGACATCACTACCTCCGAAGGGCAAAGCTATACGATGATGCGAGCTGTTTGGATGAGCGACAAGCCGACCTTTGACGCTGCGTGGACCTGGACCCAGCAGCAACTTCAGCGCCAAGACAAGCTCTTCGCGTGGCGTTGGGGCAAAATGGACGACGGCACGTATGGAGTGCTCACCAACGTTAATGGGCAAAACGCCGCCTCTGATGCCGATAGCGACATCGCACTAGCTCTATTAATGGCGGCAGGTCGCTGGCAAGATGAGCGCTACCTGACGCAGGCCAAAGAAGTGATTACAAGTATGTGGCAAAACGAAGTGGTGATTGCGGGCGGCAAGCCATACCTCGCGTCCAATAATCTAGAAAAACAATCATCAAGTCCTATCGTGATGAATCCTTCCTATTTGTCGCCGTATGCATACCGTGAGTTTGCAAAAGTCGACAAGCAACACGATTGGAACGCGGTTGTTGATTCGTCATATGAGCTGTTGAATAAAGCGATGGGGGCAAACCTTGATACCCCCAAGAGCGTGGGCTTGGTGCCTGACTGGGTGTTGATGGACCGTCAAACTGGCGATATCTCGGCACCGACGGCGGGTAATTTAACGACGAACTATGGGTACGACGCAATGCGCTCACCCTGGAGGATTGCACTGGACTACAAATGGAATGCCGAACCGCGTGCAAAAGCTGTGCTTGAAAAAATGAGTTTTCTAGCCGAAGAATGGCGATCGAACGGCAAAATTACCTCCATATACGGGCATGATGGCAAGGTGGTGAGTGGAGACGAGGTCGCAGAAAGTTACGGTACTGCACTTGCTTACTTTGACGTTGTGGAGCCCGAGCTAGCAACGGAAATCTATAATCAAAAGATTAAAACGTTATATGACCAAAATACTAATTCATGGAACCAGCCAATCACGTATTACGCAGCCAACTGGGTGTGGTTTGGCATCGCGCTGCACGAAGATGAATTACCTAACCTCGCTAAAGATTTAAAGGAAAAGTAACCATGGATTTTCTCAAGTCGACGCAGACAAGTAAAAGTCTGCTTATCCTCAATGTAGTACTATCGATCGTCTATTTCCTATGTATCGCACTGTTATTCCCGATTGGTAATATGTCGCTCTTCGTCTTGTTGGTTCTTTCTGAGGTCTTCCACGTTTGGCAAGTATTTGGATTTATCCATACCGTCTGGGGCCGCCGCCGATTTAAAAAGTTCGATGCTCGATTTCAACCACCCATCGCCGTCTTTATCACGGTGTGCGGAGAGCCGGCAGATATCGTTGAGAAAACAGTCATAGCGGCCAAGGCTATGCGATACCCAGATTTTAGTGTCTATATCTTGAACGACGGCAAGGTTGCAAGGCGTGATAATTGGCAAGAGGCCGAGGGTATAGCCAAGCGTCAAGGTGTCGAGTGCATTACTCGGACGACACCGGGTGGCGCGAAGGCTGGCAACATCAATCATGCGATGACTGCAACGAGTCAGCCATATATCGTCGTCTTTGATGCTGACCATCAACCAAAACCAATTTTTCTTCAGCAAACCGTTGGTTATTTTGTCGATGATAAGGTTGCTTTTGTGCAGTCTCCACAGTTTTACCACAACGCCGGCAGTAACCAAGTTGCCGGGGGAGCGTGGGAACAGCAGGCCTTGTTCTTTGGTCCACTACTAAAGGGCAAAGATGCGGTCAATGCGACGTTCATGTGTGGCACAAATATGGTGGTGCGGCGGGCTGCGCTACAGGCAGCTGGTGGAATGAGTGAGAAGAGTATTGCTGAGGATTTTTTGACGTCGCTACTGATTCATGAAAAAAAGTGGAAATCTGTCTATGTCGACAAGGTGCTTGCCGAAGGGCTGGCGCCAGAAGATTTCTTGTCGTATTACAAACAACAATTTAGGTGGGCGAGGGGTAGTCTCGAGATTCTGTTCTCGTATAATCCGCTCCTTCGGCGTGGTCTGACGTGGGCTCAGAAAATTCAGTATTTGGCGTCATCAAGCTATTATTTATCAGGTGTTATTGTGTTGATTAACGCCTTACTACCACTGGCATACTTCTTTCTCGCACTCAAGCCATTAACGATCAACACGATGACCTTGGCATTGATTTTCTTGCCATATATTTTTGTCATTCTGTATACACTACAACTATCAAGTAACTTCACGTATACATTCCGGGCCCTGTCGTTTAGTCTTGGATCGTCGACGATCTACATCAAAGCGCTGTGGGCAACGATAACGCGTCGTAAAAACGCGTTTGCGGTAACGTCAAAAACTCGTATTGGCGGTAATCATGGCAAACTCGTATTGCCACATCTTGGCTATATTGTGTTAGTCGTTGCGGGTGTAGCTTGGGGGGTTATGCGGGAAGGCTGGAGCCCTTCGATGCTGTCGAATATTGCCTGGGCGATTATTTATATCGCGGCATTCATTCCATTTATTGCGGCTGCCTTCGAGCGTGCTCCAACAAATAAGCCGGTGAGCATAGATAAGGCTGAAAATATTGGAGTTCGCGTATGAATCGGTTCTGGAAAAGCTGTGCTATCTACGCCGCGTTAGCGTTGCTGGTAGCTTTTGCAATATATTTTAGTGTGACAGTCTTTGCGCTCAGCAGTCTTCGCCTCGATGAGGCCCAGAGTCTTTTTCAGACCAACCGTGATATTGCGGGGATGCTGAACCTTGTCGCCCAGGATGTGCACGTACCTCTGTATCACACGCTCCTTCATTTTTGGCAGCTCTTTTTTGGTCAAGATATATTCGTTGCGCGCATGCTATCACTCGTATTTTTCGTTGGGACGATCATTATGACGTATGTGCTTGCGAACTATGCGCTTAAAAGTCGTAGTGTTGGGCTGTTCGCTGCCTTCTTGGTGACTATTTCACCGTTCATGAACTGGTACGGGTCGGAAGCGAGGATGTATACGATGCTTTCGTTTATGACCGTGCTGCATGTTTTCTTCTTCGTAAAGATCCTGCGTATGTCTGGATCGGCTCGATGGATCCTGTGGACGATAACGGGCATCATTGGGGTGTACACACACTATTTCTTTATCTTCGTACTGCTTTCTGAACTTCTGACGCTGTTGGTTATTCGAAAGAAGCTGCGCGATCCACATGTCCTGCGCGGTGTTGTGATTGGCGGCGCAGCAATTGGGTTGTCGCTCGTGCCCTGGTTGTACTATGTGTATAGTCTTGGGTTTGCGAGTAATACGCAACCCGCTTTGGGTATCCCAACGGCAGGAGACTTGTTCGACACGTATGCCCAGTTTATTTTTGGCTTTCAAGCGCCAATCGTTAATACGCTGATTGTCTCGCTGTGGCCGGTGGTAGTATTACTGGCGTTTTTTGCGCTGCAACGCACCAAGAAAAAGGTTCCTCTTGAGGTGACGTTATTTGTCTTCCTTGCAGTCGTTCCTGTGTTGAGCGCCTTTATTATCAGTATCACGATTCGCCCGTTCTACCTGAGCCGCTACCTAATCGTTGCGCTGCCTGCGGTGTTTATTTTTGCTGCCTGGATTGTGACGCGCTATCGACGATGGATTGCGGTGACAGTCAGTAGTCTGGCGGTTGTTGTGATTGGCTGTTTGTTCGCCGTCCAAGTACTGAGTCCAAATACACCCGTCAAAGAAGATTACCGTCAGGCTGTTGAGTATCTGGACGTGAACGCAGAGGCGAGTGACGTGGTGGTCTTGGCGGCACCGTTTACGATTTACCCCATCGAGTACTACTATAAGGGAAGCGCCAAACTCACAACGCAACCTATCTGGAATCGATTTGAAGCCGGTGGGGTGCCGGTGTATGACCCCGCGAAGGTTGCTACTGAAACGAAAGAAAATGTCGATGCATACCAAAACGCTTGGTTAGTGCTGAGTTATGATCAGGGCTATAACGAAAAGTTAAAAGATTATTACGACGGCCATTACAAAAAGCTATCGGAAAAGAAGTTTTCGCCCGGACTTACTGTGTATGAGTATCGAATTCGCTACGACACACCACTGGTGATTGAGTAGGCCGACGCGCATATCCAACTTGACATACATTTCATACTTGTAGTATTATCAGGTGTAATGCACGATAAAAAATTATTCGGAACCGCAACTGTTGGAACAAAAGGCCAGGTAGTCATACCAGCCGATGCCCGTGAGGCACTCAATATTCAGCCAGGTGACCGTATGTATGTTGTCGGATCAGAAAAAGCACAGTGGGTCGGCTTCTTGAAAGAGGACCAATTGCGCGCACTAGTAGAATCTTTAACCGATAACATTGAACAATACCGTTCAATACTCACAGACACAGAAAAGGAATAGCACATGCACCACCACCTCAGCTTGCGCAGCAAGCTTATTATTATGGTCTCCGTAATGGCGAGTTTATTTCTCGTTGCGCTTGACCAAACGATCATTTCAACCGCACTGGGTAATATTGTTCAAGAATTTAACGCCTTCGATTCACTCAGTTGGATCGTCACTGCTTATCTATTGACGACAACAATTACCGTGCCAATTGCCGGAAAACTTTCTGACATTTTTGGTCGACGTAACATCCTTTTGATCGGTGTTGGTATCTTCGTCGCCGGATCACTAATGGGTGGTATGAGTGCTGACGTTATTCAGCTGGTGCTGTGGCGCGCCTTCCAAGGTATTGGCGCGGGTATCATTACTGCCAACGCCTTCACGATTGTTGGAGACCTGTTTGCTGCCCGTGAACGCGGCAAATGGCAGGGACTGATTGGCGCTGTGTTTGGACTCAGCTCTGTCGTCGGACCACTCCTTGGCGGCTGGCTTACTGACAGCCAGCACATTTTTGGACTGACAACTGATTGGCGCTGGACGTTCTTTATCAATGTACCGATTGGTATTATTGCCTTTGCGCTAATTGCGATCTATGCACCGGCCATGAAGCACGCCAACAAACCAAAGATTGACTATGTCGGTGCTGGATTATTGGCCATCTTCCTTGCTGTATTGATTCTTGCAGTCGATAACACAGAGACTATTTTTGCCGGCTTTATGGAGGCGACCGGCATCTCGTTAGCCGCACTTCGCATCACTATGTACGCAATCGTTGCCGCAGCTGGTGTCGCCTTTGTCATGGTAGAGAGGCGAGTCAAGGAGCCAATTCTACCTATCTCGTTCTTCAAAAACAAGAACTTCGTTTTACTGATTTCGGTCGCTGCGCTATTTGGTGCCGCCTTCATGGGCTCAATTCTGTACCTCACGCAGTTTAATCAACAGGTATTTGGTGCAACACCAACCGAGTCTGGATTGATGCTACTCCCAATGGTGGGCGGACTGATGTTTACGAGTATCCTGTCGGGACAAATCATTTCACGGATCGGTAAATATAAAATCTTCATGCAAATCGGTTTTGTGACGGCGACACTAATGATGCTCGCATTGACAACACTGACGCCAGAAGTGAGTTATGCCTACGAAGCGCTGATTATGGTATTCATGGGTATGGGTATGGGTGTAGCCATGCCAACATTGAACCTTGCGATTCAGAATGAGTTCGAGCAGCGCCAACTGGGAGTTGCGACGAGTTCGAGTCAGTTATTCCGAAGTCTTGGGTCAACACTCGGAACGGCAATCTTTGGTGCTGTGTTGACTGCTGGAATCGTCTCCAATCTTGGCAACGTGCAATCAACGCCGTACGTGCAGCAGATTAGTAGCAATGCGCAGGTCGCTCAAATTGGTGATATCAATGAGGCCAATACGATTTTGACGCTAAACACACCGAGTATCAAAGATGCTATCACAACCTCAGCTGAAGCAAGCTTCCAGAAGCTTCCTGCGTCAGCTGCAGACGCAGCGCAGACGCAGTTCTTGGATAGCCAGAAAGAATTCTCGAGTGTTGTGACACACGCCTTCTCGGATAGTCTAAAGAGTATATTTATTATTGCCAGTAGCTTGATGGCTGTAGCCACCGTGCTGGTGTTCTTGTTGAAGGAGCGACCCCTCAAAGCGGCCAAACCTACTGACATGCCGGGTGAGTTGTAGTAGAATTCACATTTTTATGATGTAAACTCATTTAACGCTTGTGCTGATTGCACAGGCGTTTTATGATTAAAACAGTAGCGTCATCGCAGACGCATTCTTGACCTATTTCATAGAAATTGGTATTATACATGATGTGTTTCACGCCAAAACTTAATTTTAAAGGTCGGAGTGCGTGGAGCTGTATATAGTACAAGGAGTACAACTGTCACATGCCTATAGCAATCGAATTTGTGTCATCACGACGCAAAAAGATCGCAGTGGATGTGGTGCCCGCCGATTGGCGAATATTTATTGCTCACTAAATGATCTCTAGGTTCGCCTAGAAAACAACAAAAAGAAAACACCCCAAGGCACCGGGGTGTTTTCACTTTTATGTGGCTTTAGCTAGTTGCCAAGCTTTTGGTCAAGCAGTGCTTTGAGCTCGCTTGTGCTGCCTTGAACGACGGCGCTGGCGACGGCTTCAGGTAATACTTCACCGTTAACGTAGAAAGCAGGAGTCGAGTCGACACCAATCTTCTTGCCGATTGCTTGGTCGAATGAGATCTTCTTGCCGACTGGAGCGCTTGCAAGGTCGGTCAAGAACTTCTCTTTATCGAGTTCGAGGCTGTCAGCGTAACTTGAGAACTGTGCGGTTCGCTCGTCACCTGACAGGTTTGACCATTCGTTTTGTGATTCAAAGACAAGGTTGTGCATTTCCCAGTACTTACCTTGCAATCCAGCTGCTTCAACTGAAGCAGCGGCAACACGCGCATTCGGGTGAATGGTGGTAAGGGGGAAGTTGCGGTACACGAAGGCAACCTTGTCTTTATACTCTTCGATAACTGACTTAATTTGTGCATGTGCAGCACCACAACTAGGGCACTGGAAATCGCCGTATTCAATCATGACGACTTTGCTGTCGGCTTTACCAAAAACATGATCGGCTATCTGGCCGTTTGCGTCGCTCGCAGCGATAATAGAATTTGCGTCAACCGAGCCGACATTTGCTGATGGATTTGCTGAGCGCGAATACGCAATTAACCCACCAAAAACAACAATAATAATTGCGCCAAAAATAATCCATGCGGATTTACTCATTACAATGAACCTCCAAAATTTACTATACTTATTGTAGCAGAAAATCCGATGGGGTTCTGGACGTCGGTAGGGTACAATAAACTCTATAATGTTTACGTTCTTATGTATTGTCACTTTTCTTGTCTTTGCACTACTGGTGATTGTCGCTGGCGTGCGCCCTATGCCACACCTTGTCAGTCAGTTCGAGCTTCGTCGACGCAGCAAGACGGCAAATAACAAAGAGGCCAAGCAGCAACATCGCCGTGAGTTGTTGTTGCCTGACGTCTACGGTGCGATTGCTGCCAAAACGGCGCTATTGGTGGTGTCATTCGTCCTGCTGTCGGTTGCGACCTTTGGCTGGGTAATTGGTGTTATCGTGGCAATCCTCGGGGTGTTGCTGTATCCCACATTTGCTAGTTGGGGTCCGGCCAGTCGACTATCTGGAAGCGTGTACACGAAGTACGAGGCGACTTACTTGAACATCGTCGAGAAAATGCAGCCTTTCTTTGTTGTGGTGCGTTCGGTTTCCTTCCCTCGAGTTGAGCGGTATCACCGCTTTGACTCACGCGAAGAGCTGCAGCGGCTCATTGACCAAGCAGGTGGTATCTTGTCTGATGACGAACGCAAACTGATTGTTAACGGACTAGCCTTTAGGGATCAACGCGTTGAAAGTATCATGACACCGAAAAATATGATTAGTAGTATTAAAAAGACCGAATTCCTGGGACCCCTGGTGTTGAGTGAAATTCACGAACTCGGCCACAGTAGGCTGCCTGTGATTGGCGAAGATATTGACCACGTCGTTGGCGTGTTGCACCTGCGAGACCTCCTGTCACTCGACATTAAACGGTCGGCAACAGCCGAAAAGGCGATGGAAGCGAAGGTATACTACGTACGCCACGATCAAACGCTTGAACATGCACTGGCAGCGTTTCTCGAGACACGGCACCATTTGTTCATTGTTATCAACGAACACCGCGAGACAGTCGGTATTTTGACGCTTGAGGATGTGATGGAGGCGCTACTGGGTCGCCGGATTGTTGACGAAGATGACAATCATGAAGACTTACGATCAGTTGCTGCCCAGAAAGCCGCCGATAATAACTCACCAGATGATCACATCGACGTCTAGCCTTTAGCTGGATTTATAGGGGTCGCAGTGGTATAGTAACAGGTATAATGACACGTACACTCACCAAAGAACTCATCACGCATATCGGCGAAACCGTAACCATCCAAGGTTGGCTTCACAAAAAACGCCTTCTTGGAGGCCTTAACTTTATTACCCTTCGTGACCGATCTGGTATCGCACAGAACCTTATTGATAGCAAAGACGAAGTCGAAAAGCTTCGTGGTATGCAGATTGGGACTGTTCTGGCGCTGACTGGCGTGGTGACGGCTGACGAGCGTGCTCCTGGTGGCGCCGAGCTTCACGACGTGACGGTTGAAGTGCTCGTTCCCGTAGTTGACGAGTCACCGATTGAGATCGATAAGCCACTTGATCACAAGTCTGAAAACCTGGAGACATTATTCGAGAACCGTGTCGTCGGCCTTCGTAATATTCGCGAATCGAACATCTTCAAGATTCAAGCAACAATCAAAGAATCGACTCGTCAATATTTCCACAGTCAAGATTTCACCGAATTCAATTCACCAAAGCTTCTCTCTGGAGCGAGTGAAGGTGGGGCGGAGGTCTTTACGCTCGATTACTTCGGCAAACAGGCAACACTCGCCCAGAGTGGCCAATTCTACAAGCAAATCATGGTTGGTGTCTTCGAACGTTCGTATGAGATTGGCTCAACGTACCGAGCTGAACCTTCGGCGACGACGCGTCACATGACTGAATACCTGACGATTGATGCGGAAATGGGCTTTACTGACTTCCAAGAACTCCTAGGTACCGTTGGTGGACTTCTAAGAACAGTAGCAACTGATGTCTGGACGACTCGTGCCGCTGAACTCAAAAGCTGGAACGCTCAACCAATTATCCTTCCCGAGCAGATTCCACAACTTGGACTCGAAGAAATTCACGAACTTTATTTTAAGGCGACCAATCAAGATAGTCGCGGCGAAAAAGACATGCGTCCAGACGAAGAAAAGTGGATTACTGAATACGCCAAGAAGAACCTTGGCAGCGAAGCGGTCTTTGTGACGAAGTGGCCGGCTAGTGAGATGAAGTTCTACCACCGGGTTTCGGCCGAAGATCCAGCGATTGCTGAACGAGCTGACCTTATCTTCCGCGGTGTTGAAATCGCTACCATTAGTATGCGAGAAAACCGTTACGAAGTACTTGTTGAGCAACTAAAAACAATCGCCAAAGGCGACCCTGAAGCTGACGGCTTCCGTTATTACCTGCAAGCCTTCAAATACGGCCTCCCAGTCCATGGAGGCTTCGGCATGGGCCTTGAGCGCCTAACCCAGAAGATCATTGGCCTCAATAACGTGAAAGAGGCCGCCCTCTTCCCACGAGACATTAACCGCCTGACACCGTAGTATATGCAAGAGCGCGGTCCGGTCGAACTTATCGAACACATGGAACGCCGCTATCGAAGAATGCGAAGATTTCAAGAATTTACCAAGCAGTTATTGCTGAGCATGACACTATCGACGGGGTCGTACGGTGCAATGGAAGCCTTTAGCGAGATCGCAAAAGACGATCCATTGCCTCACGATTGAACAAGGGGGTACAATAGGTTTATGCAACCTGAACAAATAAACACCGAACCTTTTCCAATACCAACTCCGCCCATCGTTATAACCGAACCGCCTATGGCAATGACTGTAGCGCAACCCGTCGTGGAGACGGGCAAAAAGCTGCCTCGTCAGCGTCATTTCTTGATTGCTTTTTTCTTTAGCTTTTTGTGGGGCAGCTTTGGTATCGATCGATTTTATCTAGGCTATGTCGGGACGGGTATCCTCAAACTTATCACGCTTGGTGGTTTTGGTCTGTGGACGATTATCGACCTATTCGTTATTATGGCGGGTGCGATGCGGGACAAGCAGGATAGGGAATTGCTTGGGGCGAGAGAGTACAAGAAATTCGCACAAAAGACAGTGCTTTGGTACGCTGTTATTCTTGGGTTGGTGATTCTGGTGAATGGCATCGCTTTGATTCTTGGAATTGCTTCACTGTTCAACGCGTTTCAGGACGGAAGCCTGACAAACATTCCTGGACTTGAGCAGTTAACGGGTGGCAGTAGTGGCCAGCAAACTCAGGTCAACGATCTTATCAATCAATAGCTAGTTGATGACTGGCTTGTTATCAAGCGAGTGCCAAATATACCAGCTGGCAACTGTCTGGTAGGGGTGCCAATGCTTCTCGACAGCCAATGATTCCATTTCCTCTGGCGTTGGTTTGTTATCAAGGTGATATAACGCAAACATGCCATTTTTTATCCCCAGGTCACCGGTTGGTAGGACGTTCATTCGGCCCATGCAAAACATCAAAAACATATGCACCGTCCAGACGCCGACACCCTTAATTTGGGTCAATTCTTTGATGACTTGGTCGTTTGTTAGGCTATCGAGGTGTTCGAACTGGATCGTTCCTTCGATGACTTTTACGGCCAAATCTTGGATGTAGGTGCCTTTTTGGCGCGACAACCCAACCGACCGCAGTGTTTCGATGTCTTTACTAAGGATATCGCCGGGCGCTGGAAATTCGTTACCTGAAAAAAGATCTAGAAATCTTTTCAGGATCGTCGCCGCAGCTTTTACGCTGAGCTGTTGAGAGATGATGCTTTCGACCAGCGCCGGGTAATAGTTTTTATGGGGCGTGATGGTTGGGATACCGGCCTGGGCAATAATTGGTGCCAAAACTGGGTCAACACCAGCAAGATACTTGCTAGCAATCGTGAGCGTGAGAGGTGTTGCTACCGGCGTCATGATGCGTCTTTGAACCAAACGGAATAGGCTGATCGTGCCTTGATGATTTTGGGTTCAATGACAATCGAGCAGTAGCCGTTACCTGGGTTTTTGTTAAAGTAATCTTGGTGTTCGTCTTCGGCTGGGTAGAATGTTTCTAGCTGCGTGATTTCGGTTACAATCGGGTTGTCCCAGTGAAGTTTTGCGCGTTCAGCGGCCGCTTGAAAAACCTGGCGCTGCGTGTTGTCGCTATAGAACAGCGCTGAACGGTACTGCGTCCCAACATCGGCGCCTTGTCGATTAAGTGTTGTTGGGTCGTGAATTAAGAAAAAGAGGTCCAAAATAACGTCACTGGGGATGATAGATTCATCAAACGTAATCTGAACAGCCTCGTCGTGACCGGTTTCACCAGTTGCCACCTGGTAATACGTCGGATTGAGTGTTTGGCCGCCAGTATAGCCACTAACGACGCCCTCGACGCCCTTTAATCGGCGATAGATCGCATCAAGGCACCAAAAACATCCGCCGGCAATTACATATGTTGTCATATCTTTAGTATACCTCGGTATAATAGATGAGTGAATGCTTTAGAATTTAATGAAGAAATTTGGGATAAGGGTCGCGAGCTATACCGTGACATGCCGTGGCGTGATAATACTGATCCCTACTTTGTGTTAGTGAGTGAGCTAATGCTCCAACAAACACAGGTCGACAGGGTCATTCCAAAGTTCAATCTTTTCATGCAGACCTTTCCGACAATTGCGCTACTTGCCTCGTCACCCCTGGCTGACGTTTTGACTGCATGGAGTGGTCTCGGCTACAATCGCCGTGCAAAATATTTGCACGAAGCGGCAAAAATGGTTGTGACTCGTTTTGATGGATCGATTCCGGGTACCTATGATGAACTTATCCAGCTAGCCGGTGTTGGCCCAAATACGGCAGGGGCAATTTTAGCTTATAGCTTTAACGTGCCAATTGTTTTCATTGAGACCAACATCCGCACCGTCTATTTTCATCATTTCTTTGAAGATCAAGCGCTTGTGACTGATAAAGAGCTCAAAGAACTGGTCGGCCAGACAATCGACCAGGAACATCCAAGACAATGGTACTGGGCAATGATGGATTACGGGTCGTATCTTAAAAAACAAGGTGTTGGCCGTATTAATAAAAGTACCCACTACAAAAAGCAAGCGCCGCTGAAGGGGAGTCTGCGTGAAGTGCGCGGGCTCATCCTCAAAGAATTGGCGATACATGACGTTGCGGAGGATGCTTTGCGGCTGATAATGCCTCAGGACGAGCGGTACGAACAGGCTTTGGTTGCTTTGCTGCACGAGGGATTCGTCACAAGAACTGCCAGTCGGTTACATTTAACAAGATAAACGGTATAATAAAGTAACATGAAAACACACACTCGCCTGGTTGTCTTTGGTTTGGTTGCTGCGCTGCTGCTACCTTTTTTTGCGGCCCATAGCGTGTCGGCGGCCGATCTTACCGATGATCAGCTGGCGCGAATTGGCGCAAACTGCGTGACGATTAAAAGTTCACTAAATCAACTACATGTCAGTGACGCCTTGCTGCGAGTTAACCGAGGGCAGATGTATGAATCAATGGGGACGAAATTGATGAATAATTTTAATAATCGCCTTGGTAACAATAGCCTCGATAATAAAGGTGTCACCGCTGTCACTGATAGTTATCAAACAGCCCTGGCAACTTTCAGGAGCGACTATATAGCGTATGAACAGCAACTATCTGCCGCTATGCGCATTGATTGTTCGAGAGACCCCTCGTCGTTCCACGATTCGATCGCAAATGCCCGCATCAAACGAGCGAAAGTGCACACCGATGTGCTGCGACTCCACGAGTACATTGACGATTATCGCTCGGCAATTAATGATTTTATGTTAAATTTTGAAAGAGTAACGGGGAGTAAGTGATGGACGAACACCCAACGAGAGCAGAAGCTAGTCTAGCGCCCGATCCGGTAGTCCGATTTCGTGACGAGCACCGTTTTTTGATACTTATCGTCGGAACGATTGTGATTTCTATTGTCATGGTGATTGCGAGTTTGATGATTTATAACCTTAGTGGTTCAGCACAACTTGACCTAAGTCGGCCCGGCTATCAAGAGGTGAGCAACAAAGTCGATCGCAACGACGAGATTACTAATTACAGTGCTTTCGGTCCCGTCAACAAAGCCACGGTAACAGAATTCACAGATCTTTATGATGTACAGGCTGAAAAGGCGAAAGCAGTCGATGCTTTTAACGGCGATCCACTCAATCCCGAAGTACTTGAGTTCGGTGATCCGCTGACGACTGTTGAGTAGCGCTAAACTCTATCTCAAATAGCTCACTAAGTAGCGAATAGGCAGTAATAATGCCAGGGAATTCGCTGAAGCGGTCTTTCATACGGGCTCTTAAACGGTCATAAGCGACGTGCAATTGTTGTGAGGTCGTGACGTCATAATCTTCGCGCATCACGCGTTGCCCTGGCCCATAAATGTCGGTAATCACCGGCAGTAACTTGTCGGTCGCTCGTACAAATCGCGACTCTTTGTCTGCTTGTGCCTCGTAGCTGGCGAGTATTCTTTTTGTATGGGGTGGTAGGCTACTAAGGAGTTTTTCAAGTGCTAACTGCTCGGCCTCTTCTTTACGCGCGAGTGTTTGCTCGTCTAATTGGAAGGTGGCGACATCACCGGTAACCACCTCGACAAGGTCATGAACAATGGCGTACTGACTAATGAGTCCAAGGTTCATCTCGTTTGGGTACAGGTCATGAGCAACTTCTGGCGCGACGAGTGCCAGCATGTAGCTGTGTTCGACGTCGCTTTCTCGCTGACCGTCTTCGTAGCGGGGTGTTCTTTCGATGCGAGCAAAGCGCATCGCGAGACCACCCAGTTCAAGCATCAGTGACGCACTGGTGGAGCGTGGTGGCAATAGAACCTCCTGCGTCACGTATTTTTGGTCAATTTTTTCAATTAGTTTTTCAATAATGACTACTTCACCTTTCGCTTTGTAATGTATTTAACAGATTACATTAACAGTGTAGTAGCTTGTAATTAGTAAAGATAGAAAGTATACTTTGAGTCAAAGATGATTGAGCTAAATACGGTAACGCATCACATCCAGAAATATATCATCAACGCCTTGATGTATACAGAAGTGGCAAAATTTAGTCAGCTGCGACCACCAAAGACCGACACGAATCTATTCAGTTATCACCTAAAGGTGCTAGTGAAGCTCGCGATGGTTCAGAAAGTTGATGGTGGGTATACTCTGTCGGCGGCCGGGTTATCTTACGTTGACCGAGTGAGTACCGAGAAGAAGGTTATTCGTATGCAGCCAAAAATTATTTCGATGTTGCTAGTTCAAAATAGTGACGGTGACGTATTGTTGCAGCGTCGTAACAAGCAGCCATATATTAATGCCTGGACCTTGCCTTACGGTAAAATTCACATTGACGACGCTACCTTACAGTATGCAGCCCAACGCGAAGCAAAAGAAAAGCTTGGACTCGACCATCAAGTACTTCGCCACATTGGAAGCTGCTACATTCGCGTGCATGTTGGTGAAGACATCCTCTCAACAACAACTGCGAATATCTTTGCCTTCAATCGTGACGATATCGCGACATCCGAAGACCTTATGTGGGTACGTCCGCACAAATTGGATCAATACAAACTTGCACCAGCAGTTGCATCGATCGTGGCACGTGGCTTTTTTAATGATCCGTTTTTCTTCGAAGAGTTTGAAGATGAGTGGGTGTTATAGGGATGCAGCGACGCGGTCTCTGACCCAACCGTCGATCGTACCAGCGCCCATACAGAGGACAAGCTTACCATCGGCGCGAGCTTGCTGAATTTTAGCCCACAGGTCATCTCCAAATTCAACAATCTCAACACTTGCTTTGTTGGTGAGGTTTTTAATCAAGTCTTCGGGGGTAAGGATTGGTTCGTCGGGATCTTCACGCGATAAATAGGTTGGTAGCCAGTAGGTTTGGTCGGCAAGTTCGAACTGATCGATATAGTCTTTTTGGATACGAGTCTGTCGTCGATTTTGATGAGGTTGATAGACAAGGACGACATGCTCGGATAATTCTCGGGCAAGTTGCAGTGTAGCGGCAATTTCTTTCGGATGATGGCCGTAGTCTGAATATAGGTTGTCGCCAATTTTTTCAAATCGTCGATCGGTGCCGGGGAAGTTACCAAGTGCATTAATGACGCCGTCGTCTTTGACGAGCGAAAGATATTCCGATGCTTTGGCTACCAATGTTGCATTGCGTCGGTTATGTTCACCGGCGAGCGGGAAGTTGATGGTAGTATCGAGTATCCATGTTTTTTCTGTCGGTGCGTCAATGTATTCACTGTCACTGCGCCACAGTAATGAGTGGCGAGACTGCGCGATGAACTGCCTGAAGGCTTCGGTGTATTCAGCCTCGGTGGGATAGGTGTCGGGGTGGTCGTAGTCAATCGAGGTGATCAGTGACAGGTAGGGCTGAAAATGCAGAAAGTTACGATCGTATTCGTCACATTCGTACACAAAATATTCACTATTTGGGTCGTACTTACCACTTGGGCCAAACGAAAGGGTTGAGCCAACTGAATAGCTGGCTGGAATGCCAAGTTCGCGCATCAACCAGACCATCATGCCTGTCGTTGTTGTTTTTCCGTGTGTGCCGGCTACGGCGATCAGTTTTAAATCTTTTTCCTGGATGATGTAGGCTAAAAATTCATCACGTTTACTGACGCGCATCCCGAGCTCATGGGCTAGTAAAAGTTCGGCGTGGTCATCGGGGAGGGCAGAAGTATAGACGAACCAGTCGATAGGGGTCGCTGCATGGCTCGCGCGTAGAAATGTGCCATCCTGGCCAATCGTAACGGCAACGCCTTGTTCGCGCAGCTCTTGGGTGATAAGACTCTCGGAAATGTCGGATCCCATAATGGTATGACCGGCATCTCTGGCAATCTCGACAAGTGGACCAATACCAACGCCGCCAACTCCCGAGAAATATATGTTCATACGACTAGTATATCACTTGCCCCTCACGGCATAGGTGTGTTGTAATAGATAATGTCAAAGTAGTGGGCCAAATAAACATGTTACAAAAAATCTTACATCGAATTCTCGTGAGGCGTCATTTTTGGCGCAATGCTTCGTTTAGCGAAATTGCTGAGCTGTATGCCTCGCGCGTGCTACGTATGCTGGCGATGCACATCGCGGCGTCGTTTATGTCGATCTACCTCTATCAACAAGGCTATTCCGTGTGGATGATCGCCGCCTATTGGTGTGTCTTTTTCCTATTTAAGACGATTATTTCGGTGCCAATGGCAATGCTGGCTGCGTGGTTCGGACCAAAGCATGGTATCCTGATTTCGAACCTACTCTTTATTCCTTCGATGATTGCGTTTGCGCTGGCGCCCGATTACGGGCAATGGCTCCTCGCGCTCGTGATTCTTTTCCAAGGGACATCATCGGCGCTGTACTCGATTAGCTACGCAATTGATTTCTCGAAAGTAAAGAGCGCCGACCACGCCGGCAAAGAAATAGCCTACATGAATATCGTCGAAAAAGTAACCACCGGACTCAGTCCACTCATCGGTGGTATCATCGCCTATATTTTTGGCCCACAGGTCGTACTTATTATCGCCGCCTTCTTGTTTACGCTGGCTGCCTTGCCGCTACTACGCACCGCCGAGCAAGTGCAGCCGTTTCAAAAGCTTGCCTTCAGGGGATTTCCATGGCACCTTATTCGCCCAAACATCATTGCGCAGATGGCGCTCGGTGTTGATGTTTTCACGTCTGGAACCGTGTGGTCACTATTCACCGCTGTTTTTATTATCGGTATTGCCGCCGACAACCAGGTCTATGCTATTAACGGTGCACTGCTGTCTGTTGTGATGTTTTCTGCGCTAGCGTCGTCATATGCCTACGGGCGTCTTATCGACCGCAATCGAGGGCGAGAGCTATTGAAGTACGCAGCAATTGCTAACGCGCTGACGCATTTCTTCCGCCCGGTTGTTGGTTCGCCACTCGCCGTTGCAGGACTGAACGTCGCAAACGAGGCCGCAACGACGGGTTATTCGATGTCGTATACCAGGGGGACATTCGATAACGCCGACTTGTCTGGTCGCCGAACCACCTATGTCGGTGTCACCGAAGCGATTGCTAACGCTGGAGCAGCGTTGGCGGCGGGTGGACTCGTGGTACTGACAATGTTTATGAGCGAACAGAAAGCCTTGGAAAATTTCTTTTACATCGCAGCCTTCGCTGTACTATTGATCGCTACTGCTAAATTCCCTCTCTACCGAAAGTAGTCCCCTTAAGGTACAATAAGGATAAGTAGTAAGGTGGGAACCTCTCAAGGTGGCGGATAAAAAACAAGTACGAAAAAGCATTAAAGATCTGCAACGGGTAAAGACGTGGCAGCTCTTGGTTTTGCTGATTTTAGTTGGCTTTATTTCAGCGACTTTTTTACGCCTTAATAACATCGGTATGATCGAGCGCAGAGCGGCGGTTATTGCCGCCGACAAGACCGGTGACCAAGAAAATACCATCCAAAGGTTGTATGATTTACAACAGTACGTCAGTGGCCATATGAATACTGACCTCGGCAAAGGCGTATACCTTGAAGCGGGCTACCAGCGAGACTCTCAGGCTGCACTCACGGCGGCATCAGGTGACCAAAACCCTAATGGTAATATTTACAAAAAAGCACAAGAAGTTTGCGCACCGAGGTTCAGTGGATATTCGGCAGCATATTTGCAGTGTACCACTGGTGAACTGGCTAAATATCCTTCAGCTGGAGACCTTGCGGGGGCGGTAAATCTACCGTCAGCCAGTTCATATCTTCATTCCTTCTCGTCACCGTTCTGGTCGCCTGATTTTGCGGGTTGGTCGCTGGTTGTCTGTGCAGTCTTGATTCTGATGATTGTGGTTCGTTTGATTAGCCTTGGTGTTTTAAAAATAATGCTCAGGCAGCACTATCGAAGGCTTTAGTGTTGACAACGACCCTTGTCAGGTTGTACTCTTCTCCTATCAGTACTAATAGGAGGTATAGAAATATATCATGGCTTACAGTCACACAAACTCAAAGGGCGTTACTTACTACTTGCACAGCACCGAAGTAACACTTCGCGGTGGCAAACCACAAACAATCTTCTTCTTCGCAAAAGTTGAGAAGAACGCAAAGGGTCAACCAGTTGATCTTCCAGAAGACCGTATTGTGAAAGAAAACCCACGTAACGGTTTCCTTACTGTTTCAAAAAAGAAATAGTTTCGAATTAGTTTTCGAGAATGGTCTTGCACCATAACCAGTTTGACAATATACTAATGTCAAACAAACAGGTGCCAAATTGCCCCCTCCCCAGGGGGCTTTTTTTGTTGAACACATCGCAGCGGGGGTGTAAGATAAAAGTAATGACAAACATGGTTGAGGTCAAAGACCTAAAGAAACGCTATGGTGATAAACAAGCCGTCAACGGTGTCAGCTTTTCGGTGAAAAAAGGTGAGATCTTCGGCATACTTGGTCCTAATGGGGCGGGTAAGACAACAACCCTCGAAATGATGGAGACATTGCGGCCCATCGATTCTGGGAGTGTGGTGATTGACGGTATTGACGTCAAGGATGATCCGCAAGCAATTAAATACCTGATCGGCGTGCAGCCGCAATCGCCAGCCTTTCAGGACAAGACGCGTCTGGTTGAAGTGGTCGAGATGTTTGCGGCAGCATACGGCGAAAAGGTGGATGCCTTGTCGTTTCTGCGTGACGTTGATCTGGAAGAAAAGGCCAAGTCGTATGTTGAGGATCTTTCTGGTGGCCAAAAGCAGCGCCTGAGTATTACAACGGCACTGGTACATGGTCCAAAAGTATTCTTTTTGGATGAACCAACAACGGGCCTCGATCCGCAGGCGCGTCGTAATCTATGGGAGCTGATCGGAAAAGTACGCGACAGGGGTATTAGCGTTATTATGACGACCCACTATATGGATGAAGCTGAAATTCTATGTGACCGCATCGCCGTCATGGACAACGGCGAGATCATCGCCCTCGATACACCCAAGAACCTTGTCAAACAGTTATTGGCCCGTGGTTTTAAAAAGGAACAACAGGTTGAGCAGGCAAATCTAGAAGATGTCTTTATTGATCTCACAGGTAAAGCCTTGCGGGATGGGCAATAATGAAGGCACCGATGAAAACACCGCCTCGTCGCCAATCGCTGAGCACCTCGCTGTTTACGGTATGGGCCTTTGCTCGCATCAACACCAAACGATTCTTTCGTGACCGAACGGCCCTGTTTTTTACAATCATCTTCCCGCTGATCTTCCTGTTCGTCTTCGGTAGCCTTAATAGCGGCGGTGGTGACATTTCGTTCAATGTTGCGGTGATTAATCATTCTGACTCACAGTTTGCTAGTGACTTCGTCAAACAATCGAGCCAAAGCGAGGTCTTGAAGGTTGATGGTGACATCGCCTCGCTCGACGAGGCGAAAGAAAAGATGACCAGATCGGAACTTGATGCGACGATTATTCTGCCAGAAAGCTTCGGCCTTACCCAGCCAGGCGCAAGTTACCCCAGTGGTGAGGCCGAAATTGTCTATACGCAAAATAGCCAAGCGTCCGCTGTAGCGCTTACTGCAATCCTGGATGCGCAGTTTAAGGCCGTTAACAGCACAATCGTCACCACTGTCACGCCTTTTACCGTAAAGGGCACACAGCTCAACGAGAACAGTCTCAGCGCCTTTGATTACACCTTCGCGGGACTTCTTGGCTTTGCATTGATTGGTGTGGGTATCTTTGGCCCGCTAAACGTCTTTCCCGAGCTCAAGAAAATGGGCATCTTGCGGCGCCTCAGTACGACACCGATTCGTGTCTGGCAATATTTCCTTTCAACCATGATTGGCCAAGTCGCGATTGGCATGCTGAGTTTTGCCGCGCTGTTTATCGTTGCTATTCTTGTATTCAATCTCGAGATTGTCGGGAACTGGTTTGAATTAATTGCGTTCTTGTTGCTGGGAATGATAACAATTCTAGGGATTGGACTAGCACTTGGCGGTTGGGCAAAAAATGAACGCCAAGCAGCACCGCTTTCGAATATCATTATATTTCCGATGATGTTTTTGTCAGGGACGTTCTTCCCGCGGTTTTTGATGCCCGAATGGCTGCAGGCCGTCTCGGCATTGTTGCCATTAACGCCAATCATTGACGGTATTCGCCTCATTGCAACCGAAGGCAAGCACTTGATTGAAATTCTGCCGCAAATTGGGCTCACCGGCGCGTGGTTGGTGGTGATTTATATTATTGCCTTCAGGGTCTTCCGCTGGGAGTAGATTGACTTTTATGCTGTTTTATGCTAAAATGTATTTAATTATTAAAGGATACCTTCATGTCGAACTATGAATTGAAACCTGAAAATCTTGCACTCGCTAGAGAGGTCTTTACTGATGCGGAGGAAGAGTCGATGGGGCGATGGATGGACGGCGGTCGTCCACTTACTCGGGGTGAGGCTGAAGAGCGCATCCGGCTTGAACGGCCAAGGATAGCGCTGGCGGAATTAGCGACGAGCACAGTTATCCAAGCACCCAACCCCAAGCCACCTCGGCATAACAGAGGCGGGTCGCCTGGGCGAATTCATGATGCAGATAGCTGGCAAGATCCAAACTGGAATGTCCCTACCGGTGAAATTGTCACCCAAGAGCAATCGGTTGAGATGACGCATTTCTTGGCAGAAGCGCATAAAGCGTCAGAAGATCGGTTGATTGCTAACGGTATGTCGGAAAACCAGGCACGAGCGATTATGCGTGCCCGTGAGGAAAAGCGCCGACGACAAGCGTAGGGAATTGATTCAGCAATTTAAAACTCGCAGCTATCAAAAGCTGCGAATTTTAATAATTTTGGTGGGGTGTTATGAGCGAAGTCAGCACTGAACTATGACATTCTAGCTAAAAGAGTTTAATGCCGAAAATATCGCGACAAGTAGTATGGCAATAAGCGCCGTGATTATGATATATTTACCAGCTTTTCGACTTGCTTGCTCTGCTTGAACTGCGCGAGAAGGGCTTAGCTTATTTTTGTAGTGAATTACCATAAAAAGACTTGCGAACGTAAAAACGACAAGTGTCGTGATCGTGATGATGTAGTTAGTTCGGGTGTCTTCATCAGCAAAGCCGATAGTCAGTGCCGGTATGAGGGCTAGTGCGGTAATAATTATAGCTATGACACTAATTGCGGACCAGATCAGGTAGTTTTTGTTTTTCATATACACGTATTGTAGCAAAAAGAACTCCGTATGGAGTTCTTTTTGTATTAACATAAGTTTCATGGTGGGGCTGGATAGAGTTGAACTATCTACCAAGTGGTTATGAGCCGCCTGCTCTGACCGATGAGCTACAGCCCCAACGAGGATATTATAGCTTACTTTATGGTCAAGTTTCTAGGCCTGAGCTATAATAGGGAAAAGGTTATGCAAAAAATAAACATTCAAAAACTTATTTATCACATCCGTCACAAGTACGCGACGTTGAATAACATGGTGATTGCCGTGGCGTTTTTGATTGCCGCCAGCTGGATTTGGGGTTCACTAGGGATGATGCAGCGCAACTATAGCCTGCAAAAAGACGTTGATTACAAAAAGCGCCAGCTTGAATTGACCCAACTGCAGCGCGACAACCTGTCCTTGCAAAAGAATTTTTACCAGACGGCTGAATACCAAGAATTGGCCGTGCGTGACTCGCTAAACCTGGTCCGACCTGGCGAAAAAGCTTTAGTACTACCCGATAACAGCCAGGCGGCCATTGACGCAAACGGCGTCAAGACGGCAGCTCAAACTGCCCAGGTGAAAACGAGTAACCTCGAGCAATGGGTGAACTTCCTATTCGGCGGCTATAGTAAAAGTATTTCGGAGAAATAAGATGAATAACGAATCCCACGAAAAGATAGAATTTGTTTCTGAAGTGACCGAGTCGACCAACGATCATCACTACGGTGATATCCAGCCGACTATAGAGGAGCCGATTAATCGGACGCCGCTCGCTATTATAAGTCTTGTTTTGGCGCTACCGTTTCCGGTGACGATCATCACACTTTGGGTTACTTTTAACGAAATTAAAGGCCAGGGCCAATCTTTCAATGACGTCACGATGAACGCAGTATTCCTGTACCTGTTTCAGTTTTTCGTTATTCCTGTTTTGTCGTTCATTGCAGTATGGGCTGCGATAGTCGTCACTTCAAAGTCCACGGGGCGGGCGAAGAAACTAGCCTATGGCTCGCTCGGTATTACCGTCGTTGGTTTCATTCTGATGGCGCTCTTTTTGCAAATGACCAAGTAGTATTCCCAAGCTGTAAGGTTGTGTTATTATTAGCTTAATTATGGCTGATAACACGTCACACCCTACACACTATCAAGTATTAGGTGTGCACGAATCAGCAAGCCTAGAGACAATTCGCAAGGCATATCGCTCACTAGCGAAAAGGCATCATCCGGATATGGGTGGATCTGTACGCGAAATGCACAAAATCTCGAACGCTTACGACGCATTAAAGGATGTATCGTCTCGCAGCGCCTATGACAAAACACTTCATAAAAAGCCTGAACCAAAACGTCAAGCACCCGTCAAGCCACGAACACCGACCGTCGAAGAATATATCGCTCACGAAAGAACGATGGTTGCCGATGCCCGGCGTGCTGGTGCCAAGACATTATTTGGCGGTATTGCTATTGCGGTAGTCGGGTTGATCATTACAGGGATTGGCTATAATTCGGCCGAAGAGGGTAGTACCTACACGGTGTTTTATGGACTGTATTTATGGGGAGGTTACCTTGTTATCAAGGGGTGGTATGCGCTCCTGACACCGTACGCGGCGCTCCACCGCGCGCTCGACACCGACAAGGCGAAGTATCCGTTCTATCTCGAAAAGAACAGTAGTCCAGGCCGAGCCGTCACCATTATCCTTATTAGTATCATCTCGATTATTATTTTGATCAGCTTGCTAAGTTCTGGCTCCGGAAGCACTTCGACGCCTAGCCCTACGTTTACGCCAACCAGTACGGGTGCCTCGGCGACACCAACGAGTGGTTCGACAAGCCTAAAAAGTGCCTACGATTCGTGCATCGCCACCTATGATTCACTCGCGGCCCAGCTCAAAAGCATAGAGGACCGGATGGCGATCTATGATTCGTACGACAATCCCGATGGCTACAACGCACTGGTGCCTCGACAAAATAGCTTGGTTGAAACGGTGAATGCCAAAGCGGCTGAGTGCGAAAGCGACAGAACCGCCTATAATAACTCGCTATAAAAAAGAAACCTCCGAAAAGGTTTCTTTTGATAATCTTGGTTGCGGGGGTAGGATTTGAACCTACGACCTTGTGGTTATGAGCCACACGAGCTGACCACTGCTCCACCCCGCGACGCAGATTCTATACTAACAGATGGGACTACTTTTATCAAGCTTCTAACAGTGAATCTGCTTGTGCTAGACGAGTTTGCTGGCGGCAACGCGAATAGCTTCGGACCAGCTAAGGAAGGCATGTGGTGTATCGGCAACCTGGGCTGCTGTGAGGCCGTGTTTGACGGCCAGGCCGACCTCATGGATCATCTCTGAGGCGTGAGGTGCAACGATGGTGCCACCAAGGATGATACCTTTCTTGTCTGCGATAATTTTCACGAATCCGTCGCGGAAATCAGCGGTGTTGCTGCGAGCGATGATGTTTAGTGGTGCGATGGCTTTTTTGATTACCAGGTCACGTTTTCGGCAGTCATCTTCGGACAAACCAACATGGGCAACTTCGGGGTTGGTGAAGATAATGCCAGGTGTAGCGGTGTAGTCAGGAATGGCTTTGTTTTTCTCGAACATATTATGGGCGGCGATGCGGCTTTCCAAGATAGCCGTGTGAGTGTGGCTATCGCGGCCAAGGACGTCGCCGGCGGCATAAATGTGTTTGACGCTTGTTTGTAGTGTATCGCTGACTTCGATGCCTTTTGGTGTGTATTTCACTGAAGCATTTTCTAGCCCAAGGTCGAGGTTCGGTGCGCGGCCAGTTGCGACAAGGATTTCGTCTGCTTTGACGAATTTTTCAACGCCACCGCGGCTGATAAGGATCTTTTTACCTAGGCCATCTTTGACGACTGACAGAACGCGTGTGTGGGCAAGGACGGTGACGCCTTTTTGTTCGGTGAGGACTTTTTCAAGTAATTCACCAACTTCTGCATCTTGTTTTGGTAGGATGCGGCTGGCTTGCTCGGCGATGTAAACCTTGGTACCAAATGTCGCCATCATCTGGGCGATTTCAACACCGTGACTGCCACCACCGATAATGAATAGGCTTTTTGGTGGTCGGATTGCTTCCAGTATCGTGCGCGGGGTAAAGAAGGCGACATCGGTTAGCCCTTGGATGTTAGGGGTTGTCCATGATGACCCTGTTGCAATCAAGAAGTGACTAGCCGAAAGGTGACGGCGATTAACACTAATTTCATTCGGACTCAAGAAATGTGCCGGCGCATTGTAGGCGCTAATGCCATGGCTTTCGTAGAATTTACGATTGCCAGCGGCACCGGTGCGTTTCACGGCGAGTTCTTTCCAGGCGCGGATAGAAGGATAGTTGTAGCCAAGCGTTGAGGTTCGTAGGCCAAATCGAGCACCGTGGCGAGCTTCGTCGTATAGCCTAGCGACGTGAAGGAGCGCCTTCGTTGGGACATCGCTCCAGTTGGGTGAATCACCGCCAAAGGTATCAGCTTCAACGATTGCAACTCGTTTCCCGGCACGTGCGGCGATCGTTGCCGCCGCGCTGCCACCGGCGCCGCTGCCGATAACGATAAGGTCATAGTCGAATGTGTGTGATTGGGCCATCGTTATTTCTCCTTGAGTATCTTTTTATAATGTCGTTTTGTGTTGTTCGTATAAATAGGCGGCGTCAGGGTGATGAGCGCGCAGATGCCTGGTGGCAACGAGGCGCAGATCGTGACTGGTGACTTCGGGTCGATGCTCAAGCCACTCGAGGACGTAATTGGTGACGGCCTGAGCGATATTATCGGCTTGTCCGGGCGGAGTGCGCGCACTTAGGGACGCGGCGACGATGCTTTGGTGAAGCTTTGCCTTGTCGAACGATTCGGTCGGGCGTTGACCTTGGCGTTTGACGATTGATACGGCAGTTAGCTGCGTCGTGTGAGTCATCTAGATTGTTCCTGCGATATCGCTCATAATTTTTGTCACGTAGACAAAGAATCCAAGTACGGCCAGTGCGCCGCCGGCAGCAAACTGAATGAAATGTTTGTTATCTTCGCGCCATTTTTGGATACCGCTTAATTTGTGTCCACTACTGATCAGGACCCAAATACTAAATAGTGTCATCAGGGAAATCACCGAGTAGATCGCAATGCCAATAAGTTGCCACATGCCGGGGAGTTGTATCAACACAAGTGCGCTAATAATCATCGGCGCGGCGATAAAGAGCAGTTCGCTCAGGACGCTGGTGAGGCCAAGACTAAATGCTTCGGCGCTGTGTTTGGTTGCCTTGCTACGGTCACTGAGGTGGCGTGCAAATGAGCGTGGGATCCATAGCGATGTTCCCTTTTCGCGGCGGTAGTAGAAAAACCAGACTGCCAGGCCGACGCCGACGAGTAATCCACAGGCAATTGCCCAGACGTACTGTGGGGCATTAGGTCCAAATAAGTGCAAGAAGACCAGTGCAATGAACGAAAGGGTGAGGAGTGTCATGACGCCAACACCGCTAACGAAGCCGAAAGTCAAACGAAGGACACGCGCCTGTGACGTTTTGGTGCCAATCGCGTGACCGCTCAGCAACGTCAAAACACTAACGCTCAGCTGAAAGCTGGCGTGAATCAATGCCGCAAGGGTAACGATAGCGAGAGACGAGGCGATGTCCATATGTTTATTTTTTTTATTTCCTCTGAGTATATTTATACCATAAGCGACTCACCCCAGTCAAAAAAAGTAACGTGAGCATATTGACTTTATATGGTGTTTATGCTTAAATAAATACATAAAACAACAAAAACAAAAAAAGGCAAATAACCAACATGGATATGACCAGTAGCCAGATCGAACCAGTTACAATGAGCGAAGTATTGGAGCTGGCAACCTGGGATCGACCACGATCGAGTCAGGAACTACGAAGTTTTATTGAGAGTCGTGAAGCGATCATCGATCAATACTAAGTGGGAATAAAAAGGGGACAGAAATAGGGCATGACTGCCCTATTTTTTATTACCTCACTCCCCCACCCCCTAAGAAAGGAAAAGCCCCGCTCATGCGGGAGCAGGGCTCGACCGTAAAGCGGGGTTAGGGTTGTGGTTGGCGTTCGCCGATACCGTTGAAGGTGCGGCGGGTGATCGCGCCGATCGCTTGAACTGCGAGATAGCTAACAAAACGGACGGGTCCTTTTGTCCACCATTGCAGATTCTGTTTGCTGGGGTCGAACCCCACCCAGGGAAGTTTCGCCTTCATGATGGTAAATCCGGCAGATTTGACCATCTTGCGGGCGACTTGTAGGTGGATGAAAGGGTTTGCGACGACCACGACATCATGCACATCGGTCATTCGGAAAAGATCATAGGCTACCTCCAGGATATCGCTGCTACTGAGGTAGCGTTGATTGCCCGATGTGGTAGACGCGAACTTCTCGTTCACGACGAAACCAACTGGTTCGCCGTCTCTTGTGAGCTGTTTTGCGATTTCCCACTGGGTGACCAGAGCGACGTCTTCGCCGCCAGCATTGAGTTCGTCGATGATGGCAGTGACGGCTCGTGCGAGCCGTTTGTTAACAGGGCCAGGCTCGTCTTGTTCGCTACGTTTGGCGAAAGAGAGAGCGACAACACCAGTTGTCATGAGGTTCCTTTCTCGAATCGATCGCCACTCGGGTGAGCAACGGGAATATATTAACATATTAATAGCATTTAATCAATTGATGACGGACGACGTGATATTAGTTGTTGACTTACTATAGTACTATGTATAACATAGGACTATGAACGATACAGACAACGACAACCAACTCAATGCTGACGCCTACGCCGAACAGCTCGCGGTCCAACTGCGAAAAGGCTTCCTCGCCTACTGCGTGCTTCGGGTTTGCGCCAAAGAACCAAAATATACCAGTGATATTATTCGCCAGCTTCAGTCTGCCGAACTGGTCGTTGTGGAAGGCACGATCTACCCGTTGCTTTCGCGCCTGCAAAAAGACGGCTTGCTGACGCACGAATGGCAAGAGAGCGAGCAGGGGCCGCCGCGCAAGTATTACCGTTCGACGGCGCACGGCATCGAAGTCGCCAACCTCATGAACGCCAAGATCACCGCACTCAACTCGACACTAAAGAAGCTATAAGGAGAATTTATGAAAGACATTACCCGGATCCATATTGCGAAAGTTCCTTATAACATCGAACTTTCAGCTAAAAAAGAACTAGAGAAGTATATCAGTGCGCTTGAGGCTTTTACGGCTGACAGTGAATTGTTGCAAGATATCGAAATCCGCATGACAGAGTTATTACTCGAGCGCGGTGTCAAACAAGATGCCGTGATTGGGTCCGCAGACGTCGCGGCGATTCGCGAACAGCTTGGTGAGCCAAAAGAATTTATGACCGACGAAGCAGCGGTTGTGATTGATACGGAAGAGCTTTCTAGGGAAGGTGTACGCAAACTATACCGTGATCTCGACACTGCGGTTATCGGTGGTGTTCTTGCCGGCATCGCACACTACCTACGGGTCAATGCATTATGGGTCCGCCTGGCATTTATCGTACTGATATTCGTATCATTCGGATTCTTTGTACTGGTATATATTATTGGATGGTTAATTATCCCAGCGGCTCGCACGGCAGCAGAAAAGTTGCAGATGGTTGGACGGCCAGTGACTCTTTCGTCAATCCGGGAACTAAATGAAGCGACACCAACGGGCAACTCTGAGCGCCGCACTGCAATCACCAAGCGCATTTTAACGACGACACTCGGTTTGGCTGCAGCGGTAACCGCACTCAGCTGCGCGGTTGGACTTGTCGTTGTGGCGTTGCAAGTTTCGTATGACAACGATGCGGCAAAAGTCGCTTCACTCTATCAATTGTCGTTCGTATTGTTTTATGTGAGTGGGGCACTGCTGACTGCATTAGCGCTGCTAGTGACGTTTGCTGCTTTTGCACAGAAATTCAATAAACGTATCTGGATCAGCGCACTTGTTATTATTGTGCTTGGTTTGGCGACGGCGGGTGTTGCGACAGCTGCTGGAGTAGCGCAGCACCGATCTGAATATGAAGCAATTCAACGCAATACTATTGAAGTAACCGAAGCGTTACCGGTTGCATTTACTTCGGTAAAATCACTATCGGTTGATATGGCTGGATACACAAACCTCAACTACGTCGTTGATTCGACTGCACCTTCGCTGACGCAGCGAATGCTCAAGGGGTCACCAAAAGTTGCCGTGGTCGTTGAAAACGGAACTGCCAAGATATCAATTGAAGCGCCAAAAGAACGAATCTATGGCGCTGAGGCGACAGTCACTGTCTACGGACCAGCGGTGGAAAGTATTACGGTCGTAAACGGCTATGTATCGTACGATGCCGGTGCGCAGGACAAACTAAAGGTTGAAGTCCGAAATAAGTCGGTGCTATCGATTGCTGAATCACGCATCACAACATTGGATGTGACGCTTGATGGATCGGCACAATTTACGGCCGACCAGGCATCGATCTCAGCAGCCAACGTGTTCATGGCTGGTCACCCAGATGTGAGTCTTGGAAATATCAAGACACTGACTGTTAAAAGCCCCGAGGCCTGTGCGGCGAATGCCTCATCGACAGTAAGTGTTCAGAATATCCTGAGCGCCACCTACGAATACAATGGCACGCAAACAGCCAGTCGTTCGATGGAAGATCCTTGCTACAAAATGACGGTTGCGAGCGATGACGCGCGGACCTACGAGTATCAATATTAACGCTACTATTTGAAACAAGAAAAAGCCCCACAGTGATGTGGGGTTCTTTCTTTGGTAGCAGCGACAAGAATTGAACTTGTGACCTCGAGCTTATGAGTCTCGCGCTCTAACCAACTGAGCTACGCTGCCATAAAGTACAGAGATGATTGTATCAAAAAAGGTAATAATATTCCAGCTTTGGTGCAAAGGTATATAATAAAGCTATAGCCACGCGATACTCACTGATCCGACTAGGATAAAGCGTCCCTCGCGAACGGTCATTCGATTGTCTTCGGATATTCACTACGAAACGGGTGAATGCACGGACAATACAACTCAAACCGTTTCTCTAACAATAGCGATATATGAATTAGAGGATTTTTGATATGAATGACGAAACTTTATTGAATGAACAGGTCGAGGTGATTACTATCTTCGGATATGGTCACCACCCTGTCAAAATAGTCAGATTCAAGCGACCAAATGGACGTGAGGTCGAGGTGAAAGAACTCGGCCTCCGGCACCCGGTAAGTAATGGCAACAAGACGATTCACATTTTTGATGTCACTGACGGCGGTGCTGATTATCGATTGGAATTTGATAGTGAGCGACTGACCTGGCGCCTCACGATGGAGGCTGATCACTATGAACGAATTCAATAACGAACGGCCCCTAATTATGCATATCGACCTGAATAGTTGTTTTGCAACGGTCGAGCAACAGGCACGGCCAATGCTACGTGGGCGACCAGTGGCAATCATTAACCGTTTGACCGAGCGCACAGCAATTATTACCGCTAGTTATGAGGCGAAGGCAAAAGGTGTCAAAGTCGGCATGAAATTCAAAGAGGCGAAGCTGCTCTGCCCCGATATTATTGCGCTCGAGAGTGACCCGTCGAAATATCGTTATGTGTATCACCGGCTGCTTGATATCATGCAGGATTATTCGTCGCACGTCACGATGAAAAGTATCGACGAGGGGGTGATTGATTTTCACAATACGACGGCCGAAATGCAGGGGCGTGACCTGGTTGAGATTGGCCATGAGATAAAGCAACGATTGAAGGATGAGATAGGTGTCTGGATGCGCTGCAATATTGGGATTGCCACCAACCGATTCCTGGCAAAGACCGCTGCTGGCCTGCATAAACCTGATGGACTAGATGTGATTACGCCAGCGAATATTCACGAGGTGTTGGCAACGATGAAAATGACCGATTTGACGGGAATTGCGAGTCAAAATCAAAAACGACTGAACAGTGTTGGTATTTTCACCCCACTTGAATTTCTACGGGCTGATGTTGTGACGCTGCAAAAGATTGTTTTCAAGAGTGTGGTAGGTCGCTGGTGGTACGATCGGCTACGTGGGTTTGAGGTTGATGATGTTGCAACTGATGTCAAACGGGTAGGGCGGCAATATGTGTTGGAGAGTTTCAATCTGACGCATGATGAGGTTAGCCAGCGCCTACATCATTTGTGTGAATCGGTTGGGTCGCGGATGCGTTCGCAGCATAAATCGGCGCGGGGGATATATGTCTATGCAAAAACGCGCGAAAGTGGTTACTGGCATGCGTCGCGTATGTCACAACTTCCCTTTTCGTCCGATCGGACTATCTCGATGCTTGCGCGGCAGCTACTAGACAAGGCGCCGGATGGCATTAAAGAGATTGGAGTTCATTGTTATGAGCTCGAACCAGCCGAGGACCAACAAGTCAGCCTGTTTAACGATCAGATTGTGCACGAGCGTCAAGTGACCAGCGCAATCGACGGAATCAACGGCCGTTTTGGTGAGCGCACGATCCACTCAGCAAACACGCTAGGAACAGGCCTATACGTCAAACAGAAGATTCCATTTGGCAGTACTCGCTATCTGTAGCGTGATACAATAAATCTAACAAATAACTAACTGAGAAGTGAAGGGCATCCACTCTCGATGAAGCAACACAAACAACTAGGATTTACGATCGTCGAGCTGTTGATCGTCATCGTTGTGATCGGCATTCTTGCGGCGATTACGATCGTCTCTTTCAACGGCGTGCAAGAAAAGGCGAAAATGACGCAGGCGCAAACCGACATCCGCAACCTAACGCAGGCGATTACTGCAGCGCGATTAAATACGGGCAAAACCTTGAGAAATATTACGAATAGTAACGATTCAAGGGGGTCTAAGGTCGCGGCCGATGCGGCGCTGGACGCAATTGCTGATGCGAGCGGTATTAATATTAGTGGACTGAAAAAAGGTGACCCCTGGGGGAGCTGGTACCGGATTGACGAGAATGAACTTGAGCTGAATGCAACAGACTGTCGACAAGACAGGATTGAAGTAAATGGAAGAACTGCAATGACCGTGTTTGTTCCGTTCTCGCAGGCGCCATGTCTATAGTCTCCGTAAAACGAAACGGCTTTACGATCGTCGAGCTGTTGATCGTCATCGTTGTGATCGGCATTCTTGCGGCGATTACGATTGTTTCATTTAACGGTGTGCAACAAAAAGCTCGTAACGCACAGGTTGTTAGCGGAGTGCAGGCTTACAACAAGGCCATTTTGCAATACGCCGCCGTTAACTCTGCCTATCCTGCTGCGACTGGGTGTCTTGGTGCTAATTACCAGACAAATCAGTGTTGGCTGGGTGATCAAGGGACGCAAGTGGTCAATGCAACACTTGATAGTAGCCTTGCTGAATTTATAGGGTCAAAACCAACCATTGCAACCGATAGGTTCTCTATTGGCATAGGCAATAATATGCGCGCAGGTGCGTTGTATCGTCCTAGTCCGGTGACTATTATTTATTACCTACAGGGTGCCGGTCAGGCCTGTGGGTTGAGCGGCGCGAGCGGTGGAACTGAGGGCGGTGTCGTGACGCAGTGTATCCTTACGTTGCCACCCCTTTAAATTCAATCTCAATCTGTTATAATATAGGAAATATATACCGACAATAAACGGGAGTTATCTTATGTCTGGACACAGCAAGTGGTCAACAATCAAACGTGAAAAAGGTGCAAAAGACGCCAAGCGTGGTGCTATCTTTACAAAAATAGGCAGCCAAATTGCAATTGCGGCTCGTAGCGGAACTGACATTACTATGAACTCAGCCTTGCAGATGGCGATTGAAAAAGCCAAGCAAGCAAATATGCCAGCAGCTAATATTCAACGTGCGATTGACCGTGCTGCCGACAAGAATGCCGCAACGCTTGAAGAAACGACGTACGAAGCAATGGGTCCAGGTGGTGTTGGTATTATCATTGAAACGGCAACCGACAACAAGAATCGTACGTTCCCTGAATTAAAGAACGCGCTCGCAAAAAACGGTGGCCGCATCGCAGACGCCGGAAGCGTGATGTTTCAATTTACGCGTAAGGGCGTGATTAACGTTGCTGCATCTGGTGAAGACGCGCTATTGACGGTCCTTGACGCGGGCGCTGAAGATGCTGTCGAAGAAGACGGTGAAATGATTGTCTACACTGATCAAAAAGACCTCGCAAAAGTCCGCACAGCTATTATGGAATCTGGATTGAGTGTCACTGGTGCTGAATTGCAGTATGTTCCGAACAATACTGTCGAGATATCAGAGACCGAACAGGCCGAGAAGGTACTGAAAGTTATGGATGCACTTGATGATCTTGATGATGTCACGAGTGTCCATACTAACGCCGACATCACTGCGGACGTCTAGTATTCGCGACAAGCATATAACTAATTAATCTTTAGTTTCTATACTGAGAAACATGCTGAAAGCTTTTCTCGGATTTTTGGTGAGTGTGGTAGTTCTCCTTTCGAGTGCGTATGTTCCCCCAGCATACGCAGCTTCAGCCGCTATTATCATGACGCACATTCAAGCAGGAGGGGCTGGCGCAGCGACGCAGGAGTTTGTTGGTATCTACAACAATTCCAATCAAGAAGTTGATATTACAAATTGGTGTCTGACTAATAAGGCTAATATTGTGTTTGCTTGTTTTTCAACCGATCCAAATCAGATTCGTTTTTTGCCGGCTCATGCGTATGCGGTCGCAGCCTCGATTTCATTGGTTACAGCGTTGCCGTCGGTACGTTTTACGACCGTTTATAATCCGCTGAGTCAAAGTAGTGGCAGTATGATCGGTGGGGGCGATACGATCTCGCTGGTTGATCAAACCGGCCTGTTGATAGATCAACACGCGTGGACGACATCGCTCGCGGGTGGAACGCAGCTGGCGCGCCACAAACAGCCTTCATTGCCAGTCGTTTATGATGATAGCGATCTGACTGCTGACTGGTCGGTGGCGTCACCCTCCTATATTCCCGAAGACGAAACGGTGCTCGAAACAACTATTATCGATCTTTGTGTGAATATCGACGGCGACCAATCGACGGTGCCCGAGGGCCTAGTGCGGGATGTGGATGGAGTGTGCCAGGAACGGGTTATTACTCAACTTGACCTTAGCGAACTACTACCTAATGCTATCGGTAGCGATGAGGGCAATGAATTTATTGAACTATTCAACCCTAACGCTCATCCGGTTGACCTTGCTGCGTATAGGTTGTGGGTTGGGGCTGATTTTGATATTGCCTACGCTTTCCCCGAGGGCTCGATAATTGGCGCGCAGTCGCACCTCAGTTTTTCAAATGCGGCGATTGCATTTAGTCTCTTGAATTCGTCAAGCCGGGTAAGGCTCGCGACTGACGATGGAGCGATCGTGAGTGAAACTCCGGCCTATCTTGACCCAAAGGACGGGGCCAGTTGGGCCTTGATCGGTGGAATGTGGCAGTATACCAAACTGCCCACGCCAGGTATGGAGAATGCACTGTCTGGGCTGGAGGTGCTTGTTGAGATAGTTTCTGCGCCAACTCCTTGTGCGGTAAACCAGTATCGTAACCCCGAGACTGGCCGTTGTCGTTTGCTGAGCACCTCAGGTTCGACACCGACGCCCTGTAAAGACGGGCAATACCGGAGCGAGGAGACGAATCGCTGTCGAACTATCGCAGCTGATGCCAAAACAGTAACGGCGTGCGATGAGGACCAAGAGCGCAATCCGGAGACTGGCCGGTGCCGGAAAATTACATCGACGGCGACACCAGCTGCTTGCAAGGAAGGTCAAGCGCGTAACCCCGACACGAATCGCTGCCGTACGGTAACGAAAATGCCAAGTGCGGATTACGCGGTGCTGGGGGCGAAGACCGAAGATAGTGGCGCTTGGTATGCCTGGATTGCGGTCGGCGGTATTCTCTTGCTTGCGATTGGATATGCCATTTGGGAATGGCATAGTGAGATCGGGAAGTTTACCGCAAGCCTCCTTGGGCGCGTACCGCTGTTTGCACGACTTCGTAAGTAACCTATACTAAGGGCATATGAGAATTATCGGGATAGACCCAGGAACGGGAATTTTGGGCTTTGGTGTTATCGACGTAACGAAAGGCATCTTTAAGATGGTCGAGGCCGGTGTGATTCGCACGCCCCCACACACTCCTCACGACGAGCGACTCGAAGAGATATTTGACGGATTGACTGAAATTATTGCCACCACGAAGCCGGATGCTTTTTCGATAGAGAAGCTTTTTTTCTCGAAGAACGTGACGACAGCCATGACCGTGGCAGAGGCGCGCGGCGTGGCGATACTGGTTGCACGCAAGGCAGGGCTGGCGATTGCGGAGTACACACCGCCGCAAATCAAACAATCGCTGACCGGATATGGCAACGCCGATAAAAAACAGGTTCAAGAGATGGTTCGTATTCAGCTTGGCCTAAAGGAAGTGCCGAAACCAGACGACTGTGCTGATGCGTTGGCGGCAGCAATTACCCACTCACTGATGAGTCGGTTGAAGGACTGATAGTTTACGTTTCGAGGTATTCAAAAATCCGATCACGTTCTGTTTGCTGACTTTGCATGAAACGAAGGTACTGTTGAGCGTTATTTTGAAATAGTGCGGTGATCCTGCTGGGACGCATCCAATCGCCGCGGCGGTCATCAAGGTAGAAGGCGATGCTGGAGTAGCGGTCATGTCGCCAGTTGCTGTGGCGCATATGAATGGTCCTAGAAACGGCAAGCGCTTCGTGCCGACCAGCTAGGTGATCAAAGATAAATACCGTGTTGAACGGCAGGGTAGCGTAGACCGGACTTTCTTGAATAAAATCAGCGTAGCCTAGTAGCAACACTTGACCGAACTCTTCGATAGAGGCTTTGCGCGATGTGTGAACGAGAAGGTGGACGCCGTGCTGGGTTAGCGAATAGGCGAGTAGGTCTATGCAATCGGCAAATCCTCGGGGCTTTATCGACAGCTCTGCCAAGCGAGACTGCGGGGAAAGGTTGTCCTGCAATAGGGTTATAAAAAATGCTTTGTCTAAATTGCTCCTAAAAAAGTAAGCCTCATCGGCGGCACTGATCCAGATGTGGAAGTAGCCACTATCTCGGATGAGTACGTTATGGAGGAAGCTTTGCATACGTTTGACTATAGGCTGTGGATCTTACCCCGAAATTAACTTTAGGCGGAAATACCGAGTGGGCGACGGATGTGTCATAATAGACGTATGATTGCGCACGTCTTTGGAGTAGTAGCTGAAAAATTTGCAAACTCGGTAATCGTTGATGTTCACGATATAGGGTACGAAGTTCAGGTCCCCACAACCGATTTTGATCGGGCGCTTTTGGGTGAGCCGATTAAATTCTATACCTACCACCATATCCGCGAACAGTCGCAGGAGCTGTTTGGCTTCTCGTCGCTGTCTGCCAAGAAATTATTTGAACTTTTGATTACTGTTCAGGGTGTTGGTCCAAAAGCGGCGCTTGCCATTTTGAGCCTCGGTGAAAGCGAAGTTGTGCGTAACGGCATCGCTAATAGCGACAGTGCTTTCCTTGCAAAAGCGAGTGGTGTTGGCAAGAAGACTGCCGAGCGTGTCGTTGTTGACCTCTCCGATAAGGTGGGCTTGGCGCTCAACGTTGCTCATGCGAGTGGTGTGGTCGCCACCTTGGCGGGTGATGAAGCGCTCGAGGCACTCATGGCGCTAGGCTATTCACTTAACGATGCTATGGCTGCACTGGAAACAGTTGCGTCTGACCTATCGACGGCTCAGCGTGTGACGCTGGCCTTGAAGGGGCAGAGCTAATGGCTATTGAACGAATTGTTGATACAAGTGATCACGTCGAGGATATCGAAGAGCAGATTATTGAAGTATCGCTTCGTCCGCAGACTTTCGATGACTACATTGGACAGGACCGTTTAAAGAAAAACTTGAAACTGGCCATTGATGCCGCCAAAAAACGAGACGAACCACTTGATCACATTCTACTGAACGGGCCACCAGGTTTGGGCAAGACGACGATGGCGACGGTCATTGCCAATGAAATGGGCAAGAGTATTCGTGTTACCTCTGGTCCCGCTATCGAAAAGGCGGGTGACCTTGCGAGTATTCTGACGAACCTCCAAGACGGCGATATTCTTTTCATCGATGAGATCCACCGCCTTGGCCGAACGGTCGAGGAAGTGTTGTACTCTGCTATGGAAGATTACAAACTCGATATCATGATCGGCAAGGGGCCAGCAGCGCGCAGTGTGCGACTCGACCTTCCGAAATTTACCGTGATTGGTGCGACGACGCGGGCCGGGGCTTTGGCTGCGCCACTGCGTGACCGCTTTGGCCACATTTACCGACTCGAATTTTACGAAACGAATGAAATTAGCCGTATTATCACCCGTGCCGCGGCTATTTTGGGTAATGAAATTGACGAAGCTTCTGCTAACACGCTCTCGACAAGGGCGCGCCTGACCCCGCGTATTGCCAACCGGCTTCTGAAGCGGGTTCGTGATTACGCTGATGTCAACGGCGACGGCATTATCGATACCGTCACAACTATTAAAGCGCTGGAATTACTAGAGGTTGATGAACTCGGTCTTGACCCGGGTGATCGCAACCTTTTGACACATATGATTGATAATTATGGTAGCGAGCCGGTCGGACTCAATACACTTGCTGCCCTGACTGGCGACGAAGCAACCACGATTGAAGATTTCTACGAACCGTATCTTTTGCAGATTGGCTTTATCGAGCGAACACCAAGAGGACGCCGTGCAACTGCCAAAGCCTATAAACATATTGGGAAAACTCTCGAGGAGCCAGCGGCCTAGCTGTATACTATTAGTATGAAACCTGATGAAACTCCCACCGAAGACTACCACCAGCCTGTCGCCTATGATGCCGAGGGGCGTCCGCTGTATGCGCACCCGCCACGCTTGATGACAAAACCAGCCGTGCAGCAAGTTGTGCATGTCGCGCGTTCAATCGAGCCTGTTGCGCAAGTTGTTAGCGAAGAGGTGAAAAAGAAACACGAGCGAGCCAAACGCCTTTATCCAATGTTGAACTTGAGTGAGGGTGAGTACGTCATTAACGCGGTTCGCCGTCACCCAATTGGACTCATCTTGCCACTCGTTATTGGTGTGCTATTGATTACCGTTGCACTGACAATCCTCTCGGGATATCCTGCAATTGCCGAAACTCTCAATTTTACTGGTCAGCTAGCTGAAATCGCAACCGTTGCGGCACCAATTCTTTTGTTCTGCGCTTTTGTTGGGCTTGGTATGTTTGTTGTCTATTACGTCTATGTTAATAATAAGTTCTTCTTAACTAACGAGAGTGTGATTCAAGAAATCCAAGTCAGCCTATTTTCTCGCCACGAACAGACCGTTAGCCTCGGTAATATTGAAGATGCGAGCTACAGCCAGCACGGTATTATTCAACAGATCTTTAACTACGGTTCAATTCGTTTGAGTACCGAAGGTGATGAAACAACGTATCGCTTTACCTATGTTGCCAACCCAAAACAGCACATCGCCACACTAAACAATGCCGTTGAAGCATTCAAGAATGGCCGACCAGTCGATAACTAAAAACTAGTTACTGCGATTTTTCTTGACGTAGTCGTCTTCGTTTTCAAGTGTTGTGCGCAATGAGTAGTTTTTGCACTGATCATCAGTACAATTGTAGGCCTCGTAGCGGTAGTCGCTATTTGATTCACCAATCTTAACTCCGTTTGGGTCTTTGAAGAGTATTGGATCAACTGAGGGTAGGACAGTTTCGTTAATCGAGCGTGGGTAAAAGCCGTTTGCTTTAAAGTAGACCTCTTCGACGCTGTAATACATGGCATTTATTGCTGTTTTTCGGGTCTCGTCCCGACCAGCAACCTCTAGATTATTTTTTTGTACAAAGAATAGCACGCTTGCTGCGGCGAGCAAGACAATGATAAAAAGTAGTTCGATGATGGTGAAGCCGCGTGATGTAGTTTTCATTACTTATGATTATAGCAAATTAAGATTTCCCCGCGTATAATAAGAGGTGAATTAAGAGAGGGAATCTATATGCCGAAAAAATCAGAAAAGAATACTGAACTGCCCGCGAAACCTGTTGCAAACGAGGGAAAGCTAAAAGCGCTCGGCTTGGCACAAGAACAAATTAACAAACAATTTGGTGATGGTGCGATTCGTCGACTCGGCGATACGACGACAGTTGACGTCGAACTTGTGAGTAGCGGCTCGTTGTCACTTGATATCGCACTTGGTGGCGGCTACCCACGCGGTCGTATTCTTGAGATCTACGGCCCAGAAAGCTCTGGTAAGACAACGTTGACACTTCACGCTATTGCTGAGATCCAGAAGCAAGGTGGAACAGCCGCCTTTATCGACGCTGAGCACGCCCTCGACCCGTCTTACGCCCGTAAGTTGGGTGTTGATACGGATAACCTCCTTGTCTCTCAACCAGACAACGGTGAGCAGGCGCTCGAGATCGCCGAAACACTTGTTCGCTCTAATGCTGTTGACCTTGTTGTTGTTGACTCCGTCGCCGCACTGGTTCCACAGGCTGAAATCGAAGGTGAAATGGGTGATAGTCACATGGGCCTTCAGGCTCGTTTGATGAGCCAAGCACTTCGTAAGCTCACTGGAATTATCAACAAGAGCAACACGACTGTTATTTTCATTAACCAGATTCGTATGAAAATTGGTGTGATGTTTGGCAACCCAGAGACCACTACTGGTGGTAATGCTTTGAAGTTCTACGCTTCAGTCCGTCTTGACATTCGCCGTACAGGCCAAATCAAGAATGGTGAAGAGATTATTGGTAACCGCACGAAGGTCAAGGTGGTGAAAAATAAGATTGCTCCTCCTTTCCGCGTCGCAGAATTTGATATCATGTACAACCAAGGTATCTCAAAAACCGGTGACGTACTTGACCTTGCTGTTCTTCACAACATCGTTGGAAAAAGCGGTGCGTGGTTTGACTACGCTGACGCAAAAATTGGTCAAGGCCGTGAAGCGAGCAAGACATACCTTGCGAAGAACCCAGAAGTCCTTGCAGAAATCGAAGCCAAGGTTCGTGCTAAGGTTGCCGAAGAAGCTGCGGCTGAATAAGCTCGCCCTTAGGTTATGAAGGTTACTGCCATCTCTGTACAGGTACGCGATAAAAACCGCGTCAATGTGTCAGTGGATGGCAAGTACCGCCTGAGTCTTGATATGTACCAGCTCGTTGAGCTGGGCATGAAAATCGGTAAAGAATATACCGAAGAAGAAATGGTTTCTCTTGAAGAGGAAAGCCAGTTCGGTAAACTCTATATGCGTGCGTTAGAGTATTGTTTGATGCGTCCACATAGTCAACGTGAACTGAAAGACTACCTGTATCGTAAAACCCGTGACACGCTTTCAAAAACGGGCCAGGTGCGAAAAGGTGCCTCTGTACAGCTGACGCAGCGGGTCTTTGATCGACTTGTCGAAAAAGGCTATATCGATGACGAAAAATTTGCGAACTTCTGGATTGAAAACCGTAACCTTCGTAAAGGATCAAGCAAGCGCAAGCTGTCGGCGGAACTAAGTGCCAAAGGTGTCGATAGGGCTATCATCGAACGACTTCTTTTAGAGACCGAACGAACAGACCCCTCTGAGCTACAAAAAATTATTGATAAAAAAAGACCTCGTTATGACGATGATCAGAAATTTATGTCCTATCTTGCGAGGCAAGGGTTCAGATACGACGATATTAAATCAGCACTAAATAATACCGACGAAGAAGGCTAGCTATCGATCTGATCGGGTTGTGGCATTGGGTTGCGGAACGGGTTGATGTAATCATGGCGAGTTGCGCGCAGGACTGGATCTGGGCTGATCTTTTTTGCAGTTGTTTTGACGACAATCGTCGTATCGTTAATCTCGGTAATTTGAGAACGGTGCACTAAAAGACCGGTATCATTCAGTCCTTTTAAGAGGCCTCGCTTGACGTTGAGCTGCTGAATGACAAAGCTGCTCGTCTCGACCGTATACCCGTCTACTTTTCCAAGTTTATGTTTGTGCTCGTCGATAACGTTCATGCCGATAAGGGAAAAATTCAGTTCGTATAATTCTTTAATCTTGATGACGTCTTCGAGGCCGATCAGTTCGTCGCTACTATCAATAATCATGCCAATAGCGCCAATTTCGCGGATGTCGGCCGTGCGTAGGAAAGAGGGGTGCTCTGTCAGTAGTGGTCCTTCGAGTTTGAAGGCAATAATCTTTAAGTTAGCGGGGTTGATGAGGGGAGTGCCGGTCTGGGCTAAACGAGTACCTGTTTGCAGGCTCATGACAGGGGTTTCGTTCAATCGGGTACCAAGCACTAGCATACTACTAGTATAGCTTAGACTGGTTACTCGGAGAAGGGGTTAATGCGGCCCGGAGGATTAGTTGCGGTTGGTACTGCATCGTCACTTGTGTGCAGGGCCTTGATGCGATCAAGTGTTGCTTGGTCGATTGTTCCAGCACCGATGGGTGAGGTGTAGGTCGTATCACTCGACGAGTCATTAAGGATGGTTGTAAACATCAAGACGGCGTACGCCAAGCCACCAGCTAGCAGTACGATAAAGATAGTCATATGAAAGCGTCGCAGCATTTTGAAAAGGGGCTTGAGTGCTGATGATGTATTGGAGTCGTTCATATTACCTCGTTGCCACCGTGATGGTTATTTTTTCCGTTGCCACTAAGTCACCTGATGGCGCTGAAGGACGACTTAGGCTTACGCCGGTGACCTGAAGTTTCGGTACATTGCCTTCAAGTGCATCGAGGAACGCGATGAGCTTGGCGTAGGAAGCGGGGGATCCAATAGTGACAATAACGCTGTGGCTATTGGCCGGCGTTACCACTGGGGTTGTTGTGTTGTCGCCGGTTGCTTGCTTATCAAATTCTGTGTTTGTAATAGTAACGCCTGCAGCGGCCGCGTATTTCTGTAAATCTTTTAGGACTTGAGACTGGTAGGTATTTGGGGTTGCAAAAAGGCTATTCGCTTTTGCAACAAGCGCTTCTCTTTCGGCAAGTGCTTGCTTGAGGGCGCCGAGTTCTTCGATGTTTTTGCCACTTGCGTTAGCGTCAGAGACGGTGTGGCTGACATCAAGTGCGTATGTTTTGATAGTCTGTAATCCAAAGTAAAATCCAGCAACTGACCCGAGTACGACGATAAACATCAAGAACGAAAGAAGATTTCGTGTCGAAGTTGCCTTGACGCCTTTGCTTTTGTTATTTTTCATTGTGAGATTACCTTGTTTAGTGTCAGAGTCAATGAAACACTGACGGGATATCCAGTAATGCCACCCGAGGTGTCAGAGACGGATTCAAAATTAACATTCGAAAACAGTGGAGAGCTTTGGAATTTCTCCCGTAATGCCACAGTTGCCTCGGTTGTCTTGGCGTATACTTTCATGGCTACAGGAGTGCCGGTGAACGATCCTTCATCGAGAGTGATCTTTTCGACAACAGTGCCCTCTGGAAGTTGTTGACCAATATTAATCAAGACGTTTGAGTACAGGACTTCTTGGTCAAGGAGGGTTTTTGTTTCTGCCAAGCCTGCACTGAGTGACTCAACCTGTGTTTTTGTCGAACTAAAGACGGCCGCTTTCGTATCATTGGCGTCGATAATTTGCTGGGCGCTTGCCTTGGTCTGTGTCAGGACGACGTACGACCCACCCAGTAATAACACGAGAAAGGTGAACGCGACCAGTATGATAATGATATAACGAAGCAATACGACATTGACGCGTGCTGCGCGAATCTCGACCTTGGCACTATCGGGCATTAAATTGATCATGATTTCCAGATACCTCCGGGGTTAATACTTGCAAGTCCCGCTACGGTGATGTAGCGTGGTCGAAACTGCTTTGGCGGTTCTTGTAGTTTTGCAAAATCAAGTTTCTGCCATGGACTCGCGACACGTGCGGGCATGACGAGGCTGTTGGTGAAGTATTCACCGATGCCAGGCAGGTTGCTGCCACTCCCAACAACCAGCAGTTGTTCGAGCTTACGTGTGGTGCTGATGCGTTCGTCGTAGTAGCGCATGACTTTTTTGACTTCACTCAAAATCCGAATCAGACTCGGTTCGAGTGCGGCTGTTAGTTTTTGCTGCCGTGGTCCAGCGTTCAGTCCATTGAGGACTTTTAGCTGGTGAGCATTTTCGAGTTCAACGTTCAGCTTTTTAGCAATATCGAGTGTGAAGGTGTTGCCTCCTACGGCAAGGCCACCAGTGACGCGGATATTACCACGGTCAAGAATGGCGATGTCCGTGCTAGCCGGCCCAATATCAACGATAACGGTCGGTAGATCGCCCCGCTCGGTCGCAGTAAGGACACGTCCAACCGAGCAAATACTGGGTTCGATCAGTACGGGCTGAAGGCCGGCCGCAATGACACTTTTGACGATATTATCGACAATTACTTTCGCTACTGCGCTCATAAGCACGGTGATTTCTTTTTTATCACGCTCAATGATTTGATAATCAATGTACAGGTTTGCTGATGGAATAGGGATGTACTGATCCGCTTCAAGAATGACGGCATCGTGCAGTGATTTTTCAGCGGAGCTGGGGAGGACGAAGGTGCGCGAATAGCTGCGAGCAGTAGGGACGGCGATGGCAATGCGTTTGCTTGGAAGTTCTCCGATGATTTTTTCAGACAAGAGGAGGCGAATGCTATCAGTTAGGTAGGTGCTATTGGCGTTTTCCATTGCATCCTTGACCTTTAGGGGTTCTAGATCGATTGAACCATAGCCATGTACGAGCCACTTCTTTGGATCTGTGGACATCACTTTAATACCAGTGTTACTGATATCGAGTCCTATAATTGGTTTGTCTTGGTAAAATAATTTTGACATGATGCCCACTGTATAACTATAGCTATTATAGCATGAGCGGTTCGTCAAGTTCTATGGCTATTGAATATTTTGTGAGAGTTGCGCAATAGGGGTCATAACACTCGCGGCGATAAGTCCAACCATGCCACCCATCACAACGATCATGACAGGTTCGATGATTGAGCTGATGCTTCCGATCGCAAGGTCAACCTCTTCTTCGTAGAAGTCGGCAACTTTAATGAGGACGGTATCAGTTTGTCCAGTCTCTTCACCAACGGCGAGCATTTGGGCGACGATGGCAGGGAAAAGCTCGTTTGCTTCGATGACTGAGGATAATGATTTTCCGTTCTTTACTTCTCTGGCGGCAGTCTGTAGGGCTTCTTGAAACACCAAGTTACCAACGGCGCGAGAGGTGACATCGAGACACTCTAGTACGGCAACACCGGCACCCATAAGCGCGGAGAAGGTACGGGCGAAACGAGCGATGGCATTCTTTTTGATAATATTTTTTATACCAGGGATTTTGAGGACAAGTGCATCAAACTGCCGGTGACCTTTTTTTGTTTTGATATAGCGGAGGACTCCAAAGATTGTGCCACCGATAACGGGGAAGATGATGTACCAGTAGGTGGTGATGATGTGGCTAAGTCCGAGCATAAACAGGGTAATGCCCGGGAGTTTTGCGTCAGGGCCACCAAGGTCGGTCAAAATGGTGCCAATCTGAGGGATAACGAACAGCATCAAGCCGAAAAAGGCCAGGACGGTAATGATAATCAGGACGATTGGGTACGCCATGGCACCTTTAATTTTTTTGCGGATTGCTGAGCTTTTTTCTTGTTGATAGGCTAGTCGTTTTAGAATTTCGTCTAGGATACCAGCAGTTTCTCCGGCACGAACCATGTTGATGTAGATGTCATTGAAGCTTGCTGGGAACTTAGAGAGTGCATTACCGAGTGAGTTACCACCTTCAACGTCTTTGATGACAAGCCCGAGGATTTTCTTAAGGACGGGGTCTTCGGCGTGTTTTTCGAGTGATGAAAGCGAACGCAGGAGCGGTACGCCAGCACCTACCATGGCACTCAGCTGGCGGGTGAAAACAACGAGTGCATCTGGTTTGACGTGGTTTGATTCAAAAAGGTGATTAAGGTCAAGGGTGCCTTTTTTCTTATCAGCAAGTTGCTTGATACTGATTGGTCGAAGGTTCTGACGGGTCAGGGCTGCGATGACACTGGCGCGGTCGGGCAGTTCAGTCTTGCCGTTAATGGCTTTTTGTTGAGCGTTGACGGCGACGTAGGCAAACTGTGGCATATTAGTCTCTACTCACTCTCAGGACTTCTTCGATTGTTGTCTCACCACGAAGTGCCTTAATGAGTCCATCAATCTGCATCGTCATCATGCCTTCGTTGATAGCTTGTTGTTGAATTTGGTCGGTCGTTGCGCGGGTCATAATCATCTTTTCTATACTACTTGAATTTGTGAGTACTTCGTAAATACCAATACGGCCTTTGTAGCCCTCTTGAGCGTCGTCGTCATTGAATTCTTTGTTGGCGCGCCATAGGGTTTTGATACCATTCTCGTCGGTACTAAGCGGTGTGTCGCCGCCAAGGCCTTGGCTGGCAGCTTGTTTTTCAAGCTCGTGAATAACTTTAAAGTCTTCACCCGAGCGTAGGTTGAATAGTTTGATGAATGACTGCTTTTCTTCGTCGCTTGGGACAAAGCTTTGGCGTGAAGCCTTATGGAGTCGTCGCACGAGTCGTTGACCAACGATAGCGCGGATGGTGCTGGCGATGAGGAACGGCTCGATACCCATATCGAGTAGACGAGGCAGTGATGTTGCTGCGTTATTTGTGTGGAGTGTACTAAAGACCATGTGTCCAGTCAGGGCCGCCTGAATCGCAAGGTTCGCCGTTTCGCCATCACGGACCTCACCAATCATGATAATGTTTGGGTCTTGACGAAGCAGTGCGCGCAACCCGGTTGTAAATGTCATACCGGCTTTTGCATTTGTCTGGGTTTGATTAACGCCGGGGATTTTATATTCAACAGGGTCTTCGATAGTCGAAATATTAACGTCGGGACGGTTCAGGATGGTCAAGATACTAAACAAGCTGGTCGACTTACCGCTACCGGTTGGTCCTGTCATCAGGACAATGCCGTTAGGCTCGGATATTTCGTGCTGAACGTCGGTCAGGGCCTTACCCCAATACCCAAGAGATTCAAGACTCACGGCGTCATTTGATTCATCAAGAATACGCATAACCACCTTTTCGCCGTCTGCGATTGGAAGTGAGCTGACACGGAGTGCGTACTGTTTTCCACCGACTTTTATCTTGAAACGACCATCTTGTGGAACTCGTCGTTCGTCAATCTTCAGGTTAGCGAGAATCTTGATACGGCTAATCAATGCTCCGAGGACATTACGAGGTAGACGGTTTACTTCTTTGAGGACACCATCAATACGGTAACGAATTTGGACGAACTCTTCGCGGGGTTCGATGTGTACATCTGAAGCGTGTGAACGAATGGCGTATTCTAGCAAAAGGTTGACGGTCTGTGCGATTGGCGAGTCTTCGGCAATATCTTGCTCGGTAATTGATTGTGTTTCGGTACTTTCTTCACGTTGAACGTCGATAACTTCGTTCAGTTCTTGGTTTACGTCACCGCGGTAGGCTTCGAGTGCGGTCAGGATATTTTCACGGGTAGCGATATAAATGCGGGAGTTTGTCCCGATCTCTTTTTGGAGGAAGTTAACCGCCTGGACATCGTCCGGGTCTTCCATCGCGAGGTAGCGGATACCATCTTGGTCAACTTTGAAGAGAACGGCATTGTATTGACGCGCAATGCGTTCTGGAATGAGCTGTAGAGCCTCGGGGGTGATATCTCGCGACTCTAGCTCGATATAAGGGATGTCTGCGTAATCGGCAAAGGCCTTTATGATGGTTTTGTCGTCGGTGACACGTTGGTCAATAACGATGTCTTGTAACGTGCGCTTCGAACGAGCCGCCTCTTCTTTGAGGGACGTGATTTGGTCGGGAGTTGCAAGACTTGCCCGCCCAAGCAACTTTTCCAGGATAGTATCAGAAATACGCATAATGCTTACGCTCAATTGTAATGCAGCGACCGCAAAAGCGCTAGGTGGTATAATACTTCTGATGATTATAGAGGTACATAGCGAACAGGCAACACGAGCATTCGGCGAAAAGATTGGCCGACTGTTACGTGGCGGGGAAACTCTCGAGCTAAACGGTGATGTCGGGGCAGGCAAGACGACGTTTGTCAAAGGACTCGCCCTTGGCTTGGATATCGACGAGGACGTCCAAAGCCCGAGCTTTACGATTAGTCGTGTCTATGATGCCCGTGACGGATTACAGTTGGCGCACTATGACTTCTATCGCCTCAGTGACGCCGGAATTATGGCCGATGAACTTGCCGAAACAACCCAAGACCCAACGACCGTTACTGTTATCGAGTGGGCTGATATTGTTGAAGGAGTATTGCCGAAAGATCGTCTTGGTATTATTTTCGCCTCACCCTCTGAAACAAGCCGACAGCTAACAATTACCGGTCCAAAGGACTTACTGGAGAAATTATGATTATACTACTCGACACCTCGACGCCTATTTGTAAACTGAGCCTTGTTGAAGGCGACTGGCGTTTTGACGATGAATGGGAATCTGGACGAACGTTGGCAAAGGGGCTACTGGGCTATCTCGATACATCGATGCGAGATCACGGCAAAACATGGCAAGATATTTCTGGTATCGTTGCGTTCAAGGGCCCAGGTAGTTTTACTGGTCTACGTATTGGTTTGACCGTACTGAATACACTGGCTGATAGCGAATCGATAGCTATTGTTGGCACAACCGGTGACATGTGGCAGGCCGATGGTATCAAGCGATTGACTGATGGCGAGAACGATAAACTTGTCATGCCCGAATACGGTGCCGAAGCACACATTACGACGCCACGTAAATAAGCTTGCCTTCAATGCTTTTGCGGCGCTACAATAGGACGTAGTCCGTTCACTTTTCTGAGGACTCCAATAAATTTTTGAAAACTTTCAGTACGACCTGTGATATAGAATTTTGCCAAGACGAACACTTGGCCAGGTGTATCTGAGAAAGGAACTAACATGATAGAAGGAATAATCGCCGCTGTAATCGGGATTCTTGCTGGTGTGGGCGGAACAACCGCCTATGTTCGCAACAAAACTGTGCATAGCAAGCAACAAAACGATCAGACAGTCGCTGACGCAAAGATTAAGGCAAGCGATATCGTTGTGCGTGCAAAAGACGATGCGCTGCGCCTGGCCGATGAAGCGAAGAAAGAGGAAAATGAACGGCGTCGTGACTGGCAAAAAACAGAGAACCGTTTAGCCGAGCGTGAGGTGAGCCTTGATCGTAAACTCGATGAGCTAGACAAGCGTGCTGAGGGGCTTCGCAGTCAAGAGGACGAAGTCGATACACTCAAAAATGATATCCGTGATATTCGTGTCCGTCAGCAAGAAAAACTTGAAAAGATTGCTGGCCTGAAAAAAGAAGATGCAGCCCGTAAGCTGATGGAGATGACCGAACGCGACATCAAGCAGGATCTTGTTGGTCTTGTTGGGAAATTGCAAAATGATGCGCGCGATACCGCCGAAGAGCAAGCGCAACTTATTCTGGTGACTGCAATGGAGCGGATGAGTAGCGAAGTGACCGCCGAGCGAACCGTGACGGCAATCAAGTTACTTGACGAAGAGATGAAAGGTCGCATCATCGGTAAAGAAGGTCGTAATATTCAGGCACTGCAACGAGCGACCGGTGTTGATATCCTGGTTGATGATACCCCTGGTATGATAATTCTTTCTAGCTTTGACCCAGTGCGTCGTCAAGTTGCGCGCATGACACTCGAAATGTTGATGAAGGACGGCCGTATTCATCCTGGGCGCATCGAAGAAGTCGTTGCTAAAGCTGAAAAAGAAATTGGTAAGGAAGTCACCCGGGCCGGTGAGGATGCAGCTCGAGAAGTGGGCGTTGTTGGAATTCCAAAGGAAATGATTCAGCTGCTGGGCGAGTTGAAGTTCCGTACCAGTTATGGGCAGAACGTTTTGATGCACAGCACTGAAATGGCACACATGGCCGGCCTTATTGCCGAAGAAATTGGTGCCGATGTGCGAACGACCAAGATTGCGACGTTGCTACATGATGTCGGTAAGGCTGTGACGCACAAAGTCGAGGGCAAGCATCACCACATCGGTGCGGAGCTGGCGCGAAAATATGGCATGAGTGAAGCAATTGTGCACGCTATTGAAGCGCATCACGATGATATCGAGGCGACAACACCCGAGGCGCTCGTTGTCCGAGTGTGCGACGCGCTGTCTGCTGCTCGACCTGGCGCACGTAATATTAGTGCCGAGAACTTTGCTGAACGTATGCGTGACCTGGAGAATATAGCCAATAGTTTCCCGGGTATTTTGAAGTCATATGCAATTAGTGCCGGTCGCGAAGTGCGTGTTATTGTGACCCCAGAATCAATTGATGACTTGTCAGCTATTAAATTAGCGCGCGATATTGCGAACAAGATTGAGAGTACGATGCAGTACCCAGGTACGATCAAGATTAACGTCATTCGTGAAACTCGGGCAATCGAATACGCCAAATAGTACGTTCCTGTGACAAAAAAACCTACTCTGTAACGAGTAGGTTTTTTATTTGAGATTGTTGGCGGCGTTGGTGATTAGCTCGAACTGCCGGTGAGTGTCACGGCAAGGTAAACACCTGCGACAACTATAATGAGGCCGATGATAGCCGCAAGAATAATAAAGAGTGCCTTGTGTGATGTTTTTTGAGCCAGTGCGGGTGCTGGACTAGGTGAGCTAACTTGCGGTGCCGCATTGATAGTACCTGACCCAGGTTCAACTGGTGACGGTGCGAACGGAGCGGTTGTGGGTTGGGCTGGTGGCACGACGTTATCAGCGTTATCTATCGGTGAAGTAACAACGAGTGCTTCAAAGGGTGTTGTTACGGCAACTGGTGCTTGGTAGGGTTGCGGTTGAGATGCTGGATTTTCGTATTGCGGTGCTGCAGGTTGTGTCTGCGGTTGTGGTTGCGCGACTGGCTGGCTTGGATCAAAGTCTGGTTGATTTGGTTGCATGGGATTCCTTCATACTACTTATGTTAGTGCCCAGTATACGCATTGTCGCGCAACAAGCAAAATATGCGATGCAGGGGATACTCCTCTACCCCTGAATTGACTAAATCGTTGTATAGATTACTT
>Ga0247804_10000060_pt1 | contig 60549 bp, 44 predicted proteins | sample UWRJL029104C1_FD_181142 | JGI IMG/M metagenome (GOLD analysis project Ga0247804, IMG submission 181142) | Plant litter microbial communities from Arlington Agricultural Research Station in Wisconsin, United States - UWRJ-L029-104C-1 | ecosystem: Environmental > Terrestrial > Plant litter >... | reverse complement strand
TATCTCTACCTTTTCCGTCGCCGTCACCATCACGGAACTGCTCAGCGATTGTTAAACCTGATAAAGCAACACGCGCACGTGCTCCCGGCGGCTCGTTCATTTGCCCGAATACCAAAGTAGCTTTTGATTCTTTTAATGCTTCTTTATCTACTGATGCTAAATCCCAATCTCCATTCTCCATAGAGTGTTTGAATTTTTCGCCATATTTAATTACATCTGATTCCAAGAACTCACGCAATAAGTCATTTCCTTCACGTGTTCTTTCACCTACACCTGCGAATACTGATAAACCACCATGACCTTTAGCAATGTTGTTTACCAATTCCATGATCAATACTGTTTTACCAACACCAGCACCACCGAACAAACCGATCTTACCACCTTTTGCGTAAGGCTCAATAAGGTCAATTACTTTGATACCTGTGTATAATACTTCTTTAGAAGTAGCCAAATCTTCGTAACGAGGTGGTTTTCTGTGGATAGGATAACCGCCAACTTTGCTTACTTCGCCGATACCGTCGATAGCTGTACCAATTACGTTGAATAAACGTCCTTTGATTGCTTCACCTGCCGGCATGGTAATTTGTGCACCTAAATCCGTTACTACAGCACCACGGGTTAAACCTTCGGTAGCATCCATGGCTACACAACGTACGCTGTCTTCACCTAAATGCTGTTGGCATTCAAGGATAACTTCAGAACCGTCATCTTTTTTTACGCTTAATGCATTTAAGATTTTCGGAAGGCCTGTGCCTTCGCCGCTGAACGACACGTCCACAACAGGGCCGATGATTTGGGTAATTTTACCTACGTTTGCCATAGAATAGTATTGAGATAATTAGATTTATTAAATTCGGTGCAAAAATACAGTTAAGTGCTTGCTTTTCAAAATCAAGGCTGTAAAGTTGTCCACAAATAAAGATTTGGTAATTTTTACAGGAAAGCGTGAGGTACGATGTGTTATTAATCTTCTAAATACAGATAAAACTGTTGATAGTTCAGTCATGCGGACAATGTAAGATGCTCTACGGACAATGTAAGATGCTCTGCGGACAATGTAAGATGCTCTGCGGACAATGTAAGATGCTCTGCGGACAATGTAAGATGCTCTGCGGACTGTGTAAGATGCTCTGCGGACCGTGTAAGACGCTCTGCGGACCGTGTAAGATGCTCTGCGGACTGTGTAAGATGCGATGCGGACTCTGATTATCAGTGAATTATGTGAAAAAGATCAGGATTACTCATTTTATGGTAAAAATGGAATAAAGTACTATTCTTAATAGTGTGGTGTTTTATGTTTTTAAGAAATCCTGTTTTTGAGGACCGCGTGAGAAAATTCCTCCAAACCAGCTTCCTAAGTTTAAAAAAATCACAATAAATACAAATTATCAATTAGATGAATTTGTATATTTACATTCAATAAAAAAATAACAAAGCCACTATGAAAAAACTACTACTGCTTACTTTTCTTTTTGTAAGTTTTTTGTGTGAGGCACAACAATACTTACCTATTATTGAATACCAGAAATGTTTTGGTGGGTCTGGTATGGATATAATTTATTCCTCAGCAAAAACACAAACAGGTGGATTGATAATAGCAGCTACAACAGAATCGACAGATGGAGATGTTACATGCAATGGTAATTATAAATACTGGATTACCAAATTAGATGATTCTTTAAAAACAATTTGGCAAATATGCTTAGGTGGATCTTACTCAGAATTACCTAGCAGTATCATAGAAACTTCAGATTTTGGATTTTTAGTAGGTGGTAACTCTGAATCCGATGATATTGTTGGACACCATATTAATAGTAATGAAAGTAACTTTGATGGGTGGATTGTGAAATTGAATAGTTCCGGTAATGTGCAGTGGCAAAAAAGTTTAGGAGGAACAGGTAATGATAAAGTTAAATCGGTTTTAGAAATAAAAAATGAAGGCTATCTCATTTTATGTTCAACGGAATCTAGTGATGGTGATTTAACATCAAGTCGAACAGAAGAAGATCCTTGGCTTGTAAAACTGGACTATAATGGAAATATTCTTTGGCAAAAGACTTATGATGAATCTGAGTTAGGATATTTTATTAATATTATAAATACCATGGATAATGGATATTTACTCTTAGGTGGTAATGATTCCATTGATGGCATTGGCATGCGACAACAAGATGCATGTGTGCTAAAAACAGACCATAATGGTAACATGCAATGGCAGAAAGCGTTTGGTACAATATTTCTTGATTATGTAGTTGATGCAGTTCAGTTAGAAGACTCATCTTATATGATATTAGGAAATGAGAATTTTGGGAATATCTGGGTTGTAAATATGGATAAAACAGGTGAAATAATTTGGCAAAAAACTTATGGTGGCACAGGTTCAGAATATCCTGCAAAAATAACTAAACTTAAGAATAATACTTTTTATATAACAGGCACAACGAATTCATCAGATGGTGATGTAGAAGGATTACATCTAGGCGATAATAGCGCAGGTGGTAATACATATGATATATGGTTAATACAAATTAATTCAAATGGTGATTTAATATATCAAAAATGCTTGGGTGGTTCTGATGATGAAATAGGATTTACTACAAATTCATGGTTAGAGATGACAAGTGATTCAACGTTTAATTTAGTTTGTAGCTCAAGTTCTACTGATGGAGATTTGGAAAATATTCATTATTCAAACGATGCCTTCATCAATGATGATATTTGGATAATGAAGTTTAAAATTATTTCAGCAAACTCCATTAGCGGTGCTATATATAATGATAATAATTCTAACTGTGTTCAAGAATCCAACGAAAAAGGAATTCCTAATATAATTCTAAAAACAGAACCTGAAAACTTTTACGGCGTTTCTGATTCAAGTGGTAAATACGCTATTTTAACAGACACAGGAACATACAAAGTAAAACAAATAATCCCACAAGTCTTAAAACCGTTTCTACAACAAACAGTCTGTCCAGCCATAGGCTACCACACTGTTTCTTTTTCTAAATACGGACAAGATACTACAGAAATTAATTTTGCAAATTATGAGAAACAATGTCCATTCTTACAAGTAGAACTTACTCAAAACCGTATGCGTCGCTGCTTTGATAATGATGCTGTTATTAAGTATTGCAACATCGGAAATGTAGATACCAATAATGTGCAGATAGTTGTGCAGCTACCTGAGTATGTTACTTTTGTTTCGGCAAGTAACCCAAATTATACCATCAACGGTAAGAAAATAACTTTTACTATTGGCAGCCTGCGTGCAAATGAATGTGGTACTATCAATTTAGTTACGCATGTAGATTGCGTAAATGGTATAGTTGGTTTAACGCAATGCATGAGCGCATACATCACACCACGCAACAAATGTGTACAGCAGTTGCAACCTGATTATGCAGCATGGGACAAAAGCGAAGTAAGTGTTGATGGCAGATGTACAGGCTCAACCGTTCGATTTGTTATTAAGAATATCGGGCAAAACAATATGGCTGATTCTTCCGCTTACAGGATATATAAAAATGCTACACTTGCACTTACTACACGATTTAAATTAATGGTTGGTGATAGCTTGGTAATTAATGTTTCTGCAACAGGACATACATTCAGATTAGAAGCAGATCAATCCGTGCATTATCCATCGCCATCTACACCAAATGTAACTATAGAGAACTGCGGAACAGGTGCAGCATCGCGTGGCTTTGTGAACCAGCAGGCGCAAGACATGGCAGAACAGGAAACAGAAAAGATATGCTTAGAAATAAGAGACAGCTATGATCCGAACGATAAAGCAGTATCGCCATCAGGTGTTGGTGCTGATAAACGTGTGATACATAAAGTACCTTTAAACTTTTTAATTCGTTTTCAAAATACAGGAACAGATACTGCCTATAAAGTTGTAGTAACAGATACGCTTGACCAAAATTTGGATTTAGCTACATTAGAGTTTGGCGCATCTTCACATCCATACAAAATAGAGTTTACAGGAAGTGGTAAACCAATTCTGAAATTTACTTTCGATAAAATAAATTTGGTAGATTCTTTTACGAATGAACCTAAAAGTCATGGTTTTGTATCTTTTAAAATTACACCTTACGATTCTATTCCAAATGGCACCTTAGTAAAAAACAGTGCAGATATTTATTTCGATTTTAATTTGCCAATTAAAACAAATACTACACAAGTAAGCATTGATGATAGACTTCCAACAGGTGCAACGCTGAACATTGTTACAGCCGTGAAAGAGCAAAAGAATTACGAAGCGATTTATGTGTATCCAAATCCTTTTAACACAAACACAAATTTTGAGTTTGTCTATAATTCCAAAGCAACACAATTAGTTGTGTATGATGTAAAAGGCGAGTTGGTAGCGAATGAAAATATAGCCAACAAAACAAACTATCAATTCCAAAGAAACAATCTGCCAAACGGTATGTATTTCTATAATATCCAAAACCAAGAAGGCGAAATTATCGGAAGAGGAAAATTGGTGCTTCAATAATTATAAAATAAAATGTAATTTTAATTGATGATTTTAGCAAAGCATATTATTATTTTAAGCACATTGTTATTGCTGAATGTATCTTTAGTACTTAGCAATAATCCAAATAAATGTACAGCTGCCAGTATTTTTAAAAATCACGCAGCAAATAATCCTGATGTATTATTAAAGCAGCAGCAGTTAGAAATAAAGATACAGCAATGGATCGCTAACCAGGAAAGCAACAGGCTCAGTTCTACAGCAGCAGCTGTTGTAATACCAATAGTTATTCATGTAGTGTATAATAATACGGCACAAAATATTTCTGACGATCAGATACTCACACAAATAGATGTGCTGAATAAGGATTTCATGAATTTAAATGCGAATAGGCTATTGTCAACGCATCCATATTTTAATTTAACAGGTACTGCAAATGTGGAGTTTTGTCTTGCGAAGATTGATCCAAACGGAAATGCTACAACAGGAATTACAAGAACTGCTACCGCACAAACACAGTTTGATGGTGACCCGAATACCGCAGCAGACGAAAGAATAAAATTTACAAGTAAAGGTGGTACAGATGTTTGGGATCCAACAAAATACCTGAATATATGGATAGGTAAATTAAGTGGAGGCACATTAGGATATGCTCAGTTTCCATCAGAATTTGATGGCTCACCTGAAACAGACGGCGTTGTGATAGATTATCATTATTTCGGAACGATAGGAACGGTATCAGCACCATTCGACCAAGGCAGAACTGCTACACATGAGATTGGTCATTGGCTGAACTTAGAACATATTTGGGGCGACGAAGCAGCTTGCGCCAACGACGACAAAGTAAGCGACACACCTTTGCAGGCTGATGAAAATTATGACTGTCCTGTTTTTCCAAGCACTTCTTGTTCAAATGCACCTAATGGCGATCTGTTTATGAATTATATGGATTATGTAGATGATGGCTGTATGTCTTTATTCACAAAAGGACAGGTGTCGCGCATGACGGCTACTTTGAACGTTGCACGTAGCGCCATAAAAACAGCCAATAAATGTTCAGCAACAACAGGTATCTCGCAGCAGAAACTTGACCAGATAAAGATCTATCCAAATCCTGTTCAAAATTATCTGAACATCGAAGGTTTACCACAAACAAGATCACGTTTCTACAACATAGACATCTATAATATTTTAGGCGAAAGAGTCTACTCTAACACTATAGCGTCTACGCAAATTCAGTTTGAAATGCTTGGTTTTAGAACCGGAACTTATGTGATGAATATTTACAACGATGAGTTTTCCGTTACGCAAAAATTAACGGTTGTAAAATAATTTATTGCTCATTATAAGCCAATATTACCACTTATCTTTCTCCGTTAAAAATCTTTCCAGTAAAGCTTTTTTTGCACGATGCAATTGCACTTTTATAGTAGTTACAGGTATATTCAGCTCTTCCGAAATTTCTTCATAGCTGTATTCTTTAAAATAACGCAAAGAAATAACGCGTGAAAATATTTCGTCCATAGAGTTTACTGCATGCTGCAATTTATCTATGCGTTGAGATTTTATCATTTCCGTTTCAGGATTTGTAGTAGTGCTGAAATTTAAGTTATCCAGAATTGTTTTACCTTCATTTTCTATAGAAACCTGTGCAATACTTTTTTTGCGTAAAAAGTCGATGCATGTGTTTGATGCGATCTTATACAACCAGGTAGAAAATGCAAAGCTGTCAGAGTATTTATCAATGTTGTCAAATGCCTTAGAAAATGTTTCGATCACCAGATCTTCAGTATCTTCAGGTGTTTTGATGATTTTTAAAATTACGTGATAAGTAGATTTTTGATACTTATCCATCAGCGCAGTAAAGGCTTTTTGGTTGCCAAGCTTGGCTTCAGCAATCCATTTAAGATCTTCTTGCTTGTTTTTGCTTATTTCCATTTTCGGTTTAAAGGTAAAAGGTTTGATAAGCCAATCAATAATTGCGTTGTTCCATAAATTGGATCCAAGATTAAGGTGTAGTTCCATCTTTTAAGTAAGTTTAGGGTTATATGTAATTGCATATTTGCTATGCAGGTAATCACCATTGTAATGATTACAGAACCCAAAGATAAGGTATTTATCTTATTTAACAAACATATTGTGGAAAAAAATGATACATAAATGCCTGACTTACAGAAAATAAACGCACCAAGCAGCAGTTTTTGATAAAATTTGTACATAAAACCACTTTCAGCATGACGTGTTTTTTGCGTAAACCATGTACTCCATGTTTTTTTTGCATCACTATAGGTGTAACTGTCTTTCGAAAGACAAACGGTCGTATTTTTTTTCGTTGCTAAACTCTGTATAGTCAAATCATCATCACCTGATGCGATGGCTAATTCTTTTGTGTTCCATGTTTTTGATTTTAGCAATTGTGCATCGTAACAAACATTTCTGCCAACGCACATATAAGGCATACCTAAAAGCGCAAAGCCAATATATTGCATCGCAGTTTGTGCTGTTTCGTATTCAACCAGTGCATTCAGCAACGTATTTTCATATGTATAAGGTGAAATACCAAGTACAATCTTATGTTCTTCATTAATAAGCGAAGACATTTCAGAGATCCAGTTTGGAGAAGCCGGTTTGCAATCTGCATCTGTCAGTAAAATGATCTTTTTAGAAGCATGTTCAACACCTTTTTGAAGCGCATATTTTTTGCCAAGACCGATTTTCTCTTCTTTTGTTAAGGTAATGATTGTTAATCTTTCATGGATCCATGTAAATGGAACATCAGAACCATCATCTACAACAATCACTTCAAAATCATCAAAATGCTGGTTTAAAATAAAAGGAAGATTTTTTGTGAGATTTTCTTTCTCGTTCTTCGCACAAATTATTACAGATACCGAAAGATTTAGAGGTTTGATGATCTGATGGTTGCGCAAATTGTTTTTATGTTTTGTAATCGTAATTACTAATGCTAATTGGTATGCAACCTGGTAAACACAACACACAGCTAATAAATACAATACAAAATTCACTCAATAAAAATAAAGGTTTTTGTCGTATTTTTGCCTTTTTGAAATTTATAATAAAACACATAGAAAACATTGGAAAAAAGAATTTTATTCTTTTCTATGTTTCCTGTATTGAAATAAATAGGAAGTTTTCTGATTTCTATAGTACAGGTTGCATAGATAATTCAAAATTGAATTATTTCTTTTTATAAAAAAACTATGTGTCTATGTGTTTAAATAATGACTTACGAAATACAACATACAGATAAAAATTCCAATGCACGTGTTGGAAAGATCACAACTGAACATGGTGATATCGAAACTCCGATATTTATGCCTGTTGGTACGCAAGGAACCGTAAAAGCGGTTCATTTTTCTGAACTGGAAAAGGAAATAAATGCTCAAATCATTTTAGGAAATACGTATCATTTATACTTGCGACCTGGTTTGGGTATTTTAAAAAAAGCAGGTGGTTTGCATGCATTCAACACTTGGCAGAAACCTATATTAACAGATAGCGGTGGTTACCAGGTTTATTCATTATCACACCGCAGAAAATTGAATAAAGATGGCGTTACTTTTCAATCACATATTGATGGTTCAAAGCATTTATTTACACCGGAAAATGTAATGGACACGCAACGCATTATCGGTGCAGATTTTATTATGGCTTTTGACGAATGCACACCTTATCCTTGTGAATATAAGTATGCAAAAAACTCCTTGAAAATTACGCACGATTGGCTGCAGAAATGTATTCATCGTTTTGATACAACTGAACCGTTGTATGGTTATGAGCAAACATTGATTCCAATTGTGCAAGGTTCGGTATATAAAGATCTGCGAACAGAATCTGCTGAGTTTATTGCAGCACAAAACAGACCTGCAAATGCCATCGGCGGTTTGGCTGTTGGCGAACCTGCAGAATTGATGTACGAAATGACGGATCTGGTTTGCAGCATCTTACCAAAAGATAAACCACGCTATTTAATGGGTGTTGGTACGCCAGCCAATATTTTAGAAGCCATTGCGCTTGGTGTAGATATGTTCGATTGTGTAATGCCAACAAGAAATGCGCGACATGGTTTGTTGTTTACCACCGAAGGAATTATTAATATCAAAAACCAAAAATGGAAAGAAGATTTTTCGCCGATTGATAAAAATGTTCCGTGTTCAACAAGCCAAAAGCATAGCAAGGCTTATTTGAGACACCTTTTTGTAGTAGAAGAATATTTAGCAGCGCAAATTGCAAGCTTACAAAATCTGTCGTTTTATTTATGGTTGGTAAATGAAGCAAGAACTAAAATTAAGGATGGAACATTTACATCCTGGAAAAATGAAATGGTAGTGAAATTAATGCAAAGGTTATAATTAACAATTGACAGTTAACAATTAAAATATGAATATGGAAGAGTCGCCAAAGAATTTGGTTGTAGATTTAAGTTTTAATTTTGCACTGGAAATAATTAGGTTTTTTGAGTTATTGGAAGAAAAAAGAAAATTTGTTATTTCAAATCAATTATTAAAATCAGGAACATCAATTGGTGCAAATGTTAAAGAATCACAGAATGCAGAAAGCAAAAATGATTTTATTCATAAATTAAAAATAGCTTTAAAGGAAGCAGAAGAAACAGAATATTGGTTGCTATTGTGTTCACAAGCTAAAAATTATCCAAATCCTGAAAAATTACTGGATAAAATTAAATCATTGATAAAAATATTAACCAAGATAATTAATACAACAAAAAACAATAATCGTTAATCGGTCATCGTTAATTGTTCATCAGAATGACAATACTCGACAGATATATCATCAAGAAATTTCTTGTTACCTTTTTCTTTGCGATCTTTTTGCTGAGTGCTATTGCTATTGTTATCGACATTACTGAAAAGATCGATGAATTTATTGATAATGCAGCACCTTTACATGCTATTATTTTTGATTATTATCTCAATTTTATACCTTGGATTGGTTTGATGCTGGCACCGATTTTTGTATTTATTTCAGTCGTTTATTTTACATCGCGATTAACAGAAAATACAGAAATTATCTGTATGCTCAATGGTGGTGTCAGCTTTTATAGATTGTTGTTTCCATATTTATTTACAGCGGTTTTGCTCACAATGCTATTTTCATTTTATAATCATCAACTGCTGCCAAAATCTAACAAAGAAAAAATTAAGTTTGAAGAAACTTATGCTTCCAAAAAAGATCAACGCACATCAAGCATCAATTATCATTTTCAAATTGGAGTAGATACTTTTATTTACACTCAATCGTATGACATTAATGGAAATTCAGGTTTTAAATTTACGATGGAAAAAATAAAAGACAAGGTTGAATCTTATAAGTTGAGCGCAGAAAATATGCAATGGGACAGCACTAAACGAAAGTGGAAGCTGATGAATTGGAATTTTAGAAAGAGTGCAGGCAAGCAAGATATAGTTGGTAAAGGAATGGATACATTGATAGTGTTGCCTATTACGCCAAAAGAGTATGTAAAACAGGATTATGATATTGAAACGATGACCACAACAGAGCTAAGCAAGTTTATCGTCGATCAGATTCATAAAGGAAATGAAAATATTAAGCTGTATGAAGTAGAAAAATACAGAAGAACAGCTATTCCGTTTTCAACCATTATTCTCACGTTAATTGCGGTAGCTATGACCACCAAAAAAGTGCGCAACGGTATGGGTTTGTATATCGTTGCAGGTATGTTGCTGAGCGGTGCTTATATTATCATTCAGCAGTTTTCGACTGTATTTGCTACCAAAGGAAATCTCGATCCGCTTATTGCCGTTTGGATTCCAAATATGATTTTTGGTGTGATTGCAGTGTTGTTGGTTATTCGCGCGCCGAAGTAAAAAGAATAACTTGCCTGATTGTAGTTTTACCGTAAACTCAATACTATATGTTTTTAGTAAGAAATAAGTAAGTGCTTGTCTTTTATGCATTATTCAACATACTCTTAGTAGTAAAAATCCTACACACTCAATCACTAATATTAAGTAATTTTTAATTACTAATCATCAAAATTCCTTATTCTCAAAATAAGCGCGTATTTTTGCTATTCGGATTTATTCTAAATAAAATTGAGCTCAAACAGAAATATAACAAATCTTCAATTAGGCGAAGAAGCAACTATCAGCGAATTTTCTAACGGACATGTTGCCAGCAAATTAATGGCTATGGGTTTGCTACCTGGTGCAGGTATTTCACTCATTCGAAAATCACCTTTTGGCGGTGCTTATTATGTAAAGGCAAAAAATCATTATGTGGCACTGCGCAGCAATGAAGCTGAAAATGTATTGTTAACGAATGGCTGATGCTTTAAAAAAAATAGCGCTGCTTGGAAATCCAAATGCAGGAAAATCATCGTTGTTTAATCAGCTTACAGGCTTGCGTCAAAAAGTTGGAAACTTTCCCGGTGTTACCGTAGAACGTAAAAGTGGATTTACAAAATTGGATGGTAAAACAGAAGTCGAAATTATAGATCTGCCAGGAACTTACAGCTTATATCCAACTTCTTTAGATGAAAGAATTGCAGTCAATGCTTTAATTGACCTTAACAATCAGGATTATCCTGATGCCATCATTTATATTGCAGATGTTACTAATTTAGAACGACATTTATTATTGCTTACACAGATCTCAGATTTAAATCTGCCGATTGTTGTAGCGTTAAATATGAATGATATTGCAGCGCAACAAAACATTACATGCGATGAACAAAAACTAAGTAAAGAAATAGGAATTGATGTAATAAAGATCAATGGAAGAAACGGTGAAGGTGTTGATATAATAAAGCTGAAAATAATGCAGTTGCTGAATGAAAATAAATCTTCTAATACAGCAAATCATTTTTATACATTAAACGAAATAGAAGAAAATCTCGCACAAGAAATAAGCAATATTATTCCAGTAAGAAATAATTACAATGCATTGCTTATTGCACATCATGCTAAAAAGATCGGCTTCTTAAACGACGAAAAAAAGAACGCATTACAACATCTTATTACGGAACAAAAATTTAATTCCTTAAATAATCAGCTGGATGAGATCATGCAGCGTTATCAAAGGTTTTCGCCAATAGTTCAAAGCGTTTTAAGTAAGTCATTTTCCAATGCGAAAACATTAACCGATAAAATTGATTTTGTGGTAACGAATAGATTTTTCGGACCACTTATTTTCTTTTCGATCATGTTTTTTATGTTTCAATCTATCTTTGCATGGTCAACCATTCCGATGGATTTTATCGATGAACAATTTGCAGCATTAGCAACTTTTCTGCATCAGCATTTACCTGAAAATTTATTTACAAAATTACTAACAGAAGGCTTGATTCCTGGTGTAAGTGGTATTCTTGTTTTTGTACCGCAGATCACTATTTTATTCTTATTAATCACCTTGCTCGAAGAGATAGGTTACATGGCGCGTGCAGTTTATATGTTCGATAATATCATGCAGAAATTCGGATTAAACGGAAGAAGTATCGTGTCGTTAATTTCAGGTGGTGCATGTGCCATTCCTGCAATTATGAGCACGCGCACGATCAGCAATTGGAAAGAAAGGTTGATTACGATAATGGTAACGCCATTGATAAGTTGTTCTGCCAGAATACCTGTGTTTGCTATATTGATAGGATTTGTAGTGCCAAGTTTTAAAATAGGTTTTTTAAATTCGCAAGGCTTGGTTTTTATGGCTTTATATTTAATTGGAATTGCTGCTGCATTAATCGCATCTTTTGTTTTTAAGAAGATTTTGAAAGCAGAAGAGTTTTCTTTCTTAATGTTGGAATTGCCGGAATACAGAAAACCACATTGGAAAAATGTATTTTATACGTTATACGAAAAAGTAAGTGCGTTTGTTTTTGGCGCAGGAAAAGTGATATTGATTGTATCATTAGTCTTATGGTTTTTGGCAAGCTACGGACCAACACATAAAATGCAGGAAGCTGAAAATGTAGCAAAAATTGAAGCAACTTTATTGAACTTGGATCAGCAACAAACAGCATTGCGTATTGCATCTAAAAAGCTCGAAAACTCGTATGCTGGTTACGCAGGTCGGTTTGTGGAACCAATAATAAAACCTTTAGGTTTCGATTGGAAAATTGGTATTGCATTGATTACTTCTTTTGCAGCGCGCGAAGTTTTTGTAGGCACTATTTCTACTTTATATTCTATTGGAAAAGACGCCAATAATTTAACCATTAAACAAAAATTACAACAGGAAAAAAATGCAGAAGGCAAACCTGTTTTCACTATGGCAGTTGCTTTGTCTTTAATTTTATTTTATTTATTTGCCATGCAATGTGTAAGTACTTTAGCAACAGTTCATCGCGAAACCAAAAGCTGGAAATGGCCTGTGATACAATTCTTATACATGACAGGAACTGCATATGTTGTTTCATTTATTACATACCAGTTTCTTAAATAATCTTATAGAAGTATTATAACAGAACTTTCTAATGCCTTTGTTGTTTATATAGATTAATATAAGAAACACAATATGCGATTAATCATTACTATTTTTGGTTTTTTTGCGTTCATGAGTTGTAATCATGCGCAAAATAATAATGAAACATCATCTTCAAAAAAAACAAAAAAACAAAATAAAATGATCAATAAAAATTATGAAATAGCAACCTTTGGCGGTGGTTGTTATTGGTGCATCGAAGCCGTTTTTCAACGTCTAAATGGTGTCGAAAAAGTTGAATCAGGATTTTCTGGCGGACAAGTTAAAGATCCAACTTATAAAGAAGTTTGTACCGGAAAAACAGGTCATGCAGAAGTTATTCAGATTACTTTTGATACCACAAAAACTTCGTTTGCAGAAATACTGAAAGTGTTCTTTACGATGCACGATCCAACCACTTTAAACCAGCAAGGAAATGATGTAGGCACACAATACCGTTCTGCGATCTTTTATCATAATGATGAGCAAAAAAGAATATCAGAAGAAACAATTGCTGAATTAAATAAAGTACACGCTTATCCAAATCCTATTGTGACAGAAGTTGTAAAATTTGATATTTTTTATAAAGCAGAAGATTATCACCAAAACTACTACAATGAAAATAGTGGTGAAGGCTATTGCAGGTTTGTTATTCAGCCAAAAATTGAGAAATTCGAAAAAGTTTTTAAAGATAAAATGAAGAAATAATTTCTTGGTTAATTAAATGTGTTGTGTGAGTTGTAATAGATTACAACTCACTTTTTTATTTTTATCTCTTCTTCAATTTCCGGTGCTTTATCCTTATGTTTTGGAAAATTAAATAACAAAGAAGTAAGTATCGGAATTACAAATACAGCTACGGTAAGTATAGACACAAACATATCAAAACGTTCTGATTCTATAAACATAAAAATTGGAGTTTCTTTGTAAAAATGTGCAGGAAAAGACAATAACAATTTAACGCCTAAAATTCCAATCACCACAAACGCAGCCGTTTCAAGAAATGGATATTTTTCCATGAGCTTAACAAAAGATTGTGCTACAAAACGCATTGCTAAAATACCAATGAAAACACCGATCCAAATCAGGTAAATATTTTTTGTAAAAGCAACTGCAGCAAAAACATTATCAATAGAAAAAGCTAAATCCATAATTTCTACAAGAATTACGGTAGACCAAAATTTACCGAACAAACCAAAAGTATACTTGTATATCTTGCTTTCATTTTTATTTAATAAATCATCTTCTTTTGCAATTGTCGACTTGGTTTTAAAGTAATTAAAGAATATGTAAACCAAATACAAACCACCTAAAGATTTTAACCACCAAATCTTAATCAACCATGCAGCCAGCACCAAACAAATACCTCTAAAAACATAAGCACCAATAATACCATACTTTGTTGCTTTTTTTCGCTGCTCTTTAGGTAAATCCATCACCATTGTTGCCAAAACAGCAGCATTATCTACAGAAAGCAAGCTTTCGATAATAACTAAATTGAGAATAATTAATAGCGCCTGCTGAATTGAAAGGTCTTGTAAGAAGTGTTCCATAGTGATTTAATTAACACCAAACAGCATAAAAATATCGTTAACAAACGTTAAAAATATAAAGAATTAACGTTAACTTAGAGTAAAATCATAACAAGCATGAAACATTTATCTACTAATTATTCTGGTGGTTATTGTAAAAATCCAAGTACCACACACCACAAATCTCGCATTAAAAATCTACTGTTCCTTGTGTATTTTTTATGCATTGGCAGCTCATTTGCACAGACAAAGTATTTTCCAATACCAGGTGCAATAGAAATTCCAGGCAACAGGATCAATGGAAAATTAGACGATTTATCAGATTTTGCCACACGCACACAGGTTCCATTCACAATGCCTGATGGTGTAAAACTAATGACAGACATTTATTTGCCAATTTTGCAGGATAGTTTTGTATTTAAAGATACTTTAAAATTTCAGCTGTTGCCGGCACCATTTCCACCTATGGCAATTCCTATCAATGCAACACTTTTGCCAAAAGGGTTTCAGTTTATTTTATATGATTCTATAAATGGACAAGTAAATCAAAATCCGTATCAGTTGCCGCTTATTTTAGAACGTACACCATATAACAAAAATGGTGGCGACGTAACTATTGGTTCTGCGATGTCATTGTTAGGTTATTCGGCTGCGGTGCAAGATATGCGTGGTCGCTACACATCACAAGGTGTTTATATGCCTTTATATTCTGATTCGTGGAAGAAAAGTCCTTATCATGCATATAAGCACGTATTGGATATTACACCAACATCTGATCCAAGAAATGGAAATAACCACGAAGATGGCTACAATACAATAGAATTTATTAAAAATAGTTTGGTTAGAAATTACGATTTGAATGGCGATGGTATATTTGAAACAGTAGATAAAGTGTACAATGGTTCTATCGGCACATTTGGTGCATCAGCTTTAGGTTATAATCAGTTGCAAGCAGCTTCTGCACATAAAATAGATCCAACTCAACCAGGCTTAAAATGTTTGTTTCCTATTGTTGGTCCGTTAGAATTTTATAAAAGTACCGGTTTTCATAATGGCTGTTTCAGGCAAGGACTTGTTGCAGGTTGGGTTGGCGGTCAGCTGATTGATACCAGAGATGACCAAATGGCAATAGATATGAGTATTGATGATGATATTCATTCTTCAAAAGATTACAATTTACCTAATAAATATGTTGCGATAGATAAAGGTATCGATCATTTTGTAACCATTGGTTATGATGGAAGTCCTTGTGGATATTACCCAAATTCTTTAGGCAGAAAAGATATGGACGCAAGCCAGGCACCGGTAGATGCGAATGGTGAAAGCGATCCGAATGGTACATATTCACGCTATAAAAATATGGAAGTGCCTACCTTTGCAGTCGCAGGCTGGTGGGACATTTTCGTAGATGGCAGTATCGAAACACATAGCTTAATGAGAGGCAACCTGACACAGAAAAAAAATATGCAGAAACTGGTGATCGGACCTTGGGCACATCAAACTATTGCACAACGAACAACAGGCGACAAAACATATCCTAAAAATATTCAGGATATTACAAGAATTGATTTAAACCTAAGCGGTGATATTAATATCGGTGATATTGCTCAGTCTGAATTGATTGGCTGGTTCAGGTATAATCTAAATTATCACGGTTATAATACAATAGGCGAGCCTAAAATATTAATTCCTAAACAAAATACTTGGCAACGACCATTGCCACAATCACCAGATGTAGAAGTACGTTTTCCTTCAAAAGATTATAAAATAAGATTTATTGATCTGTTGAATTTTATATTAGGAAGCGATGGTTTAAAACAAGTTCCGATAGAAATAAGAATAGGTATACTGACTATTCCATTAACGATAGATGTGCCTGCAATTGGTAGTGGTTTAGGTGGCTTTGGTGGTGGATTGAGCGGAAGAATAGATAATATGCCTGTCTCCGATTTTGCAAATATTCCACCTGTACGTTTCTATGTGGTTGGTGCTTCCAGTGATGATGGAAACACTTCATACGCCGGAAATTATTGGATGTCTGCAGATACTTTCCCAATTCAAAATGTTAACTGGAAAAGCATGTTCTTACATCAAAATGGAAAGCTGGATTTTAACGTACCAACAACTGATGAAGGTTATAAAACTTATATCAACGATCCTAATGATCCGATCATTACTGTTGGTGGAGGCAATATGCTGGAACAAACACCACAAGGCGATCGCGAATCTCAAGGACAAATGAATTTGGCAGATACCAAATTTGCAAATTACACAATGGACAGAGAAGGCGTTATTAAATTTGAAACAGATGTGTTGACAGATTCATTATGTGTGATAGGTTTTCCAAAAGTAAAATTATACGCAGAATCAAATCTTATCAATACCATTTCCGGACCGACAGACTGCGATTTCTTTGTTCGTATTGTAGATGTTTATCCTGATGGAAAAGAATTTTTTGTGGTAGAAGGTGCCGTAAATGCTCGTGCGCGCGAATTTGCAAGATCAATTGCTAACGGACATCAGAATGACAATGCAACTTTCTCTAATATCAACCTTGGACAAATTTATGAGTATTATTTTGAGTGCTATCCAATTGCATATACTTTCGCAGAAGGTCATAAAATGAAAGTGTTGATTTCAAGTACAAACTATCCGCGTTTTCAGTCGTGTGCTAATATACCAATAATGCCAAACGAGTTTTTTAGAAGAAAACCTGCTGATGGCAAAACTTATTTTTACAATGGCATTGAATATGCACCACGAACTACCGTACAACGAATTGCATTTTCCAATCAATATCCAACACAGATTGAGTTGCCGGTTTTTGGAAGAAGCAATATTATAACAGCTATTAAGAATACAAATGCCAATAAATTAGATTGGAACATTAACCTGTTTCCAAATCCAAGCCAAGGCAAGTTCTCTGTTTTTGTAAGCAAAAATGGAACGTATAACGCAACTGTTTTTAATATGTTAGGAGAAAAACTTTTAGTAAAACAGATCAATGATCAATCAATGATAGATGTTACTTCTTTTGCAAAAGGTCAATATATATTGGAAGTAACGGATACTAAGAATGACGAACAAAAAATAACAAAATCGTTTACCATTAACTAAAATGTAAAATTATATTTCCTGGATTTCAATAGAATGCTATATTCTATTGAAATCTATTAGTAGGTGTTTATCTTTTTATATAAACTAAATAGTCTGTCAAAGCAAAAATCCAGCTAAAAATTTTTATTTTTGTATAGATGTCAGCAAAGTTATCCATTGTCGTTCCTGCATATAACGAAGAAAATACCATACAAACCATTTTAATTAAAATTGGCGAAGTTCAGCTTATTCAGAATATTGAAAAAGAAATTATTGTAGTAAACGATTGCTCTAAAGATAATACAGAACAAAAAGTTATAGATTTTCAGCAACAGCATCCTGAATTAAATATTGTTTATAAAAAACATGATGTAAATAAAGGAAAAGGTGCAGCCTTGCGTACAGGTTTTCAAAGCGCAACAGGCGATTTTGTGATTGTGCAAGATGCAGACATGGAATACGATCCAAACGAATTCAACATCCTGTTAAAGCCAATTTTAGATGGTTTCGCCGATGTAGTATATGGTTCGCGTTTTATGGGTGGCAGACCACACCGCATCTTGTTTTTCTGGCATACAATAGGTAATAAGATGCTCACTTTTGCATCTAATTTATTTACAAATCTGAATTTAACAGACATGGAAACATGCTATAAAATGTTTCGCAGAGAAATTATTCAGAATATAAATCTGAAAGAAAACAGATTTGGATTTGAACCTGAAGTAACGGCAAAAATGTCAAAAATTCCAAAAATAAGAGTTTATGAGGTTGGAATTTCTTATTATGGAAGAACGTACGAAGAAGGCAAAAAAATTGGAATGAAAGATGCATTTCGTGCTTTGTATTGTATCATCAGGTACAATCTTTTTTCATAAAAGACACAAAGAAATTTATTAAAAAGAAAGGTTGCCATTTAAGAGCAACCATAAATATTTTAATACAAAATAAGAAGCAACTGCAAAAAGTCCGAAAATAATTGCCAGCAATCCTATGATTGGAAGCACAATTGGCCATGCACTGCCTTGGTGTTTTCCTTCTTCAAAATGCTCAACGGCTAACACTAAATTTTTTCGGTTTGCCTTGTAGAAAAAGTCAAACACATTGCCGAGTACCGGAATCATACCTACAAGTCCATCAATAGTTATATTTAAGATCATCTTTGCCACCACTCTGCTGCTGGCACCATTGCGCACCATTGCAATTAGCAAATAGGCAGATATTGTATAATCTACTACTGCGCCAAACCCTGGAAATAAACCAATTATCGGATCTAAGCCAAACGTAAAATTTGTACCAGGAATTCTAAACTGGCTGTCCATCAGCTTAGCAATTTTAGCAATATCCTGTAATTGCGGCGGAATAGGTCTGCCTTGTATTTGTGTGATTTCTGGCATTATGCTTCGTAAGTGATCATTTCTAAGCCGATCAAATGTTTTTCTTCATAAGATATAGAGAAGAAACCTAAAATTCCACCGGAAGCATCCGCTACTGCATGCGCTAATGAACGTAAGGATTTTACATATGAGCGTACAAATAAGTTATCTACTTTCGGCAAAATATCATTCAATTTAGATAATTCTGATACTAAGACAGCTGTGCGTGGCTCAGCCTGCAGGTTGCCGTATTTGCTGATCAATGTATTTAATTGCGCATCAAAGCTTTTTTCTACTTCTGTATAGTAATCAAATAAAATAGGATCACCATTTGTTGTTCTGATTCTCACTAAATGTTTGGAGCGTTCCTCTTCTTCTTCATTGATCTTATCTTCAGCACCTGCAATCAGGCAGGTTACCAAAGCTGGTGCATGTAGCAATAAATCGATTTCTTCGTTTGTTAACTGGCTGAATTGTGCGATTGGCATTATTACGTAATTTTATGCAAACCTACATAATTTTTTTACAACAAAATACTATTCTAATATAGTCTAAAAATTAAGAAATGAGCAACGGTAATTCAAAGTTAGATGATTATAGAACCATTTTAAATAAACAAAATAAGCTTATTCCTTAAATATTTGTGTTGAGAAAACATTGAGTAAAAGAAAATTTAATGATCTATTTCTATTGTATGAATTGTCAATCTTCATATTGTCGTTTCAAGGAATAAAGGAAGATAAAAATAATTTGCTTATACTATTTGTATTATCGATATGTTTTATTATAATTGCATATTATTAATCAATTAAACCAATTTAACATGAAAAAAGTTATGATTTTAGCTTTTGCAGCAATGCTTGCATTAGGAACAACATCTTGTAAAAAAGATTGGGATTGTGTTTGTGACGGCGACGTTGTAGGAACATACCCAAATGTAAAAAAAGCTGATGCTAAAGAAGCATGCGACGCTTTTGGAGACATTGCTGGAGAAGATTGTTCAGTGAAATAATGGAGCAATCTATTAAGAAAGGCGGTCTGATTCAGACCGCCTTTTTATTTTTATAGATTTGTATTATTATGTTCTCACAAATCATTTTTTCAAGTCAAATGAAATGTGAATAATTTAATGATAAAGCTATTATATTACAATACCTTTTTCATTGCAGTAAGATGTTTTTATCTAAACCGATTATAATGGCTTGATTTTTTCAAGCCGTTTTTTATTACTTTTGTTTTATGAAGAATATATTAGCCATTTTATTAAGCATATCAGTTGGCGCACTTTTTATCGTATCGGCAGCCACAAAAATATATCCGATGGAACCTTTCGAATATCAGTTTGTAGATATTGGAATCGCAAATTGGCAAACTGCACCATATATTGCCCGTTTCTTTATCGGTCTCGAATTCTTCTTAGGAATACTGTTAATCTTTAATATATTACTTCGAAAGTTCACACTCAAATTTGCCATTGGCTTGTTAGTAATGTTCTGTATTTATTTGGTGTACAGAATTATTTTAGATGGAAACGTCGGAAATTGCGGCTGTTTTGGAGAAGCTATCAAAATGTCGCCGTTAGAAGGTATACTAAAAAATATATTATTGATAGTTGCCTGCATTGTAACGTATATACTTGCCGACAAAGATTTTTGGAAACCAATACTCAAAAAAATATTCGTGCCTCTTTTTCTGATTATAGCCATGTGCTTAGGCTTTTTTATCTATCCTATTGATGCAGTTTACAGTTCTACTTTAGATAATAAAACAGTAAATTATAAAGTGCCTTTAGAGTTGATGTATCATGATAACCAAAAAGAAAAACCTGAAGTAGATTTAACAAAAGGCAAGCATATTATAGCATTTTTAAGTTTAACTTGTCCGCATTGTAAGATTGCCGCGCAGAAGATGAACGTGATGCACAAAAAAAATCCAAGCATTCCATTTTATTATGCTTTAAATGGCGATAAAGAAATGCTTTCTGCATTTTTAGATGATACCAATACGAAAGATGTACCACACAATCTTTTCTTAGGTGCAAAAGATTGGATACAAGTTGCAGGTGTAAGTTTGCCAATTATCATGTATGTTGAAAATAGCATTGTTGTTAAAAAAACAACTGGTTTAGATGTAGATCAGAATGATATTGAAAGCTGGTTGAAAAAATAAACTTACTGTTTTATAAATCTTTGCGATTGTGTTCTGTCATTGTCTGAAAGTGTCAGTAAATACGAGCCTTTCGGAAGAAATGAAAAATCAAACTCGCAATATTCGCTGCTCACGGAAAAATCGGTAATAAGTTTATTGTAAATTAAATTTCCGACTACATCATGTAATAATATAGAAGCATTTGGTTGAAATAATTCGGTTGCAATCTTAAATTTACCATTATTTGGATTTGGAAATAATGCAAATTCTTTTCGAGTTTTTGCTGTTGAAATACCGGTAACAACAGGAACTTCATACACATTTATAATTTCCAAACGAGACGAATCAAAATCTTTATTGGCAGCAATTCCTTTAACGTGCATAATATTATTTACCAATGGATAGTCGTAATCGATATGAATATGACCTGCCATCCATAAGCCTAAATTATTTTTATAAGGAGAAAGTCCGTTAAGTATGTTATTATATTCAGTACCATCAAACACAAAGTTTGAAAGTATCACTAAGATATTATCCGTTGCTGGATGATGCGAGAAAAAACAAATATTGTGGTTCTTTTTATTTGGATTAACTGCCAGATCTTTTTTCAGCCAATCAAATGTGCCACCATTCCATTCCATCAATTGTGCTTCGGGTCCAATACCCGGCTCAGCCTTATTTACATGGTATCTTGGATTAAAATCTAATCCGTAAAAAATAAAATCTTCGTACTCAAAAGAAAAATTCTGCAAATAAGTTTCTCTTTGTGTTTCAGGATTATAAGTTCTTGTCAGTCGTGTTCCATCATTCCAATTATTAAAAAATAATTTTCCTTTATCATACACATCGGCAAATACTTCATTCATAATAGAGTCGCCACACGCATAAGCTGCTTCATTTTGATAACGAACATAAGGCCAAACATCATGATTGCCGATAACAGGAACATATGGTACATTCAAATCTTGCATAATTTCTTTGAATTTCAAAAATTCAGATTTTTCTGCGCTGCCTGTTAAGTCACCACTTACTAATACAAACTTTATGTTTTTGTCTTGCTCGTGAAAATTGATCCATTTCACAGCTTCACGTAATGCTTTTGCAGGTGAGCTTGTATCAATAACAGGCATTTCATCAAAGAAACCCGATGTTCCATAATCACCTTGACCTTCGCCAATATGCGTGTCTGAAATATGAACGAATGAAAATTTATATTGCGCACCAGGAAGATTTTTATTTAAATCAAATTCCTGCATAACAGTAGTTTGTGCAGCAAGATTTGAAAAAATAAAAAAGCAAACCAGGAAAAAACTATATCGTTTAGAAGTGTTTGTCATAAAAACTATTTATCCTAAAATTAGTTAAATAAGAGTAAATCTTCAAAAAAACAGTTATCCACAACACAATAGTATATTATCTTCGTGCGTTAAACCTAAAATCTTATTTTTGTCTAAACTTTTTAATCTATGAGTATTCTTTTGCAAGTTCCGGCTACTACGGTTTTAGATACAACACAAGCAGCTGCGCAGGCAGTTCCGGTTGTTACCGAGCATTTATCTGTTTTGGAACTGTTGACTAAAGGCGGTTTTATGATGGTGCCGTTAATGCTGGCTTTGGCGGTAGCTATCTTTTTTATTATTGAAAGATATTTATTTTTCAGAAAAAGGTCGTCTATCAATGAAACGCTTGTACGTGATGTTTTGGATAAATTATATGTCGGAAACATTCAGGCAGCAGAAGCACATTGTATTCAGGATAAGTCTGCGTTGAGTAATGTTTTGCAGGCAGGTATTTCACAGTTAGGAAAGCCAATCGACAATATCGAAAAAGCATTAGACATACAATCTAACATTGAGATCAATGAAATGGAGAAACGCATGAGCTGGATCAGTATGATTTCTGGTATTGCGCCACGCTTAGGTTTTATTGGTACTATCTTAGGTGTAATTAAAATATTTTACAGCATTGCTCAAACAGCAGATATTTCTATCGGAACAATTTCTGCAGGTTTGTATCAAAAGATGATCACTTCGGCAGCAGGTTTAATTGTAGGTGTAATCGCATTTATGGGTTATCATTTCCTCTTAACCTTAATTGATAATTATGCTGCAAAATTGCAAAAGCAAATTTTTGAATTTGTAAAAGGAATTCAAAAACCGGTAAAATAATCTAAGTAAGATAAACCACAAAAGAAACAAAAGAAAAAGAATAGGAAAAACTTTGCTTTGCGTTCTTTGCGTGAAAAAAATATAAAGTATGAACATTAAAAAAAGAAGACCGTTTCACGATGAAGATGCCATGGCATCGATGAATGACATTATGTTTTTCTTGATGTTGTTCTTTCTTATTATTTCCACTATGGCAAATCCGAATGTAATTAAGTTGATGCTGCCAAAAGCAAACGCTTCTGAGCAGATTGCCAAACAACCTATTACACTTTCTGTAAAAGCAGATAAAACCTATTATCTAAACACTACACAAGTTCCTTTCGAAGGCTTGGAAAATGCCTTGTCTGCTGCATTAGCGAGCAACGAAGATAAGACTGTTGTATTGCGTGTTGCAGAAAGTCTGACCGTTCAGGATTTGGTAGATGTGATGTCATTAGGAGCAAAACTAAAACTCAAAATGGTGATGAGCACCGCAAAATAATTAAACTACTTTCTTCAAAAATGATTGTATATCATAATAGGCTTGCATCGCTTCGTCGCTTAATTTTGGTATATTAAAGAAGCCATGAACCAATTCTTTATATTCTTTATACAATACAATATTTCCATTTTCTTTTAGTTTTTCCGCATAAGCAAAACCTTCATCTTTTAAAGGGTCGAACTCCGCAGTAATAACAAATGCTGGTGCTAAGCGCTTAAAGTTATTGTTGTAAATTGGTGAAACTTCAGGATTGAGTCTGTCTTTTTTGTTTGGTGTATATGTTTTCTGAAACCAAAATAAAGCATCTTTATTTAATAAAAAACCTGTCTTATATTTTTCAATAGAATCAGATTTCAGTTTACCATCTATCCAAGGATAAATTAAAACCTGTGCAGCAATTTTTATGGATTTATGATTCTTAAAATGATGACAAGCACAAGCTGATAAGTTTCCGCCGGCACTATCACCTGCAACAATAATTTTAGTGTCATCAATGTCTAAATCATGTGCGTTTGCGTATACATATTCAATCACTTTGTAAGCATCTTCGTGCGCTGCAGGAAAAGTAAATTCAGGTGCCAGTTTATAATCAACAGAAATAACAATGCAGTCATTCATCACGCATAATCGTCGTGTAACATAATCATGCGAATTAATATTGTAATAAGCAAAACCACCACCATGAAAATAAATGATCACCTTCTGATTTGCTTTATTTGAATTTTTATACAACCTAACAGGAATATCATCGATCTTAAAATTTCTGATTTCTTTTATGCTGATTTTTTTATCGAGTAATATTTTTCCCAATTCAGCACTTAGCAACGAGCTTTTTCTTGCTTTGGCAATTGCAGCAGCATCTTCGGCTACTTTTATTGGCTGAAAATTATTTACAAACCATAATAAAGACTTCAATTTCCAGTTCATAATTGTATATTATAAGTTAACTTTAAACAAGATAAAAAATAGAAATCATGAACTGGCTAACAAAAGATAATAAACTCGAAAAGGAATTTGAATTCAAGGATTTTGTGGAGGCATTTGCATTCTTAACAAAGGTTGCAATAACTGCTGAAAAGCAAAATCATCATCCGGAAATTTATAACGTTTACAACAAAGTAAAAATTTCTTTGCAAACACATGATGCAGGCGATGTGATTACAGAAAAAGACCATAAATTAGCAGCTTCAATTGATGCTTTTCTATGACAAAAGATTTATTTTCTTCGCCAAATAATAATGAGTTTATTTCATTAACTGAACAGCTTTTAAAAAAAGTGGATGACTTTATTCCTGAAGAAGAACAGGAACAATTTACAGAAGATTTGAAGTCTGTAATTAATTTTCACGATAAGCAATATTATGTAGAAAGCAATAACCTGATCACAGATTATGACTACGATAGATTGTTTAAAAAGCTGAAAGAGATTGAAGAAGAAAATCCAAATTTAGTAACTGCTGATTCGCCGACACAAAGAGTTGCTAAAGGTTTGAATAGTGATTTTCCAACTGTTGAACATTTGGTTCCAATGATGTCGTTGGAGAATTCTTACAACATTACAGACTTGGAAGATTTCGATACACAAGTCAAAAAAGCATTAAATGAAAACACCATTGTTGAATATATTGCAGAACCAAAATTTGATGGTTCAAGCATTGCTTTGGTGTATGAAAATGATAAGTTGGTTCGTGCTGCAACGCGTGGAAATGGTATTGCCGGCGACGATATTACGCCAAATGCAAAAGTGATAAAATCAATTCCTTTAAAAGCAAATTTCTCGCAATTTGGTATTCATAAGATCGAAGTGCGTGGCGAAGTGGTGTTGGATTTATTGATGTTTGAAAAGCTGAATGAAGCGCGTAAAAAGCAAAACGAACTCAATCGTGAATCAAATAAAAAAGAACTGGAGCTTTATAAAAATGCACGTAATACAGCAGCCGGAAGTTTGCGTTTGAAAGATAGCAAAGAAGTTGCTTCCAGGAAATTAGATGCTATTATTTATCAAATCGGTTATGCTGAAGATGCGAAAGGAAACGATGTCACAAACATCTTTCAATCTCATAATAAAAACCTGGAAACGCTTTTAAAATTAGGTTTCAAAACACCATTTAACGAAAGAGGTCTATTTACAAAAATTAATGATGTAGAAGAATTTTGTAAGCTTTGGGAAAATAAACGTGATGCTTATCCAATTGATATTGATGGCATGGTGATTAAAGTCAATAGTATTCAACAGCAACAAGTAATTGGCAAAACTTCACATCATCCAAAATGGGCTGTTGCTTATAAATTTAAAGCGAAACAAGCAACTTCCACTTTGCGAAACGTAGAATTTCAAATCGGCAGAACAGGTGCCATTACGCCTGTTGCAAAGATCGATCCGGTACAATTAGTTGGCGTAGAAATTTCTTCTATTTCTTTGCATAATGAAGATTTTATTTTGGAAAAAGATATCATGCTCAATGATACAGTTATTGTAGAACGTGCTGGCGATGTGATTCCTTATATTGTTGGAAGCATTAAAGAAAGAAGAACCGGAAATGAAAAGAAAATTGCATTTCCAACAACTTGTCCATCGTGCGAACATCATCTGGTAAAGCCAATGGATGAAAGTGTTTGGCGTTGTATCAATCCAAATTGTGCGGCACAAATTGAAGAACGTTTGATCCATTTCGTTTCCAAGCAAGCCATGGATATTTTTGGTTTTGGTGAAGAAAATGTGCGCACTTTTTTACGCGAAAATATCATCACTAATTTTACTTCTATTTATCAAATTGATTATGAAAAAGTAAGGACCATTGAAGGTTGGAAAGAGAAATCTATTCAGAATTTGAAAGATGGAATTGAAGCATCCAAACAAAATGAATTATATCGTTTAATTGTTGGTTTAGGCATTCGTCATGCAGGTGCAACCACAGCAAAATTATTAGCTAAACAAGTAAATAAACTCACAGATTTTAAAGATTGGAAAGAAGAAGATTATTTACACTTAGAAGATGTTGGACCAAAAGTAGCACAATCATTATTTCAATTTTTTAATGATGAAGATAATATTGCATTGATAGAATCCTTATCAACTTTAGGCGTTAATATTTATAAAACAGAAGCTGTTTTAGCATCTAATAAACTGGAAGGAAAAACCTTTTTGTGTACCGGAACATTTGCACGTTATTCGCGCGATGAAGTAAAAGCTATGGTAGAAAAAAATGGCGGCAAAAACCTAAGCGCAGTTTCTGCAAATTTAGATTATTTGATTGCAGGCGAAAAAGCTGGCAGCAAATTAGCCAAAGCTCAAAAAATTCCATCTGTTCAGGTGATTGATGAAAATGAGTTCCTGAAAATGATTGGGTAATGTAATAATTTACCAATATAACGATGAATTAATTTTATTTACCTTTGCATATCTCATGAAAAAGCAATTATTATACATCATCCTAATTTCGTTATTAATATTTACTTCTTGCAAGCCAAAACATTTTTATAATGAATTTAAGACGGTTGATGTAAAGAAATGGAAATCAACAGATACCTTAACTTATACGGTTGATATTGAAGATGCCAAACCTGTATACAATGTTTCTATCAGTATTCGTTATCAAAAAGATTATGAGTTCAGTAATATTTGGCTAAGCGTTATTGATACTTATGATAATGAAAATAAAACGGTTCGCGTAGAAGTTCCTCTTTTTAAGAAAGATGGAAAGCCTTATGGAAAAAAATCAGGTAGCTTTTGTACTCAAACAATACCTTACCAATATAGAACAAGATTTCCAAAAGCCGGAAAATATAAACTTAGCATTGTGCAGCTCATGCGTAAAGATCCTATAGATGGTATTTCAGATGTTGGTGTCATTATAGACAAGAAATAACATCAAATTTTCATAATTGCGGTAAGTATTCTTTTAATATTTCTTCTTAACTTTATACAAACCAACACCATGAAGAAATATCTATTTGTCATCACACTTTTTTTTGCATTTACATCGTTCTCACAAACGCTCAAAAGAGGTCCATATTTACAAAGCCAAACTAATAATAGCATAAAGATTAAATGGCGCACCAGCGATTCTGTAAATTCTGTTTTGCGTTACGGCTCTTCATTTACCAACCTTAACAATGTTATAATTGACAGTGCTCGTGTAAAAGATCATACTATTAAAATATCCAACTTAAGTTCTAAAACAACTTACTATTATAGTGTTGGCTATGATAATGTTGTATTGGCTGGTGGCAACGAACAGCATCATTTTTCAACATCCATTAATCCGTCAGATACAACAGGATTTAAGTTTTGGGTAACAGGTGACTTTGGTGCAGGCAATGATGCACAGATAAGAGTAAGACGATGGTTTGAAAATTATCTTCATTCTAATGTAGTAGATAATTGGGTTTGGTTAGGTGATAATGCTTATTACAACGGCACAGAAGATGAATACGATAGAGAAGTATTTAGCAGCGATTATGGTTATGATTCCATTTTCCGTTTTTTGCCATTCTATCCAATTCCGGGAAACCATGATTATGGTAGTGTAAATAGTTTAGATGATCCAAAATTTCATCGTGGTCCATATTATGATATGGTAGATGTTTTTCAAAATGCAGAAATGGGCGGCGTGGCATCTACAACAGAAGCATATTATTCTTACGATTATGGCAACACACATTTCATGGCACTTAATTCAGAATTGTGGCAGTATTTATTTCTTTGGGATTTAGGCAATCCATACAGAACTTGGATTGAAAATGATATTAAGAATTCAAGCAAAAAATTTAAGATCGCTTACTGGCATCAGCCACCATATTCTAAAGGATCTCACGATTCTGATGATGGCTTTGAGTTGAACATGAGAGCCATGCGTGAAAAAGTAATTCCTATATTAGAAAAGTATGGCGTTGATTTAGTGTTGTGCGGTCATAGCCATGTGTACGAAAGGTCTTACCTTATCAATAAACATTACAACGTTTCTTTTACATTTAAAAGAGATGTGATGATGGTCGACAGCACATCAGGAAATCCGGACAGCAACAGAACATATCTTAAATATACTTATGGTGCCAACAAAGATAAAGGTACCGTTTATGCAGTGGTTGGTAATAGTGGAAAATCAGAAGAAGAAAATGGAAAGATGTATCCTGCGATGTATACAAAATATGCAGACAATGGCGTTGGCAGTATGATATTAGACGTAAAAGGAAATGTACTTACAGCTACTTATTATAAAGACAATGGTAGTGTGTTTGATAAATTCAGGATTATTAAGCAAGACTCAACATCTATTGTTACAGGAATCAGAAATAATATAGTTGATGCCTTTGAAATATATCCAAATCCATTTACAAACTCATTGATGATCGAATTTGATGCAAAAGAAAATAAGCCAACATCTATTACTATACAAAATATTATAGGACAATTGTTGGTCGAAACTATATGGAATGGCAAAAGCAATATTGGTAAAAATAAAATTCAGATCAACTCATTACAAGGTTTGCCAAGCGGTGAATATATTATTTCAATAAAGCAGAATGATGATATTGTTAGTGAAAAAGTGATAAAGCTTTAAGTTTTACTAAATAATATACAGTTTAAACCGTTGCAATTCTGTAACGGTTTTTTTTCAAAAATCAGATAAAATTATTTTGGCTGATAAGTTAAGTATACTTTTTATGCTTAAAAATACAATATATTTCATGAAAATTGAAAAGTGGTAAAACTGTAAATTTAAAAGATTTTATTGTAAGAAATTTGTGTTTTATTAAGCATATCTTGCAAGCAATAAAATTTAAATAACATGACAGAACAAAACGAAGAAAAAGGCTTTTTAGAAAATCTAAAAGATTCAGCAGCAGAAAAGCTGGAAGCACTAAAAGGAACAGCAGAAGACTTAAAAGTAGCTGCTATTGATAAATTAGAAGACCTGAAAGATGGTGCGGAAAGTTTATTAGATCAGGCATCTGATAAAATTGCAGAATTGAAAGAAAAGGCAGCAGAAAAAGCTGATGAAGCTAAAGATGCAGTTAAAGATGCAAAAGATACAGTAGCAGACAAAACTGCGGAAATAAAAGACAAAGCAGCTGATAAATTGGAAGACGCTAAGTCAGCAGTTGTTGATGCTAAAGATGCTGTTGTAGATAAAACAGTAGAATTAAAAGATAAAGCAAGTGATGCAGTTGATAAAGCTGCTGAACAAGCGAAATAAAAAACTATTTTTTATAGTGAACGCTGCCACTTTTGGCAGCGTTTTTTTATTTTAATGAAATGTTGTTTAAAATCTCATCAACACGTTTTTCTACAGTCGCATTTTTTTCTAAAATAGGTGCGTGATGCGGTTTAATTCTTGCATCAATTATTAAAGTGTCACAACACCAATGTTTGTTTTCAAAACGTTCATTAATACCATATATATCATGCGAAGGATTACTTCTTGTAAAAGTTACCCAAAGAAAATTATTAAAATCTTTCGCCAAAAAATCAGCATCGTCGCAAATGATAATTAAAGGAAGATTTGAGATTTGAGATTTAAGATTTGAGATTTCTTTTATTGCATTTTCAAATAGGTACATTTTCAAATTTTCAAATTCAATTGCTAATATTCCTTTTGTTACAAATTTTGGATTCTTAAACGCTGATGGCAAAACAAAATCTTTTGGTAATTCATCAATTAATTCTCTTTTCTTTTCACCAGCAGCAGCAATAATTACTTTGCTTCCTGTATTCAAGCCTTCACCTGAATAATCTAAAGTATCAATAGTTGTTTTTGTTTGAAAATGAATATCACGCGACAAATCTATTCGTTCTAAAATATGCTGAAAGAATTTCTCTTCATCGTGCGTTTTTAGATTTGTATCATCACTTTTATCTGCAATAAATAAAAACTTAGCAAGCGATAATTGTCCGGTTCCTAAAATATGATTAGCAATCGTAAGAATTTCCTGTGGTTGTTTGTTTGTATAATAAGGTGTGTATCGTTCGCTGCCAATTGCCAATAATAATGGATGCACACCAGCAGCATCAACAGCATGTACTTCGTGCAAACCCGGAATTTCTGTGCTGATGGCAGAACCTGTCATTTCATGTATCATATTTCCAAAAGCAGTATCTTCTTGTGGCGGACGACCAACTACTGTAAAACTCCAAATGGCATTTTTCTTTGCATACACATTTTTCACACGCATCAACGGAAAATCATGTTTCAAAGAATAATAACCTAAGTGATCGCCAAAAGGTCCTTCAGGTTTGTTTTCATTTGGATAAACTTCACCTGTAATTACAAAGTCAGCATCTGTACTTAAACAAAAACCATCTTTATCATACATATAACGAAAACGTCTTCCACCAAGTGCGCCTGCAAAAGTAAGTTCAGATAAACCTTCAGGCAAAGGCATTACTGCAGCAAATGAATGTGATGGCGGACCACCAATAAATACGGACACTTTCATCGGCTTGCCTAAATTATTCCACTTAGTTTGATGCACACCAATACCGCGATGTAATTGATAATGCAAACCAATTTCTTTGTCTTGCACATAATCATTTCCGCTTAACTGAATACGGTACATACCAAGATTAGAATTCATCGCACCAGGTTTGTCGGCATCTTCAGAATAAACAACTGGCAAAGTAACAAACGCACCACCATCTTTTTCCCAACATTGAATTTGTGGCAGATCAGAAATTTTTATTTTTTCAAAATCATGTGATGAAACTTTTTTAGGCAATGCTTTCCACGCAGCTAAAGCAACACCAATATTTTTTAAAGGATGTTTGATGGCACTCATCGGATCTGATTTGAGCGCAATCATTTTTTTTACATTATCTAAAGTGCCTCTGAAAATAAATTTGCTACGATCTGTGGTTCCAAATAAATTAGAAACTGCCTGATACTTGGAGCCTTTTACTTTCTCAAATAAAATAGCTTTTCCTTTTGCTTCAAAAATGCGTAGATGAATTGCAGCCATTTCCAAATAAGGATCAACTTCTTCTTTTATGCGAATTAATTGTCCTGATTTTTCTAAATCATCAATGCAATCTTGTAAGGATTTGTAAGCCATAATGGAAGAACAAAAATAGAAAAATTAAGTTTGATTATTTTCCTTTGTTATTTATGCGCTTCAATAAAAGCTTTTGTATCAACATTGAATTGTTGCCATTCTTCTATATGTGTAAGATGCGCAGATAATAAGTATTTTGTCGGATCGTAAGTAATATCTGTTGAACTGACATTGCTGATAAATTTTTGCGCTAAATTATTTTTTGGAAGAATACCATCTTTCTCGCCCCAAACTAACATGATTGGAAGTTTTATTTTGTTTAATTCAGCTGTTAAATCAAAATTAGAAAAAATTGGCTGACCTTTATAACTGAGATTAGTAGATGCATAATTTGAGTTACTCACTACTACTGCTAATTCTACTTTTGGTAAACTTATATTACGTGTTTGAACATTGCTTGTATTGGAAATCAAACCACCTAATTGTCCGACATATTTTTCATGTTGCGCAAAATCTTCAACAGTCATTGTTGGATGTGCAGCATAAAATTGTTTTGCGTTATTCCAAAAATTTACGTCTTTTCCGATAGCAATTAATGAGTCAATTTTTGGCAATGTCATTTGAACGGAGAGAGGAATGGAGTTTATGAAATCGTAACCAGGCGCTTCCAAAATAGCACCATTTAATTTATTTTGATGTGCTGTATCTAATAAATAATAAGTTGCCAATGCGCCACCAAAACTTACTCCATGTATAAATACTTTTGGTGCCTTTGCTATTTGTTTAGTAAAGTCAACAATATTATCCAAGTCTTCGCTGAATTGTTCTATAGATATAGAAGATGTACTAGGGTTTCCTTGTGTAAATCCTGAAGCACGTTGGTCGTAATAAACAACTTTGTAATACTTTTCAATTTCTTTCCAGTAAATATTAGCGCGCTCTAATTGTGCTGTGCCACCGGAACCACCATGTACAAACACAATTGCAATATCTGAATTGATATTTCCACATACACGCACCGGTAAAGCAACGTTACCTACCTTTACAAAATAATAGTTGTCTATTTGATCGCCATCCGGTTTAGGATCAGGTGAACATGCAGTGATTGATGCAGCCGACAAAAGTAATATGAAATATATTTTTAGATTCTTCATTGTGTTATTCTTTTATTTTTCTGAAAACGTAAGAGATGCCCATTTCTAAAGCAACATGGCGAACCCATTTTTTATTGTTTGGATAACGATAGAAAACATTCACTCCAAAATTTATGGCTATTGGCATTTTGTGCTTTTTAGAAAAATCATAACCACCGATGATCTTTCCGCCAAGTATAGCATTGTGGTAACCAAACGTAACTTTTTTGAAAGATCCGTCATCTTGTCTTTCATAAGTTGGTGCATTCATTTTTGTGTACATATAACCTGCATCAAAATTTAATTCTATAAACATACCTCTTGCTAAGGTATGCCTGTAGGCAAGTTCAGGTATAAAGAAAAAAGCTGTGTTGTAGCGTTTTCTATAGATGTAACCGAAAGTAGGTTTTACATAAATTTCGCGCTCAACTACTTTTGGACTATAAGTGCTTTTCCCATTTTTAAGTTTTGGCTTGTATAATAAACGAAAGCCGGCGCTAACAGACATACCCAAATTAACATTTACCGGTTTCATTAATTCTACATCACCGATACCTGTAAGTGTGGCGATATATTTTTTGTTTTTAATGCCTTCAGGCTTGATGATGTCTTTGTATTTATCTTCCTGCGCATTTGCATTTGATATTGTAATCAATGCAAAAAATAAAAACAATAATAGAGATGTCAGTTGTTTTTTCATTCAATTATAATAAATGTGTATGCAAAATAACGAAAAAATAGCATTTTGTATGGTGTTAACGATTAAATAAGAACCTTATTGTTTCTTTTGAAGAATAAAAAACTAACAATACAAAAACCGAACCAAAATATAGTATAAAAAGATAACCTTTATTGGTGAGATAGCTTTTCAAGAATCTCAATTGCTGCTTTTGCTATAACAGTACCTGGTCCGAACACACCTGCAACACCTGCATTGTATAGAAAATCATAATCTTGCTTTGGAATTACACCACCACAAACGACTAAAATGTCATCTCGTTTTATTTTTTGTAATTCTTCTATCAATTGTGGAATTAAAGTTTTGTGACCTGCTGCTAAAGAAGAAACACCGATAATATGAACATCATTTTCTGCGGCTTGCATGGCTGCTTCTTTTGGTGTTTGAAAAAGTGGTCCAATGTCTACATCAAAACCAATATCGGCAAAAGCTGTTGCAATAATTTTTGCACCACGGTCATGACCATCTTGCCCGATCTTTGCAACTAAGATGCGTGGTCTTCTGCCTTCTTTTTCTGCAAAAATATCTGCAGCGTCTCTTGCTGTTTGAAAATCTTCGTTCATTTTTATTTCTGATGAATAAACACCTGCAATACTTCTGATGGTTGCTTTATATCTACCAAAAACTTTTTCTAAAGCTACAGATATTTCACCTAATGTGGCACGTCTTCTTGCTGCTTCAACAGTTAATGCCAACAAATTTTTATCATTGTTTTTTGCTGCTGAAGTTAATTGATCCAAAATATCTATCACCTTATTATTATCTCTCTTTGCTTTAATTTCCGTTAGGCGATTGATTTGTTTATCGCGAACTTCAGCATTGTCAATATCTAAAATATCAATCTCTTTTGTATCATCAGTTTTAAAAACATTAACACCAATGATACTGTCTTGTCCACTATCTATTCTTGCTTGTTTTTGAGCTGCGGCTTCTTCTATGCGCATCTTCGGAATACCGGCTTCTATTGCTTTGGTCATGCCACCATAGCTTTCTACTTCTTCAATTAAGGACCAAGCTTTGCGTGCAATATCATCGGTTAATTTTTCTACATACTCAGAGCCAGCCCACGGATCTACAGTTCTGCATATTTCTGTCTCTTTTTGTAAATAGATTTGTGTGTCGCGTGCAATTTTTGCAGAAAAATCTGTTGGTAAAGCAATTGCTTCGTCTAATGCATTGGTATGTAATGATTGTGTGCCGCCAAGTGCTGCTGCTAATGCTTCAATGCATGTGCGAGTTACATTATTAAATGGATCTTGTTCTGTTAAACTCCAACCGCTGGTTTGACAATGTGTTCTTAATGCTAAACTTTTTTCTGATGTAGGATTGAATTGAGAAACTATTTTCGACCATAATAATCTTGCTGCACGCATCTTTGCAATTTCCTGGAAATGCTGCATACCGATTGCCCAAAAGAAGGATAAGCGCGGCGCGAAATCATCAATATTTAAACCTGCGTTTATACCTGTTCTGATATATTCTAAGCCATCTGCTAATGTATATGCTAATTCAATTTCAGGAGTTGCACCGGCTTCCTGCATGTGATAACCACTGATAGAAATGGAATTAAACTTCGGCATATGCTGACTCGTGTATTCAAAAATATCCGAAATGATCTTCATTGATTGAGTCGGTGGATAGATATAAGTATTTCTAACCATAAACTCTTTCAAAATATCATTTTGAATCGTTCCAGTTAATAATTTTTGATCAATACCTTGCTCTTCGGCTGCAACAATATAAAAGGCTAAAATTGGCAGAACTGCGCCGTTCATCGTCATAGAAACGGAAATCTTATCTAACGGAATTTCATTAAATAAAATCTTCATGTCTTCTACAGAATCAATGGCAACACCTGCTTTTCCTACATCACCTTGCACGCGTTCGTGATCTGAATCGTAGCCACGATGTGTTGCTAAATCAAAGGCAACAGACAAGCCTTTTTGTCCTTGCGCTAAATTCTTTTTATAAAACTCGTTTGATTTTTCAGCAGTAGAAAATCCAGCATATTGGCGAATTGTCCAAGGTTGATTCACATACATAGATGAATATGGACCACGAAGAAATGGCGCAATACCAGCCACATAGTTTTGTGTTGGCAGCAAATTGCTTCCTAAAGAAAGTTGTTGCTTATCTTTTTCAATTAATTCTTCAAAAGAAATGCTCTTTATATCCACTGGCATGTAGTAAAGATACATAAGAGTTGTAAGTTGTAAGTAATATGTAGCAAGAAATTTTGTAATTACTTTGGTGTAATTTCAATGGTTATTTCTTTTGCATTTTCATTGGTTTTAAACAATAAAAGTTGCTTGGTATTATCAAAACTTTGCGTATAGTTTGTTGTGCCTAACACTATTAAATTATAACCATTTGCATAAAAACGATTCGGAACAAAGATTTCGGTTGCCTGGTTGATAGATGCGTTAGAAATAAACTGCATTTTAAATGTTTTTGTTGTAACATCAAAACTAAAAGAATCTATTTTTCCTGCTACCGCATGTGGAAACGTTCTAAGTAAATGTTGCGCAATAGGTGTTTCGCTTCCATCGCCATTAAACGGACTCCAGCCACCTTGATCATTGCTCCAGTATGCCCAATTCCATTGGTTTCTGTCGAACATAGCATTTACATCTATAAGATAATCAGCAAATCCGACTTGATTGGGTGATAATCCGAATTCGCCACACATTAAGGGTGCATTTCCATGTTTTTGTATATCTTTTCCACGTTCTCTTTCCCAATCTTTTAATTGTTGTTTTGATGATGCAGTATAACCTGCGCCTTCATGTGTATCATAAGGATAACAGTGTGGTGCATATACAATCCTTGAAGATGATCTTGTGTCTGTAATTTTAGATAAATTAGAAACAGCACCAAATGTTACAGGAGCTGGTGTCGGTTCAAAGAAGATATATTTATTAGGTTCCACATTTCTTAATGCAGGAATTAACCTGTTGTAAAATGCCGCTAATTGTACGCGCTCAAATTCTCCTGTAAGAAATGTTTTTATCAGATCGCCGCCCCAAGGTTCATTCATTAAATCATAACCTATCACATGAGGATTGTTTTTAAAACGTTGTGCCACTTTTTGCCATGATAATATGTAGTGATCCTGCAGGTCTTTATGGTTGGAATATTGCCAGAAATTTATCCAGCTATTCACTACTTGCGGATCAATATTTTTCAACCACCACGGTGTACCGCCTGGCAAGCTTAAAGGTGCAGCACCGTTGGTGCGGCAAGCCCATTCCGGTGCGCCATCGCCGCCAAACATTAGTGAATAAACATCTTGGTGCATGTCCAGCATAACATACATGCCACGCGAAGTGTACCAATTTACACGCTCTTCAATCTTGTCTAAATAGGTGTCATCAAACACATCTTTTTGCGGTTCGATAGCGTCCCAAAAAATCAGGTACCGCACAAAATTAAATCCAAATTCATTTGCTTCTCTTTCAACATCTGCTTCGGTGATCCATGGCTGACGTTGCGGGTCAGACTTAGCGTTTGATGCGGTATTTAATCCATGTAGAATTAATTGTCTGCCGTACTGATCCTGAATGATGGTTGGATTATCCGTAAAAGAATTATCAGCAACATTATCTTTTTTACAAGAGAAGATAAAGCATGAAATAAATAGAAAGATGTAAATGTTTTTCATCTTTCTAAGATAAGAAATGTAAAAGGAACAGAGATAAACCTTAGATAAAAATTTCACCAATCAAATAACAAACTGCCTGACCGCTCATCTCTACCCGATTTTCTAAATGTCTGCATTTTAAAAAACCTGTTCTTTGCGATAATTGCATAGCAGTCAGTTCTGTTTTATCTAATTTCTTCGACCAAAATGGAATTAAGACAGAGTGAGCAGAACCTGTTACAGGATCTTCATCAATGCCTGATTGCGGTGCAAAAAATCGTGATACAAAATCGACATCATTTCCTTTTGCGGTGATGATCAGATTCTTTCCTAATTGATTGATCAAGGTAAAATCAGGCTGACAATTTTGTATGGCATCTTCATTTTCCAGTAATGCAAGATATTTGGTTTTAGAATCGTAGAATGCAATTGGATGAGTGCCGATTGCCTGTGATAAGACAGCAGGTGCTTTTAAAGCCTGTGTTTCTATGGCAGGAAAATTGAGCGTAATCCAATCTTCATTTTTGGTCACAAATAAATCACCTGATAAACAAGTGAAATGTATATCCGCTTTATCATAATCTAAGAAATTATAAATTACAAAAGCAGATGCCAAGGTAGCATGACCACACAGTTCAATTTCTACAGTTGGCGTAAACCATTTAATATGAAACACATCATTTTCTTTTACAAAAAAAGCAGTTTCTGCTAAATTGTTTTCTGCTGCAATCTGTTGCATCGTTTCAGCAGGCAACCATTCCTTTAATGGTACTACTGCTGCCGGATTACCTTTAAATGCGACATTTGTAAAGGCATCTATCTGATAAATTTTATACACTGCTAATTATTTGGTTTTTGCTTTTGCGTCAAGATATTTTACAATTTTAGAAGCTGCATTGTCTGCATAAATACCATAAGCATTTACAATAATTCCTTTTGTTTCCTTATCAATGGATGAGATTGCATATACAATAGTTTGATCTGCCGGATCTGTTTCACCTTCAAACCGATGTATTTCATCAATTTCAAAATCGTCCGGTGATAAGCTTTTTGAAGTGCTGTTGCAAATAAGAAAATCCACATCGTGATTTAAATTAAAATCGCAGGTGTAACCTCTTTTGATAAGGTCGTTTACTGCTTCGCTTACTGTGTCGTAGTTGTGTTCTGATTCCATGGTTGTGTAGTTTTATTGGCACAATTTACAGTTAACCTCTTTAAAACATTTGTATTTAACTGTATTTTTCTTACATCATTATAGGTTATTGTATTTTTTTGACAATGCTTCTGCGCAACGTTCGCCATCAATGGCTGCGCTCATAATTCCACCTGCATAACCTGCGCCTTCTGCACACGGAAACAATCTTTTTGTGTTGATATGCTCAAAATTTTCTTTATCGCGAGGAATTTTTACAGGTGATGATGTACGGCTTTCCACACCAATAATTTGTGCATCATTCGTTAAATAATTGCGCATCTTTTTACCAAAAGATTTAAAGCCTTCCTGTAAGCAAAATGCAATTTCCTGTGGTAAAAAATCTCTCATTTCTACAGCAACTAAACCCGGTTGATATGAAGTTTCTAACAAAGAAGAAGAAACTTTTTTGTTCACAAAATCCTGCATGCGTTGCGCAGGTGCAATTTGTGTTTGTCCTGCAATTTGCCATGCTTTTTGTTCTATACTTTTTTGATATTCCATGCCTGCTAATGCACCAAATTCTTTGAAGTTTTTCCAGTCATTTTCATCTACAGCTACCACCATTCCTGAGTTGGCATAAGGCGAATCTCTTTTAGAAGGCGACATTCCATTTACTACAATTTCATTTTGCGATGTTGCCGCAGGTACAATAAAGCCACCAGGACACATGCAGAAAGAAAACACGCCTTTTTGTTGTGTTCCAATTTTCACCTGCTCAACTAAGCTGTAAGATGCAGCAGGCAACATGTCAAATTTATTACCGTTGTATTGTATGTTATCTATCAGGCTCTGCTGATGTTCTATGCGTACACCTAAAGCAAAAGGTTTGGTCTCGAGTATAATGTTTTTATGATGCAGTAATTCAAAAATATCTCTTGCAGAATGACCTGTAGCCAATATTACGCCAATACCTCTAAACTCATTTTTTATTTCATGTTGGTTGATGGTCGAAACGCCTTTCATTTCATTTCCTTCTAAAATAAAATCTATTACTTTAGTGTCAAAATGTATTTCGCCGCCATAATTCAAAATGGTATTTCTTATCTCTTGTATCAGCTTTGGTAATTTATTAGTGCCAATATGTGGATGTGCATCTATCAATATGTTTTCGTTGGCGCCATGTGCTACCATTATTTCTAAAATGCGAGTAATATCACCGCGTTTTTTAGAACGTGTGTAAAGCTTGCCATCAGAATAAGTGCCTGCGCCACCTTCACCGAAACAGTAATTAGAATCAGAGTTTACAATGTTCTTCTTATTGATGTTTGCCAGATCTCGCCTCCGTTCCTGCACATCTTTTCCACGTTCTATAATAATGGGTTTGATGCCAAGTTCTATCAATCGCAAAGCGGCAAACAAACCTGCCGGACCGGCACCAACAATAATAGCCTGCTTTACTTTTGATACATCTTTGTATTCGTTCTCGTATTGTAAAAGAGGCGTTGGTGTTTCATCTATAAAAACATCGGCTTGTATATTTACTTTGATATTTCGGGAACGTGCATCTATGGACCGTTTCAGCAGACGAATATGAAATTCATTTTCGTCTTTTATTGCTAAATAATTTTTGATGTAATGATGGAAATTTGTTTCATCGAAAGCAGTTTCTGGTGGTAGTGTGAGTATTAGATTCTTTTTCATAACTGTAGCGTATTTAATGCTAAAAGATGTGGTAAAGATAAGATTTTAGAATGCAAAAGGTCGAAAGCGTTTTAAACGCTTTCGACCTAATTATTTCATATAAAAAGTCTTGACTCTTGGATTCGATAAACTCAGCCTGACAAAGTCTTACCACTCTGAAAATCTAATACGCTCTTGCAAACAAGACCCTTTCTTTACTCGGGTTGCCTGTTAAGATACATTTGCCGTTTTCCTGCGGATTATCTAAAGGAATGCAGCGAATAGTTGCTTTGGTGAGTTCCTTAATTTTCTCTTCTGTTTCTGGTGTGCCGTCCCAATGTGCTAAGATAAAGCCTGGTTTTTCGTCCAACATTCTATGGAAATCTTCCATGGTATCTACCTTTGTAATATTCTCTTCTCTAAAAGCTTTTGCCTTATTGAACATATTTTGTTGGATCTCTTCCAGCAAATCGTCGATTGTTTTAGTAAGATTTTCTACAGCGAATTGTGCTTTCTCTCTGGTGTCGCGTCTTGCAATTTCCACCATGCCGTTTGCCAAATCTCTTGGACCAATCACCACACGCAAAGGAATACCTTTCAATTCATATTCGGCAAATTTAAAACCAGGTCGCTTTGTTTCGTCAGTATCTACAATGGCACGAATACCTAACTTAGTAAGGTCATTTTTCAGCTCGATAGATTTCTCAATCATGCTGTTAGTTTCTTCGATATTCTTTGATAGAAAAGGAATAATCACTACCTGATGTGGCGCTAATTTTGGCGGCATCACCAAGCCTTCATCATCAGAATGTGCCATAATTAAAGCCCCTATCAATCTTGTAGAAACGCCCCAAGATGTTGCCCAAACAAACTCTTCTTCGTTCTCTTTATTTTTGAACTTCACATCAAAAGCCTTAGCAAAATTTTGACCTAAAAAGTGCGATGTGCCTGATTGTAAAGCCTTGCCGTCCTGCATCATTGCTTCGATAGTATAAGTTTCTTCGGCACCGGCAAAACGTTCGTTTGCGCTCTTAATACCTTTGATTACAGGCAATGCCATGTAATTCTCTACAAAGTCTGCATACACATCAATCATGCGTTCTGTTTCTTCTACTGCTTCCTGTTTGGTAGCATGTGCAGTGTGACCTTCCTGCCAAAGAAATTCAGCAGTACGCAAGAACAAGCGCGTTTTCATTTCCCAGCGAACTACATTTGCCCATTGATTGATAAGCAAAGGCAAATCACGGTAAGATTGAATCCATTTTTTATAAGTATTCCAAATAATGGCTTCAGAAGTTGGACGAACAACTAACTCTTCTTCGAGCTTTGCTTCCGGATCTACCATTAATTTTCCAGGATGTTCAGGGTCATTTTTTAAGCGATAATGCGTTACAACTGCACATTCTTTAGCGAAGCCTTCTGCATTTTTTTCTTCTGCTTCAAACAAGCTTTTTGGAACGAATAAAGGAAAGTAAGCATTTACGTGACCGGTTTCCTTAAATTTTTTGTCGAGTACATCACGCATGTTTTCCCAAAGTGCGTAGCCGTAAGGTTTTATCACCATGCAGCCTTTTACAGCCGAATAATCTGCTAAATTGCCTTTTAAGACTAAATCAATGTACCATTCCGAGTAGTTTTCGGCTCTGCTTGTAATTTCCTTGCTCATTATTTTATATTAGATGTTAATTAACACAATTTTGGTATGCTTTTTGAAACCAATTATGTATATTTTTGGTTTATAAAAGTAAGAGATTTTAGATTTCCAAAAGATTAAAAATAAGTACGATGAAAAATATATTGATAATTGCCGGAATGTTGCTTGGTTTTTTCCAGATAAATTTGGTAAAAGCAGGTGATGACGTGTATGATGCGCCACAACCTAAAAAAGTGCGTGTGAAACAAACTTACAGCGAACCTGTACAGCAACAAACTACACCTTCACAGCAGACAGAACAAACTGCGCCATATTATGATGAAGATAATAGTTCATCGAGAATGCAGTCAAATGTTCAAAGCAACGACCGTATTGTTCAAAATCAATATAGCGATAACAACAGTAATTATTCAGATGATTATTATAGTAGTTCAAGCTTTGGCTATACAGACAGAATAAGCAGATTTCATAATTCTTCCATTCAATTTAGCTACGGATACAATAACAGCTATGGTTACAATAATTTTTATGATCCGTATAATACGTTCAACAATTACAACAATTGGGACAATTATGCATTTACGCCAAGCTTGATGTATGGATATAATAATTACTACAGTCCATTTTACGGTGGTTCACAGATAGTATTCATGCAACCGGCTTTTGGTGGCTTTTACAACACAGGTTTTTATAATCCATATTCTTATTATGGTTATGGCAACAATTATGGTTTTGGTGGATTTTCACCATATTGTTCAAATGCTATTTACAGCAATGGTTATTCAAATTATGGCGGTTATTATGATTACAACAAAAAGAATGTAGTGTATGCTCCAAGAACGAGTGGTTATGGAAATTCAAACTATAATACAAACAGAAGTTCTAATTCTAACTACAATAATGGATCAAGCAATACTAATTCAGGCAACTGGAATGTAAATAACAACACTAACACTAACTCATCATCAAACCCTAAAAAAGGGTCGAATTCAAATGGTGATAACAGTCAGCAAAACAATTCCGGAAGCTGGAGCAATCCTTATAAAAATTCCAATAATACTAATGCTCAGCCATCGAACAACAATAATAGTGGTTGGAGAAATAATAATTCTAATAGCAATTCAAGTCCGAGCTATAGCAGTCCAAGTCCTGGCAGTGGAAGCGGTGGTGTAAAGATTGGATCAAGACCCAAATAAAATCCTTAATTAATTAGCAATGCGTAAACAAGTATTCATATATAGCTTACTCACAATTTTAGTATGTCATTCTTATGCGCAAAATGATGTAGATGCGCTTAGGTATAGTACACCGAGCGTACAAGGTACAGCAAGAAACATCGCATTAGGAAACACAATGGGTACGATTGGTGCTGATGTCAGCGCACTTTCTACAAATCCTGCAGGTATTGCAAAATATAGTTCTACAGAGTTTTCATTGTCGCCGGCAATTGCTATTAACCGTTCAAGCTCAACTTATTTAGATAATACGATGAAAGACGGAAACGTAAAGTTTCAATTAACAAATTTAGGCATTGTAATAGCAAAAAGATATACTGATTCTGATGATAAGAAAAAATGGGATGGAATAAAATTTGGTTTTGCATTGAACAGGTTGGCGAATTTTAATAATGAATATTCTTTTAGTGGTTACAATAATAATAACAGCTTACTAAACTATTATTCAGATCAGCTAAAAGATAGAAACGCTGTGCAAACGGTTGCAGGTGCAGAAGAAAATTTTGTATTCGGTGCAAGTATTGCTTATCAATTAGGGTTGCTTATTTCTGATCATGATTCGTTAGGTAATATATATACAGATGGCAATGGACAAAATCTTATTTACTCGCCGGCCGATAGTACAGGTTTTCAACAGAATTTTAATATAAAAAGAACCGGTGGAATTAATGAAATAGCAATTGGTATAGCAAGTACATTAAAAGATAAAATTATGTTTGGCGCCTCGCTTGGTATTCCAATTGCAAATTATACAGAACGTATCACTTTAACAGAAACTGATACAAAGAATTTAATAGATGGTTTTAACAGCTTTAGTAATTTAAACTATGTAAAAACATCAGGTGTTGGGTTTAATTTAAAAGTAGGAATTATAGCGATGCCTGTAAAGAACCTTCGCTTATCGTTAGCCATTCAAACACCCGGAATCCTATTTATGAAAGATGCTTATTTAACAAGCATGGAAGTAGATTATGCAAACTTATCAGAAATTTTGACCGGTGAGTCACCTGATGGTGCATCTAAATATAAATATGTGCAACCTTGGAAAATGACTGCCGGTGCAGGTTATATACACAAATTTGGTTTGGTTTCGGTTGAGTATGAATTAAGCGATGCCGGAAATTCTAAATTCAGGTTTGGTGGCAGTGATGCCGATACAAAAATATACGAAAACGATGTGAACGGAACTATAAAAGGAAAATACGGTTTGTTTCATACAATAAAAGCCGGTGTTGAATTTAAGTTCGATCCTGTAAGAATTCGTGGAGGCATTCAATACAGAACATCACCTTTTGAAAAGAGTGCAGCACCAACACAATTTAATACATCATCATTAACTTATTCTGCAGGTTTAGGATATAGAGGAAATCATTTCTTTGCAGATATAGCTTACGTGCAAACAAATTTTAAAGAAATGTTTGTACCATACCAAACAACTAAATCAGATGTTTCTGGAGCTACCTTAGCTTCAAAAAAACCAGCCATTGTACTTACACTTGGTTATAAATTGTAACTTAGCAAAAATTATCTTTTGCAGGAAACCGCTACATGGAAATGGAAATTAGCACAAACACTTGAATATAAGTGGTGGCAAAATTATCTTAAAAAGAAAGATACCAACGAATACCTGCAATGGAAAATACATTACTGGCAAGATGTTTTACTTCAAATTTCGAAGTATGTTGATATTCCGAACAGTAAAACTATTTTAGATGCAGGCTGCGGTCCAGCCGGAATTTTTATAGCATTGAAAGGAAACACTGTAGATGCGATAGACCCATTGTTAGGTAAGTATCAAAATCTTCCGCATTTTCAGCCTGAGAAATTTGCCTGGACGCAATTTGAAAGCACTTCTATTGAAGCATTAAACGAAACAGAAAAATACGATATTATTTTTTGCATGAATGCTATCAACCATGTAAATAATATTGAACTCTGTTATGATAATTTAGTGAAAGCTTTAAAGCCTGAAGGCTTTTTAGTAATTTCAACAGATGCGCACAAGCATAGTTTTTTAAAGAAGATTTTTCAATTTATTCCAGGCGATATGTTGCATCCGGTGCAGTTAAACATCAATGAATACAATGCATTTCTAACCAATAGAAAACTTGGAATTGTAAAAAATATTTTATCGAAAGAAGAGAAGATATTTGATTATTATATTACCATTGCACAGAAAAAATAAAATTATTCTGCAATGATTAAGCTATAATCTTTCTTTCCTTTTCTAACTACAATATATTTTCCATTTATTAAATGTTCTGAATTAATCAAGCCGTTTGTATCTGCAAATTTCTCAAGATTAACAGCAATTCCATTCGCACTTACCATTTTTTTTGCTTCGCCTTTTGATGGCAGAATCTGCGTTTCCTGTGCTAAGAGATCCACAATATTTGTTCCAGATGAAATTTTATTTTTATCAATTTTAAAGGTTGGTACACCTTCGAAGATATCCAATATTTGTTCGCTGTTCAATTGTTCTAAATTTTCTCTTGTAGCTTTCCCAAATAATATTTCCGAAGACTTTATAGCTTGTTCTAAATCTTCTTTGCTATGAACACGTGTTGTAATTTCTTCTGCTAATGCTTTCTGCAATGCACGTAAATGTGGTGCTTCTGCTTGTTGTTTTTCCAATGCTTCAATCTCTTCTTTTCCTTTCATAGAAAAAACACGAATCCAGTTTTTTACATCTTCATCACTTGCATTTAACCAAAACTGATAGAATTTATATGGTGATGTTTTCTTTGCATCTAACCAAATATTTCCACTTTCACTTTTGCCAAATTTTGTACCGTCTGCTTTTTTAATTAATTGAGTTGTTATAGCATAAGCATCGCCTTCGCCATTTGTTTTTCTGCGAATTAATTCTGTGCCTGTTACAATATTTCCCCATTGATCGCTGCCACCAAGCTGTAATTTTACATCAAGATTTTTCCATAAATAATAGAAATCATAACCTTGTACCAGTTGATATGAAAACTCAGTAAATGACATGCCATTTTCAAGCCTGTTTTTTACAGAATCTTTGCTCATCATGTAATTTACAGTAATGTGCTTTCCAACATCACGAATAAAATCTAAGAAAGAAATGTTTTTGAACCAATCGTAATTATTTACAATTTCAGCAGAGTTTTCACCACAATTAAAATCAAGGAATTTTGCAATTTGCTTTTTCTGGCACTCTAAATTATATTGCAGTTGCTCTTCTGACAGCATGTTTCTTTCCGAACTTTTGCCGCTCGGATCGCCAACCATACCTGTTGCACCACCAACTAATGCAATCGGTTTGTGACCACATCTTTGAAAATGCAGCAACGTCATTACCTGTACCATATTGCCAATTCCTAAAGAATCAGCAGTCGGATCAAACCCAATGTAACCTTTTACCATACCTTTGTTTAATAGTTGTTCGGTTTCAGGCATTATATCGTGCAACATTCCACGCCATTTGAGCTCTTCTATGAAATTCATCTTTATTTTAATTAGTGTGCGCAAAAATACAAATAGAAGCCTATTTAATCTCAAAAACTAACAGTTTTTTGGTATAATTAAAATAGGTCGGAAAATCAATAAATATTATCTAAATATTACAAGATTTTCGGTAAATTTACATTGCCTTCACTTAGTTGGCATCCAATAGTATTCTTAATAAATCGTTTATAGTTGTATGGCATATTTACAAAAGACTAAAATCTTTCTTTTTTCTTTAACTATTTGTTTGGCAGTAAGTTTGTCAGCTCAAAATACACCAAAGTATAGCAATGACTTTATGTATATTGGTGTTGGCGCGCATAATTTTGGAAAAGGAAATGCAGTAGTTGCAAGTACAGATGATATTACGGCAGGTTATTGGAATCCGGCAGGTTTGGTAAGAATTCCAACGAACATTCAATTTAGTTTTATGCACAACGAATATTTTGCAGGTCTTGCAAAATATGATTACGCAGGTATTGCAGTGCCTTTGGATAGCAATAAGCATGCTTTTGCGATTAATTTTATGCGGTTTGGTGTTGATGATATTCCAAATACTTTGGATTTGATTGATGCTGATGGTAGTGTGAATTATGATAACGTAAGAAATTTTTCTGTAGGCAATTATGGTATTTTACTTTCTTATGCGCGAACAATTATTCCAAATCTATCAGTTGGAGCAACTGCAAAAATTGTTCATAATAAAGCAGGTGGTTTTGCAAAATCTTGGGGTTTTGGTGTTGATATCGGAGTTCAATACAAAATCAAAGACTGGCAGATTGGTTTAACCGTAAAAGATGTAACTACCACATTCAATTCATGGTCTTACAATTTTTCAGATAAGGAGAAACAAGTGTTGGCACAAACAGGTAACGTCATTCCTGTAACATCTACAGAAATTACTTTACCAAGAATTCAGTTTGGTGCAGCTTATCATAAAGTATTTAAACAAAACATAGAATTATCTGCTGAGATCGATTTTGAAATGACAACTGACGGCAAAAGAAATACTTTAATCTCTACGAAAAAAATAAGTATGGATCCAAGAATTGGTGTTGAATTAGGGTTGTGGAAATATGTTTATATAAGAGGTGGTGTTAATAATTTTCAGAAGATGTTGAACTCGAAAGGTAAATCTACTTTCACAGTTCAGCCGAATATAGGTATTGGTTTAAGATTTAGAAATATTGTTTTTGTAGATTATGCTTATACAGATGTTGGTAAAGCATCGGAAAGTCAATATTCGCATGTGGTGTCTTTAAAAGTTGGAATCAACAAACGCAAACGTAAAGAAACGAACGAATTGATCAATGCAACAGAAACGCCGATGCCTGAAAATATTGTGACACCTGCAGATCAAACGCAACCAGTGCCAACGCCTGAAATTCAGCCAAAATAATGAAATAAGATACGGACTTGTTTCATGTTAAAATAAAGAAAATAAAAAAAATAGATGAAGAAATTACTCAATATCATCTTGTTGTTGTCCCTCTTTAGCCTTGCTAAAGCGCAGCCTTACGGAAACGAATGGATCAATTACGGTAGCACGTATTATAAGTTCAAAGTTGGGAAAACAAGCTTGTACAGAATTAATTACAGCACGTTTATATCTCTTGGAATTCCAAATGGTCAATTAGTAGGTTCTGATTTTAAATTGTTTAGAAATGGAAACGAAGTTCCATTATATGTATCATCGACCGGACAATTTGGTGCGAGTGATTATATTGAATTTTATGGTGAGAAAAATGATGGTAAACCGGATTCATTATTGTATAAAAGTCCTGAACAACAGCCTTCTAATATTACGAGCATGTTTGGTGATACCGCAACATTTTTTTTAACTATAGATGCTTTCAATATTAACGCGCGTATTGCTCAGCAAAATAATGATATAAACAATGTTCCGGCGGCAGAACCATATTGTTACTATACCGTATCAAATGCACCGGTCACTTTAAACAGAGGCGGTCCTATTTCTCCTTATTATCCGCAGCTTTATAATTCAGATTTTGAGGTTGGTGAAGGATTATTTTACAAATTAATAGGAGAACCATTTTCTACGAACGAGATTGCTCCAAGAGCTGTTTATAAAAATCCATCTGTAAATGCGTACCTGAAAACTAATATTTTTTTAACAGAAAGCACAGCAGGAAGTGTTCATACGATAAGAACTTTTTTAGGCACTTTTGATACTACAGAAACAGTATTAGGACCAACAATAAAAAGATCGGTATATCCTGTAAACAGCCAAAATATAGATGAAAATTTTACGCTTTTCAGAATAACTGAATTAATTACATCGCAGCAGAATAGAAGTTACATGGTTAATCTTTCGTTGCAGTATCCACGCTTATTTAATGCAGAGAATCAATCAAAGTTTAATTTTGAAATTAAGAAGAATGATGAAGTATATTTTGAATTTAAAAACTTTAACAGCTTAAGCACATTACCAATATTATATGATCTAAAAAACAATCAAAGATATGTAGGTGTTGTAGATACCGTACTTAAATTTCATTTGCAGGCAACTTCCAAAGAAAAAGATAATCTATATCTTTCTTCACAATCATCTACAGATATATTGAGTGTTGGAACCATTACACCGATAACGTTCAGGGCACCACCGGAACCAGGAGATTACCTGATATTAACAAATAAAAAATTAAGGAATAGTTTTGATGGTACAGACTTTGTGGAAAAATATAGAGCTTACAGGGAATCTCCGGCTGGAGGCAGCTACAATTCAAAAGTATATTATATAGATGAGATAAACGATCAGTTTGGTTTTGGTATTAATCAGCATCCATTATCCATCCGTAATTTTGTAAATTACTCATTAGATAAATTTACGGTAAAGCCGAAATCATTATTTATAATAGGACAAGGGTTTGAATATAATTATGACTATAAAGACCAAACTAAGATAGACAGAAGTCTTGTGCAGACTTACGGTGAGCCTGCTTCTGATAATTTGCTTACTTCAAGATCTGCTTCTAACGATATTCCTCAGCTGGCTATTGGAAGGCTCGCAGCTATAAAAGGCGATGATATAAAAGCTTATTTGGAAAAAGTTAATGAATACGAAACTAACTTAAACGATACTTTTAATCTTTCCGAAACACCATATAATAAAATGTGGATGAAGAATATTCTACACTTAGGTGGTGGAAATAATAATTTTGAACAACAGCAGTTTCGCAGTTTTTTAGATAATTACAAAACAACTATAGAATCACCAAGATATGGCGGACGAGTTTCCAGTTTATTTAAAAATAGTACCGATCCGATCCAAATAGCACAGAATATTTTTATAGACTCATTAATACACGAAGGTGTTTCATTAATTACATTTTTCGGACATTCAGCTACAAGTACTTTGGATTTTAACTTGGAACCTGAAAGAATGGATAATCCTGGAAAATATCTTTTAATGCTGTCAAACGGTTGTTTTGTAGGTAGTATTTTTAATGATAGCTATTTGTATGGAAGATCTTACAGCGAAAGATTTGTACTGACAGCAAGAAAAGCAGCTATTGGCTACATTGCACCTGTTACTTATGCAGTAGCTTCTAATTTAAATTCATACTCATCTGCTTTTTATAATCGCTTCTCCAATACAATGTATAATGAAAAGATTGGTGATATCTTAAAAGAAACATCAGCAGAAATGATACAAAATGGCGGTACTATCGATCCGTCAGTAGGTCAGCAAATGATATATCATGGAGATCCTGCTTTGAGGATCAATTCACATTACAAACCTGATTATTACATTGATGCAAACAGTATTTCTTTTGAGCCACAAAATATAAATGCATCAGCAGATTCTTTTTTGGTAAAAGTGATTGTCAAAAATTTGGGCGCTGCCGTAAACGACCTTTATGTTGTAAATATAAACCGTGTTTTTCCTAATGGAGAAATTCAGATATCTAAAGTAACAGTGCCAAGTGCACGAAATATAGATACTGTTCTTATCTGGATAAAATCTGATAGAATTAATGGTCCTGGATTAAATACATTCAGAATTAAAGTGGATTATGAAAATACTATTGCAGAATATTCTGAACAGAACAATGAAGTTGTAGTTACGAAGTTAATTTTAGCGGACGATATCATTCCGATATATCCTTACGAATTCAGTATGATCAATGATCCTAATTTTGAATTAGTATTCTCAACGGCTAATGCATTTGCAACACCCAAAACTTATATATTCCAAATAGACACTACCGAGTTTTTTAATAGTCCGATATTAACACAGGTTAGAGTTACAGAACCTGGCGCAACCATACATTGGAAGCCACCGGTACAGTTAATCCAAAATAAGGTGTACTATTGGCGTGGAACCATAGACACAACATCAGGCAGTCCTTCAAATTGGAAGTACAGCTCATTCCTATATAATACATCTTTGTCTACAGGTTGGAATCAATCTCATTACTTTCAGTATATGAAAAACTCATTCAGTACTTTAAGTTTAAAAAATGACAGAATGTTCTATTATCCAAATACTACAAGGTCAATTAGCCTTAGGAACGGTATTATTCCTGCTCAGGAAATAGTTGCATATTGGGATGGATTTAGAATTGCCATAAATGCCTGGGCAAGAAAAGGTTTTGTATTCTTTGTTTATGATGGAAATACAGGACAAAACTGGCAAACTTACCAGGTAGGAAATTCTTGTCGTGGTCCATACAACGATATTACCTGTAATCGATATCCTACTAATGTAATTGAATTTATAACAAGAAGCGAACCTTCTGAAGATCCAAATGTCGGCATTCAGGAAAGACAATACGCGGCAGATTTCCTCAATTCAATACCATGTAATTCATATGTTCTTGGTTATAGTTTTTATGATGCAGGTTATGCTCAATGGAATACATCAGACAGTCTTTTCAGAGCGTTTGAAAATTTAGGTGTAACAAACATCAGGCAACAACAAACCAATGCACCTTTTGCATTTTTCTTGCATAAGTGTGATCCATTATATACGCCTATCCAAATTCAGCGCTTTATTCCTGTAAGCATAGATACTTCATTTACGTTCAGCGGTACATGGACTAAAGGTAATATGGTAACACCAATTATTGGACCTGCAAAAAGTTGGACTGATTTCCACATGGATTGGCATGCAAAGGAAGCTTCATCCGGTGATGAAGGTACTACCAGCTTATATGGTTATGATACTTTAGGAAACAGAACTTTAATACCACCTGTTTTAAATAAAACAACAAACGCTATTGATGTAAATATCGATGCTCAGCTTTATCCTTATTTACAAATGCAGTGGAATACTTCTGATGACTCGACAGGAACGCCGCCACAAATGGATTTCTGGAGATTGTATTATGAAAAAGCACCGGAAGCTGTTGTAAATCCAACTATACATTTTTCAAAAACAAGAGATACTATTGTTTCCGGTGAGAATTTTAATATGTCTGTTGCAGTAGAAAATGTAACACCTATAAATATGGATAGCTTATTAGTACGTTTTATTATTAAAGATGGTTCTAATAATATCACTACTATTTATAAACGGTTTGGACCATTGCCCGGAAATCAATCTATCAATATAGACTTCGATTATAATTTTGCAGGCTTTAATTTCTTTGGCTTAAATTATATTACAGTAGAAGTAAATCCGGATGAAGACCAGCCGGAACAGTTTCACTTTAATAATTTTGCAGAATTTACTTTGTTTGTAGATAGAGATCGCATCAATCCTTTGTTTGATGTAACCTTTGACGGACGGCACATTACAGATGGTGAGTATGTTTCTGCAAATCCTGAAATCTTATTCAGGTTAAAAGATGAGAACAAATACTTATTGCTAAATGATACATCAGAATTTCTGATTTACATGTTCTATCCAAGTGATCCGACAAATCCTGTTCAATTAGCGAACAACCAAAATGATGTTATTTATATTCCTGCTACAACCACTAACAATGGAAAGAATAACGAAGCACGTTTGATATATAAACCAACACTTACAGATGGTACGTACGAAGTTCGCGCACAAGGTATTGACAGAAGTAAGAACGATGCAGGAAAATATGATTACAGGATCAAGTTTAAAGTAGATTCAAAACCAACGATCACAAATATTCTGAATTATCCGAATCCATTTTCTACATCTACGCAGTTTGTGTTTACACTAACAGGCGCTGCGATTCCGGAACAATTGATTATACAAATATTTAGTGCTACCGGAAAAGTAGTAAAAGAAATTACACGCGAGCAATTAGGTAATTTGCATATCGGAACAAATTTAACAGATTACAAATGGGACGGCACCGATAACTTCGGTGACAGGCTCGCAAATGGTGTTTATTTCTATAGAGTAATGACCAGGAATTTAGATGGAACTTCTACAGAAGTAAAACAAACTTCCATAGATAAGTACTTCAAAAAAGGCTACGGAAAGTTGTATATCATTCGATAAAAAAACAAATTCATATTATAAAGAAAGGCGAAGTTTATTACTTCGCCTTTCTTTATAATTTATTCACTTGCTCCAAAAACCATTCTTTTTCAGGTAGCTCATTGTCATCAATAATAATTTGTTTCAGCTTTGTTTTATTATTTTTAGATGCACCAATATTATTATACAATTTTTTGCACAAGGTAATTACTTTCAAATATCTTGTTTGATGATAACCGATTTGTTTCTGTCTTTTAAGATATACTTTGTAGCTGTTCAGGAAAGTAAGCAATGCTTCGTATTCTGCTTCTTCAAAATACATTTTCAGCAGCATGTTCTTCGCATTTAAATTCCACAAAACATCAGCAAATTCTACCTGTTGCAAGATGCGCATAGCTTTCTTATAATCCTTTTGTTCAAAATATAAAGTGGCTTTTGTAAACAACACAGCGTGTTCTCTGTAAGCTTCAGGTAAGTATTGCCTATAAGCATCAATAAAATGTTCCGCTTTTTTAAAATCTTTTAAACGCTTGATGGCTATGAATGCAATATTTTTAAACGTAAACCTGTCGAGCTCATTATTTTCTAATAGATATTTTTTGCTTAAAGCATGCATAAACAGATCAAAAGCATATTGAGCGTAAATTTGCTTGCCAACATTCAACTCACTGATGCAGTAATTAATGCTTAGTAAAAAAATGTCTTTCAGTTCTGTTTCTGTAAAATTCTTTTCATAAATAAAAAGTGCGTTAAATAGTTTTTCAAACACAATATCATCAGCTTCTTTTGAGAGTTTATACAACAGAAAGTAGATTTGTACGGCAGCATTATTTGCATACAAGCCATTTTCAATTTGCTGAATATAATTTGAAGTGTTTTGTAAGTGATACGTGTTGCCGCTAATACGCTGATGTGACAAGGCAATGCAGCTCCATCGCAAAGTTTCTGCAACTGCATATTCATCTATTTTATCAATAAGATGCTGAATATTGAGTGAAGCATATCGAGTATTGTTAGTTGCAATATTATATAAATTCTTTTCGATTTGCAGTTGCTCTAAATAGTAGTCGCTGTCCTGTAGTTGCAGCTGCTCATTGTTTTTTTTTATTTTGGTTAAAGACTCATTTGCATACAGCGGCAAATTTTTCTGCTGGTAAACAGACATTAATAATAAGTGCTTATTGTTTCTTTGATTTACAAATGTATAATACACGAGGAAATCTTCTATGATTTCAATGCATTGCCACATCAAATGGCGCATGGTTTGATCGTTGTACAATTCGTCTTTAAATAAATATTCAAAAGCCCTGATCTTCTTAATGGTCAGTTCAGTAATACTTCTTCGGGTGTCTATAAAATAAAATAATTTATAAACTGCATCATTTTTATTGACAAAATTAGCTGAAAACCATTTTCTAAGATGTCTTTTTTCATCGTTAGAAAGGCTTTGCAATATATTGATCAGTTTGCTGTTAAGCATTTATGAAATATTTTAATGCTAATAAACTTACAGTTTTTATTTGACAAATGTGATTATTTGTACCAAAAAGGCGAAAAAATACAAGCCATATTTGTATTGTGATAAATCTGAATTTAATTTTTAACTTAAACATCAATTATATGAAACCACTATCCACTTATTTAAAAATGCTGCTGCTCTTTGCAGTATTAAGCATTACAGGCATTTCTTATGCTTCTGTAAATGACAGTTTCAGCGTGCAGGCTGATAATTTTAACATGAATGAAGGCGAAACACAAACCTTTAATTTTCTTGCAAACGATTACATGGATGATATCAGTACTGTAACGATTACATTGCTCGATACAACAAATTCTAACATCAGCTATTTAGGAAATGGTTCTTTTTCACTGCACATACCAATCTATGATACGCTTAACTACTCGGTAAATTATACGAGGCAATTCAGATATAAAGTTGTTTCTAATAATGATCCGAACATCAGTCAAACAGCGATGGTATCAATACGTATTCATTTTGATAAGAAAAACCATAGAAGGATATTCGAATCTCTGCTGTTAAATGAAAAGATACAAAATTTCCAGATTCCATTGCCTGATGGTTTTGATGTTATAAAAACTAATGCAACCATTATTAATAAAGATGCAAATGTTGGCAGAACTCGTTTAGGCGAGTACAGCATGAATATAAATTTTAACGGACGCAATCTGCCATTCTTTACCTATTTGCCATTCTCGCGACCTGGCAGAGATACTTTTGAAATTGAAACGCACGATAGTGTTTCTAATCGTTTTGATACGACACAACTTATTGTGATGATCATTCCAATTAGCAATGCTAACGGTGTAGTTACACGTTGGTTTTATAAGAACAGTATAAATGATTACGATACTTCTTCTTTTAATGTGAGTTCCAGCGACAGTATTATTTCTATTTGTAATGGACAAATTTCAGGTGCAAGTATTTATGGAAGCTATTATATTGATCATGGTTCGTTTCGCTTTACACCTAGCTTTTTGCAGGCTGGCTTAGATTCGGTTTGTCTTCGCAGTATCAGCGGAATGAGTAATACCTATTATTTTATAACAGTACTTGAAGACATTGTAAGAATAAAAGGAACATTATATGTAGATAAGAATTCTAATTGCACATACGATACTTTGGCAGACGCAAGTGCAAACATAAACGGCTTAGGCATTATTGCGATCAACAGCAGGAACGAACACTATTTTGGAACAATAGATAACCATGGAAATTACTATGTTACCGTTCCTGATACAGGTACTTATACCATCAAACTTAATAATAATCCATTCCAGACATTTACAAGTGTTTGCGCAAATACAGTACACCTCATTTCAGATTATTTTGATTCGACTTATTTATTTGATGTTGGATTTAATACACAATACACCGATTGCAGCTTTCCTATAGTAAACATTGGTACTTCAACTAATTTCAGAAGATGCAGAACCAGTGATTTTAATATCAATTACATCAATTTAGGTTTGCAGGCAATGCAGAACGCATACATAGATGTTACATTGGAAGAAATGAATATTACACACGCAACAATACCTTATGATTCTTTAGGAAATAGTGTTTATCGTTTTCATATTAATAACCTGATCTTCGGTCAAACCGGAACAATATCATTAACAGCCTATGTGCATTGCGATGAAACGATACTTGGTCAGACGCTTTGTGCAGAAGCACACATTTATCCTGATGCTATTTGTACTACACCAAGCTACACAGGTTCTAATATTGTTGCTTCTGTACAGTGCTTAGGCGATAGCGTTCAGTTTAAATTGCAGAACAATGGCGGCAACATGCAAAGCATTAAAAGGTATATTGTTATTCAGGATGATGTAATGCGTGTAAGAAATAATTATAACTTAAGCGCAGGACAAACTTTAACCGAAACAATTCCAACAGATTCAGGAAGCACTTATCGCATTGTGGCAGAAAGAGAAATTGATTTTCCATCTGTGTTAGGTGATCCATTTACAACAGCGGCAATTGAAAACTGCGAACCGATAGATAATTTTAATACAGGCTATTTTACACAATTTCCAAATTATGATGGCGAGCCATTCAGAAGTGTAAGCTGTAATGTAATTATTGGTAGTTATGATCCGAATGATAAAGTAGCGTTTCCTGTTGGCTATGCAACACAACATTATATAGAAGCGAATACTGCGATAGACTATCAGATCAATTTTCAGAATACAGGAAACGATACAGCTTTTAAAGTAATTGTGGTAGATTCTATTGCGGCTACCTTAGATATTAATTCTATCGAATTAGGCGTATCATCACATGCTTTTATTTTTCAGAGAATAGATAGTAATACTGTAGCATTTGTTTTCAATGATATTAATTTGGTAGACAGCAACCGCAATGAAGCACTATCGCATGGGTTTGTAAAATTCAAAATAAAACAAAAAGCAAACAATCCTGATGGAACAAAAATTTATAACAAAGCAGCTATTTACTTTGATTATAATGCACCAATTATTACTAACCAAACTTACCATACTATTGGAAGAGAGTTTATAGAAGTAAGATTATTAAGTGCAGTTAAAAATACAAGATATAATATTAAGGACGTGAAGGTGTTTCCAAATCCTTTCCGCGATAAGACACAAATTATTGTAGAAGGTGAGGAACTTAAAGATGCTTCTTTAATATTGATGAATATGGAAGGACAGGTTATGAAAGCCATTCCTGCTTCTACACCAAACATCTTTAATATTTATAGAGAAGACCTTGCAAGCGGTATGTATCTTTTCAAAATTATGCAGAATAACGAAGTAGTTACAAACGGTAAGTTAGTAGTACAATAGTTCTTTTATTTGTCTTAGTTAGAAGTCTGCCGAAAGGCAGACTTTTTTTGTTTTTATAAAAAAAAATCTCGGACATTTCTGTCCGAGATCACTACTATAGAAACACAGCAAGCGCAAAAACAGTAGTTTATTATGAAGATACAAGATTTGAGATTATAGATTCGAGATTATTATTTCTCATGTCTTGTGTCTCAAAGTCTCAACTCTATATCACCTGCAATACACCTTTATCTTTCGCTTCCAAAAGGCTTTCACCCATCAGGAAAATATCTACTTCACGTGCACATTCTCTGCCTTCAGAGATAGCCCAAACTACTAAACTTTGTCCTCTTCTCATATCACCTGCCGTGAAAAATTTATCCACGCTGCTTCGGTAATTGTTGGCTTTAACATTTCCTCTTTCGTCCAATTCTACAGTCAGGCTTTCCAATAAGCCTTGATGTTGTGGATGCACAAAACCCATTGCCAACAAAGCCAATTCACATGGCAAAACTCTTTCAGTTCCTTGAATTTCAACCATTTGCGGTTTTCCATCTACGGTCTTCCATTCTATTTCCACGATCTTTAATCCTGTTAGTTCGCCATTTTCGTTTCCTATAAACTCTTTTGTTAAAATAGACCATGCGCGCTCGCAACCTTCTTCGTGCGATGAAGATGTACGCAATTGCATAGGCCAAAGCGGCCAAGGCGTACTTTCTGCTCTTGTTTCAGGTGGCTTGGATAGTAATTCTATTTGCGTAACAGATTTTGCGCCATGACGGTTGGAAGTTCCAACACAATCTGAGCCTGTATCACCACCACCAATTACAATTACATTTTTTGCTGAAGCTAAAATATCGCCGTTTTCATATTTGCTGCCACGATGATCAACTTCTGTAACTATCTCAGAAACACGTTTGTTTTGTTGTGATAAAAATTCCATTGCCGGAAAAACACCTTTGAATTGCCTGCCTGGAATCGGCAGATCTCTTGGAACTGTTGAACCACCTGAAAGTACAATGGCGTCGAAATTTTTATTCAGTTCTTCAATAGAAATATCTATACCAACATTTGTATTTGTTTTAAAGATGATGCCTTCTTCTTCCATCAATTTTACACGACGTTCTACTATTGTTTTCTCTAATTTAAAATCAGGAATACCATAGCGCAACAAACCGCCAATTTTATCAGCACGCTCAAAAACAGTAACGCTATGACCGGCTTTATTTAATTGTGCAGCAGTTGCCAAACCTGCAGGTCCGGAACCCACAACAGCTACTTTTTTGCCTGTTCTTTCTTTCGGAATATTTGGTTTAACCAGGTTTAAATGAAAAGCTTTTTCTATAATTGATTTTTCGATATGCTCTATGGCAACCGGTGGTTGATTGATGCCTAACACGCAAGCAGATTCGCAAGGTGCAGGACAAATTCTTCCGGTGAACTCAGGAAAATTATTAGTAGATAATAAAATATCTGATGCTAATTTCCAATCGCTGTTATAAACGGCATCATTAAATTCAGGAATAATATTTCCAAGCGGACAACCATTATGACAAAACGGAATGCCACAATCCATGCAGCGAGCTGCCTGCGTTTTGGTTTTCTCTTCTGCAAATTCCAGATAAATTTCCTTGTACTCATGGATGCGTTCTTTCGCATCTTTGTACTTAGGCAATTCTCTGGTAAATTCTAAAAATCCTGTTGGTTTTCCCATTTAATTAATTGTTGAATTAGAGCGTTAATGAATTAGAGAATTTTAATTTTTTATTTTACACACTTACTTTTCCAATCTTGTTTTTTCTTTCCTGCAACACTTTTTTATAATCAGTCGGCATTACTTTTACGAAGAACTTAGCAGTAACTTCCCAATTGTCTATAATGTTTTTTGCAATGTTGCTTCCAGTATATTGTATGTGACGATCAATGTAATGTTTAAGTGTGACCAAGTCTTCGTCATCTAAGTCTTCCAACTCTACCATTTCTTTATTTACATTTTTTGGAAAATCATTTTCCATGTCATACACATACGCAACACCACCACTCATACCTGCAGCAAAGTTTCTACCTGTTTTTCCTAAGATGATGGCAAGACCACCGGTCATGTATTCGCAACCATGATCGCCAACACCTTGTACTACTGCTGTTGCGCCGGAATTACGCACGCAAAAACGTTCGCCAGCCATACCACGAATATAGGCTTCGCCACTTGTTGCACCATAAAATGCAACGTTGCCAATAATAATATTTTCTGTTGGTCTGAATGTTGCTTTTGCTGATGGATACACAATTAATTTTCCACCTGATAAACCTTTTCCAAAGTAATCATTTGCTTCGCCTTCTAACTCAAACTTAATTCCGTTTGCAGAAAATGCACCAAAACTTTGTCCTGCGCTTCCTGTAAATTTGAATTGAATAGTATCTTCAGGCAAGCCTTGTTTTTTATATTGAGCAGAAATATGATAGCTCAACATCGCACCAACTGTTCTGTCTGTATTAATGATGTTAAACTGACCAGTCGTTGGAGTTTTTTCTTCCAAAGATTTTGTTGCAGCTTCTACTAATTGCTTGTCTAAAATGGCATCATCACTTGGATGTGCTTGTCGCATTTGCTTATATAAACCAACATCTTCACCAACATTTGCTTTGAAGATGATTGGTGACAAATCTAAGTGTTTGTATTTCCAATGCGTGATGTTTTCCCTGCGTTTTAATAACTGAGATTGACCAACCATTTCATTGATAGTTCTGAAACCTAACTGCGCCATGATCTCACGCAGATCTTGTACAATGAATGTAAAAAAGTTTATTACATGCTGCGGATCACCGGTGAAACGTGCACGTAAGATCGGATCTTGTGTTGCAATGCCAACAGGACAAGTATTTAGATGACACTTACGCATCATGATGCAACCTTCAACTACTAAAGCAGCAGTGGCAATGCCCCATTCTTCAGCACCTAATAATGTTGCTACAGCTATATCTTTTCCTGTGCGTAACATACCATCTGTTTGCAAAACAACACGACTGCGCAAATTATTTTTCACTAATGTTTGATGTGCTTCTGCAAGTCCAAGTTCCCAAGGCAAGCCTGCATGTTTGATTGACGATATTGGTGATGCACCTGTTCCGCCATCATAACCGGAAATTAAAATAACATCAGATTTTGCTTTTGCAACACCAGCTGCTACTGTGCCAACACCAGCTTCTGCTACCAGTTTGGTATTGATGCGTGCTTTTGGATTTGCATTTTTTAAATCGAAGATTAATTGTGCTAAATCTTCAATAGAATAAATATCGTGATGTGGTGGTGGTGAAATCAATCCGACACCTGGTGTTGAATGTCGAACTCTACCAATCCATTCATCTACTTTATGTCCGAGCAATTGACCGCCTT
>Ga0247804_10000059_pt1 | contig 64970 bp, 73 predicted proteins | sample UWRJL029104C1_FD_181142 | JGI IMG/M metagenome (GOLD analysis project Ga0247804, IMG submission 181142) | Plant litter microbial communities from Arlington Agricultural Research Station in Wisconsin, United States - UWRJ-L029-104C-1 | ecosystem: Environmental > Terrestrial > Plant litter >... | reverse complement strand
CAGGCCGATGCCCACGAGCGGGTCGCCTTTCCACTCGCCTTGGTAGGTGTGCAGCAGCAGCGCCAAGTTTTGGCCGTCGCTGGCACCCACGGCCAGGTCGCCGCCTTCAGTGAAAGCGAGGTCGTAATCAGGGCCAAGTAAAAGGTCGGTGGCGGCGGGCATGGTCAGGAGATGGTCGCGGTGGTGATGGTGCCGATAGTGGGCGTGCCGAGTACAGCGGTGGTCACGGTGCCCGTCACGTTGCCACTGCGCATCATGTCGGCCATGATGCGCACCAGTTCGCGGGCATAGTCGCGGCGCGACTGCTGGGGATTGTCAGTGCGGGCGGCCATGTCATCGAGCAGGGCCAGCACGTCGTTTTCAGCTTGGACGGTGTTCAGGGGCATAGTCAGGAAGTGAAAAGGCGGGCGGCCCGTTGGGCGAGTTGTTGAAAGGCAGGCAGGTTGATGGGTGGCCCACTCTGGCCTGTGCCGGTGGTGACGGTGAGCTGCCCCAGGGCCGTGAAGGTGTCGGCCCAGAGCTTGCCCAGGCTGTCGGCCTCGGTGGCGAGGGTGAACTGCTCCACTTTCGACACGGCCACCACCACGCAGTTGTTGGGGTCGTTGTCGATGAGGCCCACCAGCACGGGCGAGCCCTCCACGGGCCACAGCACGAAGCCCGTGGCGCTGCCATCGTCCACGGCCCGCAACTGCACGTCCAGCAGCAGCGGCGCGCCCTCGTCGGCGGGCTGCACGTCGCACAGGGCGCGGGCCTTGTCCACGGTCTTCACCACCCCACCCACGATTTGAGTAGGAATCTGGCTCAGAACGAATTGGCTCAGAAGTTCGCGCTCGTTCATGCTCGTGCTTTGGGGCCTAGTTTGAGTTTGCGCCGTGAGCCGTTCACGCCGAATGTTTTGCTCACGCTGTCGATGAAGTAGGAGCCGGCCCGCTCGGGGTAGTCGGGGTCGGTGATGGTGGCGAGGTCGCCGTGTTCGGCCGCTGGCAGCCCGAAGGCCGTCAGCCCGCCCCGGTAACCGTCGAAGCGCAGGCGGCCCGCCTCCTGCTCTACCCACGCCAGCAGTTGGGCACTGCTCAGGCCGGGCGGGCCGATGAGCGTCCGCAGCTCGCCCTTGCTGATGCCGGCGCTGAGGGCCGTCACGCGGGCCGTGGTGTCGCCTTTTTCCTTCTTGGTCTTCACCACGCCCGAGGCATCCACCTGCACCTTTTTGCCGTCGCGCTGGGTGCTGGTGGCGCGGAAATGCAGGGCCACGTCCTCGGCATTGGTATAAGCCAGGTCGCTTTCGATGATGTTCTGCCGGAAGCCGTAGCGGTGTTCAGCCGGTTTCGTGTCGGACTTGTACGGGTCGCCGGCCACCAGCACCCCAGCGCGGAAAAAGCAGTTGAGCCCGAAGCGTTTTTTCAAGTCGTCGAAGACCTGCGCCCCGGTGGCCTGGTTGATTTGGTACTTGCCCACGGTCAGTTTGCCCAGCTCCCGAATGTCGAAGCTCAGGCCCGACTTTTCGCGGATAAACTGCAGCACATCCAGCAGCGTAGCCGAGCGCCACGAATTACTCAGACTCTGCCGTTTCAGCGCCCACATCATATCCTCGCACTTAATCACAAAGGGCGTGCCCGGCTTCAGCTCCGACACGTAGCCCATGAACTCGGTGCGCAGTTGGCCGTCGTAGCCGTAGCGGATGGTGACGGGCAGGCCCACGCTGATGAGGTCGGGCAGCGGGGTGGTGACACCCGCGTGCAGCACGTTCAGGTTGCGCGGCAGCGTGATGGTAGCCGAGTCGGTGAACTTCGCCCACGCCGATTCAATGGCGACCTCGTGGACCACCGTAATGGGCCGGAGTTCACCGATTTGAATAGAAATGCCGTCAGCGAGGGAAAACATAACTCAGAGGGTCAGTTCAATAGGGTCATCAGATAAGCAGTCCAACTCGTAGGCTTGCAGGTTCACGAAACCGGCCAGCGCCTCGTAGCGGGCGTTGCGGATTATCAGCGTTTTAATGCCAAATATGTCGTTCAGGTGGCCCGACACGGGCACGGCCACGCCCAGGTTGGCGAGTTGCTCCAGCTCGCGCACCTGCACCACGGGGTACTCGAAGCGGTTGGCCGTGTGAATGTCCGTTGCCAGGATGCCGCGAATGGTCACGCCGTAGTCGCCTTTGCCGATGTACTCCTTGACGGTGCCCTTGCGGCCCGTGATGGGGGTGGTGAGGATGTTGAAAGGCTCATCAACACTCACCAACGGGTCGAGCAGGTTCAGCCCGTAGAAGGCCATGCGGGTGCTGGTGCCCGCGACGGCCCCGAAATTCACCTGCACAAACACCGGCAGCCCGAACATATTTTTGGGCCCGGCCGAGGTAGTGCCCGGCTGCTGCGGGTAGAACCCGTCGTTGCCCTCGGGGTGCTGCTGGCCGGGCACCTGGTAGCGGCGCAGGCCCGAGTACCCGAAGGCTTCCAGCGTCAGGGCGCGCAGGTCCACCGGCAGCGAGGCACTGCTGCCCAGCCCGGTGTTCACCTGGTTGGTGGACACGGCGAGCCCGCGCCCTTTCAGGTCGTCGGTGACAGTCGCTGAATTGATTCCGTAGGGCATGGCTTAGGTCGAGGCTAAGGTGTTCACGTCGTTGAGAGCGGCCCGAATCCAGTCCCCGAATTGGCCCGATACATCGCGGGCCGCCTCCTGCGTGGTGCCGGCCGTGATAGTGGCATTGGGGAAGATGTTGCCCGTGGTCAGGTGAATGTTAGTGATACCCTTCCCGCCCACGCCGCTCACGCTTTCACCCTTGCTGGCAGCAGCCGTCATCGCGGGGGCCTTCGCGCCGCCGGGCTTGCCGCCGCCACCCATGAAGGTGCTGGCGGCGTCAGTGCCCGCTACCTTATCAGCGCCGAACAGCTTCATGGGCTGGAAGCCATCGCGGTAGCCTTGGTTAAAGCCATCGGCCGCTTTCTTGCCCAGCTTGTCAAATTGAGTATCACCGACGGCGTTCATCGTCTGCAGTAGCCCTTCCTTGATTTTGCCAAAGTCGCCCGTGAACACGCCCTCAATGATGCCACCCACGCCGCCCAGAAACTTGCCGGCCGCCTCGGCAATGCCCTTGAAGGTCGCCACGGCACCCTCCCAGAGCCCTGAAAGGAACTTCTGCACCCGGGGGCTGGTGGCGAGCCAGTGCCCAATCACCTGCACCACGCGGAAAATCTGCTTGTACACCTCCGCCAGCAGCGTAGCCACTACCTTGATAACTGGCGAAATGTATTTAATGACGGTGGCGATGACGTTGAACACGGTGTTCAGAATGTCGCCTGCCTCGCTCGTGCCGAAAATCTCGTTTTTGATGTTGCGGAATTCATCGACCAGCGGCTGCACGGCCTTCACCACCGGGTCAAACATCTGCTTCAGTTTGGCCGTGTTCGTCTGGATGAAGGCCAACAACTCGTTGCCGCCGTCCACGATGCCGCCCATGATGGGCAGCAGCGCCTCGCCCGCCTTGCCGCCCAGGTTCTGCGCGAAGCCCACCAGCGACGACCACCGGCCCGCTACGGTTTTGCTCTGCTTGTCCATCAAGTCGCCCCACTTGCCGCCCGCGCCGCCCAACTCATCGAAGGACTTCTCCAGCATCTTGAAGCTGATTTTCCCGTCAGCACCCATCTTCTTCACTTGGTCGGTGGTGACGCCCAACTGCCGGGCCAGCGAATCCATCACGGGAATGCCCGACTCGGTGAGCTGGTTGAGGTCTTCGCCCTGAATAACGCCGCTGAGCTTGTTCTTGCCGTAGATGCTCACTAGCTCGTTGAAATCCTTGCCGGTGGCTGAGCTGATGTTGCCGAGCTTGGTCAGGATAGGATTCAGGTTTTTAGCATCCTCGCCGAACGCCAGTAGCTGCCGGCCGGCGCTGATTACTTGGTCGTCCTCGAACGGGGTCAGGTTGGCAAACTTCTGCAGGTCGGCAATAACAGCGTTCCCCTTTTCGGCCGAGCCGGTGAAGGTTTCGAACTGGACACGAGTTTGTTCAAGCCCTACGCCCATGCCCACAATGGCCTTCGCCCCGGCAGCAATACCGGCCGCGATGCCCAGCCCGCCCAGCATGCCCATAACACCCGACAGGGCACCCTTGGCCCCGCTGGCATCGACGTTGAGCTTGTGCGGCTTTGCCACCTCGGAGCCCAGGTTCTGCACTTGTCGGATAGCACCAGCCACTTTCGGGCCCAGCATATCCTCAAGAGTGAGCTTAAACGGAAGAACAGTAGCCATGTGCGGGGTAAAAAAGCAGCGCCGCCGGGGAGGGCGGCGCTGGTGAATTAGGCAACCAGTCCGACGTACTGCACGCCGCGCACCTGAGGGTTGCGACGTAGCCAGTCGGCTTGTTGAAACTTGGCCCCAAAGTCCTCATCGCTGAGCTTTTCAGGGTCGGGAATGTGGAGGAAGTGGCTGATGAGGGCCGCCATTTTCTGCAGGTCGTCAGCTTCAGGCTTGTCGCTGAGGACCGGCGCGGCGGCTACACGTTTTTTACCGAAACTTCCATTGCCCGCAGCAGCGAGGCCGCCGCGATAGAGGCCGCGACCTGGGGCTTGGTTTCGGCGGCGGGGCCGGTGAGTTTCAGGCGCTCGTCGCCGCCGATGAAGCAGTTTTTCAGCACGAACTCGCCCGCCTCCACGATGCGGTCGTTCGCCATCTTGGTCAGGCCGAATGCCATCACGTTGCGGTCAGCTTCCTTGAGGTAGGCCACGGCCACGTCGCCCTCGGCAACGGTGACCGAAATGGCCGTAAGCGTGCCGTGCTGTTCTTTCCAGGCGGCAATTTGTTCGGGAGTCGGGTTCATAAATTACAGACCTTCAATGTGTGAGAGGATGAGGGGCAGTTCTACCTCAATCGAGGTGTCACCCGCCTTAATTTCGCGCTTGTTCTCGGTGAACTCGCAGTTAAACAGCGTGTGGGTAATCAACTGGTTGCTGGGGTTCACGTAGCTCACCACGATGGGGAAGGGCGGAATGTCGAGCAGCGAGCCACCGGGCGGCAGGGCGGCCGTGATGCGCTCCACCTCTTTCATCTCCAGCGTAATACTGGCATTGGGCTCGCGCTTGCCCAGGCCCCGGCTGACGGGGTTGGTGCCCGCGCCGTAGTTGTTGACCTTTTCCTGCTTGACGCCGTAGGAAATGGCTGTCACGCCGGCCACTGTCTGCTTGAGCAGTTGCAGCTTGATGCTGGCCCAGTCGTAGGCGCGGCCGTTGATGTTCGGAACGAATTCGTTAGCCATTGTCGGGATTAAGAAAGTTTAGTGGATAGGCCCAGGTCTACCGTGATTTGCCGCGCCACCCCCACGGGCACGATGCGCACCTTGACGGCCAGCTTGGAGGTGCTGATGACGTTCTGCGACGGGTCGATGTACACACCCAGGGCGCTGGCTTCGCCGGTTTGCAGCAGGGCCGTATTCAGGGCGGCCGTAGCCGTGCCCTGCAGCTCGCCGATAACCTGCGATTGCAGGGTGCCGTCGGCGTTCACCAGCAGCGGGCCGTTCAGCGACGGCAGCAGGGCCGTACGGCACACGCGGGACGCTTTGTTGGTGGTGCGCACGTTTTCCACTTGCGCGTAGTCGCTGCTGGCAAGGGTGCAGGTAGGCGTATCGGTGAAGTAGAAGCCATCAAGGCCAGCGTGCTGCCGTACCGCAATCAGCCCCTTATCCGACACGCCGCCCAGGTCGCCGGGCAGCAGCTCCGATAGGGCTTTGCCGTTGCTCAGGCCCGCGTTTACAAAAGCGCCGTCGCCGGTCAGGTTGAATTTCTGCACCCACGCAATCGACTCATTCACGCGGGCAGCCGCCACCGCGCCCAGCGTGGTGCCGATGGCGGGCTCCCCCGGTAGCAGGCTGTGGTCGGTGCCTACGACGACGCTCACGTACTCGCTGGATTTGCCGCGCAGGTCGGCCACGGTGCTGAGGTCCGTAGCCAGGTTGTGCCCGGCCAGCAGCACCACGACGGGGCGGTGTTGCTCGAATTCCTCGGCAGCCAGGGCCTGCGCCTTGTCGATGGCACCCACCACGTCGTCGTTGAGGCCGCCCGTCGTGGTGGGGGCGCTGCCGCCGCTGGCCGGATTGAGGCACACGGCGAGCTGCTTCACGCGGCCGTTGGCATTCGTGAGCAGGGCCTTCGCCCCGCCGCCAAGGGTGCGGTCGCAGATGTTCGCCATCGTGACCGTGCGGGCCACGGCCATGAACAGCAGCACCGCGCCCGGGCTCAGGCGGAAATACTCGGCAATGTGCCGGTAGGGCTTAGCATAGGTGGCGTGGGAAGCCGTCAAGCCCAGCGCCTCGGCGGCCTGGATGCTGCGCAACTCGTACACGGTGCCCAGCGTGAGCTTGCCCGCGATGGCAATACCCTGCGTGATGAAGGCGCTGATGCCGTCGTCGGTGGGCTGCTGGCGGCCCAGGCCACCGGCCGCTTTGGAAATAAGGATGTCAGGCAGGGCCATAAGTTAGGGGGCGGGTTGGTCGGTGGGGGAATCTTTGCAAGTCAGCTGCGCCACGAAGGCAGCGGTAGCGGCGACGGTGGCAAGGGTTTTGAGCAGCGGCAGCCAGCCCTCGGGCGTGGCCTCGTAATGCAGCACGAACTCCGCCACGGCACCCACGCCCACGGTGATGTTGCGCACCTTGCGCCAGAAGGCTGGGGTAGGGGCGGTAAAGCGGGCGAGTAGCGTCTTCATGCGGTGCGGGATTGACGGAAGCGAGCGATTAAGCCAATGAGGATGCCACACAGCAGCCAGCCGTAGGGCCAGGTGCGCGGGTCGTACCACACCAGCGGGGCGCAGTCGCAGGGTTTAAGGCGGGCCACCACGGCGCGGGCGGCGTGGGGTTGCCGAATTTCTTTGCGGGTGAGGCTGATTTGATAGGCTGAGCCAGTGCGCCACACTTTGCCCCGTAGCCCCAGCGTATCAAAGCAGAGGGTGTCAGGGAAGCGGGGCCGCTCGGTGCGCACGTAGTGGAATACCTCGCGCACGGTGGCCCGGCGGCTGGCCGTGTCGAGATGCGTTTCCAGTTTCTGCAGCAGCGAGTCGAGGCGCAGGCTGTCGCGCTGCTCCTTCACCGGGTTGGTGCGGTACACAAAGCGGGTTTCGACGTGGACCTGCGGCACCGTGATGGTGTCGTGAATGGTCACCGTGTCGGGCTGGGCCAGCTCAGGATGCGCCGCCACCAGCTTCGCCAACTGCCGCTCAGGCGAGGGCTCGAAAATCTTGCCCAGCTTGCAGCTACTCAGGGCCAGCGAAGCCCCCAAGAGGCTAAACACAATATGAATACGCATAGCTTATTGGTCGATGGGTTGACGTTTGATGCCAAGGGCCCCACGAATGGCGGCCACGTCCACGCGCACGGCGTTGATGCTTTCCAGCACGGCGGCTTGCTTGTCCTCGGTGGCTTTGAGGCGGGCGTTTATTTCGGCCTTCGTTTCCCGTGCGTCAGTGATGTGCTGCTCCAGGGTGGTTTCGGTGGCCGTTTGCCGGTGTTCGGTGTTGATGGCGTAGCCGAAGGCCGTGCCGCTGAGCGTTAGCGCCAGCCCGGCCACCCACTTCACCCACTCCGCCGAAACGGTGTTATTGGTCGTACTCACGGCTTAGGAGATGGTGATGGTGACAGGTTCACGGGCAGCCAGCGCGGCATTGATGCGGGCCAGCACCTGGGCGTAGGCTTGGCGCGAGTTGCCCACGAAGTCCGGCTTGCGCGGGTCGTAGGTGCCCACGAGCAAGCAGCCGAGGGTATCAGCCTCTGTGTTGCCCGCGTGGATGCGCACCCCTTCAAAGCCACGCACTTTTAACAGCAGCGGCATCAGCACCCGGAAGCGGTTGCTCAGGTTCACGATGATGTCGTAAGTGCCGGCCGGAATAGCCGTTTTGCCAAACACCTTTTGCCCGGCCGGGCGCACCACGTCCTCCAGCACATGGCAGACAAGGCGGCCATCAATGGACAGCTCGCCGATGGTGCTTTTCTGAGTGAAAACGGTGCGTTTAAGGACTAGGCGCATGAGTGACAGGTGGGTGGTAGAAGCGGTGGGGTAGCCAGTACTAGGCTTGGGGCGCAGGCGCAGCAGGCTGCTCGTCCAGCAGCTCCTTTGCGTCCTCCTTGTATGTGTCGAACTTGCCCTTTTCGCCAGCGGCGTGCTTGGCGTGGTCCTTATTGAAGTAGTGGGTGCCATCTTGCAGCACGTACACTTCTTTGAAGGCAGGCACGGCGGCGAAAGTGGCGCGGATGCCCGCTTTATCGTTGATAGTAGCCATGTTGTGGGCGTAGTTAAACCAATGGATTGTTGCCGCCAAAGGCCGCCATCCCGAAGAATGGCGGCCGGTTAGCTGGTCGCTTTTAGATGCTCGCTTACAGCGTGTAGAGCGCCGTTTCGCCGCCGTAGCCGTAGTTGGCGTCGGCCTTGCAAAGCATTTTGATGAAATACTTCTCGCTGTTGGCTTGCAGGCGGGCGATTTGCACCGTGGCGTCGTCCTTCGAGTTGAGGCCGAGCCACAGGTTCGAGGTCATATCCACGTCGCCCACGGCCCAGAAGATGGTGTTGTCAGGCATGCCGTAGAGGTACACCATCTGACGGCCAGCGAAGCGCATGATGCCGGCCATCGTGTTGTCCACGCCCTTGAACCCGGCGGCTCGCTGGGCTTGCTCCCACAACTGGGCGGTTTTGTAGCTCACAAACACCTTCAGCTTGGGGTTGTACAGCACGGCGGCGGGCACCGACTGCAGCGACAGCTCCAACTTCGATTCGATGTTGGCGGCGGTCAGGATAACCGGCGAGGCCACTTTCGTTACGTCGCTGTCCGCGATGGCGCGGGTAATCAGGCCGTCGAAGTATTTCAGGTTGTTGGTGGTCACGGCGGTGTTGCCGCGCATGATGGCACCGCCCAACCATTGGTTGTGCTTCTTCATCACCTCCTGGATGATGACCGACTCCACCGTGACCGGCAGCTTGCGGTCAATCAGGTTCGGACTCAGGTTGATGGCCTCCCAATGCTCCTCGAAGTCGCGTGGGTTGAATTCCTGGTAAATCATGTAGTCGGCCGGGTCCAGTACCCGGGCGTCCACCGTGATGGTGCCCTTGCCGGTGCCCGAGCCACCCGAAACGGGCGTATCTACGCGGTCCTGGATGAAGTCATCCCCCACGTTCATGCGCGGAATGGTGTACTTCTTTTTGATGCCGTCCTTGACGTAAACGTGCCCACCCTGCACAATCTCGTTGCCGATGGTGGCCTTTACGATGAACGACGAAGCTACTTCGCCGCTGTAAGTAGTATCTGTGATAGTCAGTGCCATGTCGAGCTACTGGGGGTTAAAATGCGTGGGAGGTGAGACTATTGGCCGGCCAGCTTCGCCTTGATTTCGAGCATGGCCCCGCCAGCGGTGTGAACGCCCGCGTTGCCCAGGTCAGCCTCGACCACATGCAGCAGCGACTTGTGAGCCGGCAGGGCAGCGATAAGGGCCGTGGTGCTGGCGAGGTCGGCTGTGGCGAGCTTGGTATAGGTGTCCTTCATGCTGGCCGTGATGCGGCCGGAAGTGACAGCACCATCAACCAGGGCAGTTACCGCGTTGGCGGCGGCCGTGGCAGCGTTGGCGGTGGCCTGGTCCTCGAAGTCCTTCAGCTTGGCCTCGGCCTCGGTGAGTTTGGTGGTGGCTTCAGCCACGGCGGCGCGGGCATCCTCCGCGTCCTTTTTGAACTTGTCGCGCTCAGTGAAGGCGGCCGATACAGCCAAGGCCACGTCAGCGTCGGGCGAGGCGGCGGTAATGGTGGACAGCCCAGCGGCTGCCATGATGGGAAGGAGTAGGTTTTTCATATTCGTGGGTTGGGGAAGCAATGCAGCGTAGTAGCCCGCCAGCTCGGCGGTGGGCATGTCGGACGGCGGGGCCAGGGCTTTTTTGTCGTCGTCCACGATGCCGGTGGCGAAGCCCAGGGCCACGGCCGTTTCAGCATCCATGTAAGTGGTGGCGGCCATCAGTTCGGCGCACTTCTCCACGGTCTGGCCCGAGGCCGTCGCATACAGCTGGGCCATGCTGGCGTTGACGGCCTTCTGCTGATTGATAGCGTTTTCTAGGTCGGCAATACCGCCCGCCGCGCCGCTGGCGCAGTTGTGAATCATGAGCTTGGCGTGGGCCGAAATCAGCCGCTTGTTGCCCGCCATGAAGGGCAGGGTAGCAGCCGAGGCCACCAGCCCGACACAATAGGTATCGACCTTGAGCGAGCTGGCTTTGAGCAGGTCGTACATGGTCTGGCCTTCCTGCCAGTCGCCGCCGCCGCTGTTGATGCGCACGGCCACCCGCTTCTCGCCCGTTGCCTCAGCCTCGGCCAGCCTCGCGCCAAACTCAGCCGCGCTGAGCCCTGCCCCGGTGGCCGGGTTGAAGCCGATAGCGGAATAAATCTGAAGGGTTGGGGTAGCCATATGCAGCAGCGCGTGAAAAGCAATACCCAAACTTAGAGCCGCTGCAAATCCGGTACTTTTTCAAGTGAGTAATTGTGGAATTTTTACCCCGTAGTTGTGGAAATCTATTCACTATTACTCACAAGAAATCCCCTTTCGAGTGGCAAGAGAGTAGTTTTCCGTTCTATTCTACTAGGGCAGAGTCTGCCCCGCAGCTCTCCACCGCTGTTCCGCCCGATTGTACTATGTCCAGCCAAGCCCCTACTGAGCGCGAAGACGGCAAGCGTAACCGCAGCCTTATCCGCAAGCACATGCTCAACTTCATCAAGGATGAGCTGCGTGCCCCTACCGTGCAGGAATTGGTCGGGCTCACGGGACTGTCGGACAAGACGGTAAAGGCCCACCTGAAGCGTATCAAGTTGGGCGACGGGTCAAAAAACCCGTTCCAGATTCTCACGCCCGACGTGATGCTGAAGCTCTACCAGCGCGCCACCGGCTACTCGCACGAGGCGGTCAAGATTCTGACCGTTTCCGTGACTGGCGTAGGCTCCCATGTGGAGGAAATACCCTACACCGAACACTACCCACCGGACGCTACAGCGGCCAAGCTATGGTTGCAAGTTGTAGAGGGCCTGACTGATAAGGCTGAGGTGAACCACAGTGGTGAGATTAAGAACCCCGGCCCACCAACCATTATTCAAATCACTCGCCACCGCCCGACCGATGATAAGCCTGAGTGACCCGCAATTTGATATTTTCGAGAGCCGGCGACAGGTAAACCTCTTTCTTGCTGGGCAAGGCAGTGGCAAAACCCACCTGGCCGGCGTCATCTCGTACCTGTACCTGCAGAGCTTCCCGCGTATGCGCGGGCTCATCGCGGCCAACACCTACTCCCAGCTCACGCGCTCGACGCTGTTCCGCATCCGCGAGGTGTGGAAGCAGGAATTCGGGGTTACGGAGTGGGACGACAAGAAGAAAACCGGGCACTACGTGGTCGGCAAGCGCCCGCCCAAGCACTTCACCACCTTCTACGAGTTCGATAGCTACAACAACATTATGAGCTTCAGTTGGGGCGCGGTGGTGTACATCGGCAGCCTCGATAACTACAAGGCCCTCGACGGCATGGAAATCTGCTGGGCCATGCTGGACGAAACGAAGGACACCAAAGAAGTGGCCGTGAAGGAGGTGATTGTGGGCCGCCTGCGCCAGCAGGGTATGTACATCAACGAGGCCGGCGAGCTAGTGGGCGACCTGACGCCCGAGCCCTTCAACCCGCTCTACATCTTCACCTCGCCCGCGAAAGTGCCGTGGATTAACGAGTGGTTCGGGCTGGAAGGGATGCAAGCCGAAATCAAACGCACCATCTACACCCCGCCGAAATACTTCCGGCACGAGGCGGGCAACAAGATGGTGACCATCAGCGCCAGCCACCTGAACCGGCACAACCTGCCGAGCAACTACATCAGCAACCAGTTTGCCAACATCAACGTGGACAAGCAGGGCATGCTCATTTATGGCGACCCGTTCAGCCGAACTGGTGGGGAGTTTTACAAGCAGTTCGACCGCAGCAAGCACGTTGGCAACTTCGCCCACCGCTACGACCCGGCCCTGCCGCTGCACCTGACTTTCGACCAGAACGCCATTCCCTACAACACGCTCTGCATTCACCAGCAGTACGGCACTACTGATGTGCAGCTGGCTGAAATCTGCCTGGAAAACCCCAACAACTCCACCAGCAAGGTGTGCGCGGCCTTCCTCAAATCGAAGTTCGGCCAGCACGAGGGCGGGCTGTTCATCTACGGCGACCCATCGGGCAAGAAGCGTGACACCCGCAGCGAGGAAGGCACCAACGACTACTCCATCATTCTAAAGGAGCTGGCGAAGCTGCACCCCCAAAACCGGGTAGCGACCAAAGCGCCCCCGGTGGCGGTGCGCGGCCAGTGGATTACGGCCGTGCATGAGCAGAAGCTCGACGGGCTGGAATTCCTCATTGATGAAAGCTGCGTCCACACCATCGGCGACTATATCTATTTGAAGGAGGCCCCCGACGGCACCAAGCTGAAGGAGGAAGCGAAGGACGAAAACACCGGCATCCGCTACGAGAAGTTCGGCCACACCTCGGACGCCAACGACTACTACTATACCAGTGCTTTTAAAGCGCAGTGGCAGCGGTACCACCGGCCCCCGGTGATGCAGCTCCCCGAGCAAATCATGCCCGTGCGGCGGTCGAACAGCTATTAACAACGAGCAATTACCCATGAGCTTTCTAACCTCTGCCGACTACGGCCTGCAAATCCGACACGAAATCAAGAACCTGCTCACCGACGGCGACGACGTGCTGCTGGTCGATGCCGCGTTGGCGGCGCAGGTTGAAATGGAGAGTTATCTGCGTGGACGCTACGACTGCGACGCCATTTTCACCGCGTCCGGCCCCGTGGCCGCCGTGCCGGCCAGCGGCGACACGCCCGCCGTGGAAGCCCAGCCAGATACGCGCAACCGGCTACTGGTGATGTACCTCGTGGACATGGCCCTGTATCACCTGCACAGCCGCCAGAACCCGCGCAACGTGCCCCAGATTCGGCAGGACCGCTACGACCAGGCCCTTTCCTGGCTGAAGATGGCCCGCAAGGGCGAACTGAGCGTGGGCCTGCCCCCGCTGCCCGCCAATAACGAGGACGGCACCCCCAACGCTGATACGATTCTACCCCGAGGCGGCAGCCTCCCCAAGCAGAAAAACACCTACTAGGCTATGCAGTACGCAACCACGAACACGCTGGGGGTGGCCCTGAACCCCTTCCGGAACAATGAAGGCACTGCCGGGCCGGTGGGCCTGGGCGCGCCCAAGGGCTCCATCATGGAAACCGTGTACCCGGTGCAGGTGCAACGTCTCCGGCAGGACGTGGGCAAGTGGCGGGAGGCCCTCGCCCGAGCGGAACAGGTGTACTATCCCGAGCGCACCCAACTGCTGAATATCTACGCTGATACGGTGCTTGACTTGCACCTGACGAGCGTACTGGCTACCCGAAAAATCAACGTCACCAGCCAGTCGTACCGGCTGGTGGGCAAGGATGGCAAGGAGAACCCCAAGCTCACCAAGCTGCTGCGGCGGCCGTGGTTTCGGGAGTTCTGCCGGTTCGTGCTGGAAAAGGTCGATTACGGCCACAGCCTCATCGAATTCGCGCCCCCGGTAGATGGAGAATTTTACACCTGCGACCTTATCCCCCGGCAATACGTGTTTCCCGAGGCGGGCATCGTGCGCACCATGCCCGGCATGATTAACGGCGTTGCCTACCGCACCGACCCGAGCTACTCCCCCTGGCTAATTGAGGTCGGCAAGCCGCGCGACCTAGGGCTGCTGCTGAAGCTCGCGCCGGCCATCATCTGGAAAAATCTGGTGATTGGCGCGTGGGCGGATTTTGTCGAGATGTTCGGCATGCCCTACCGCGCCCTGACCGGCGACTTTGACGAGGGGCTGATTGGGCAGTTCAACACCATGATGGCGAACATGGGGCAGGCTGCTTACGGCATTTTCCCCGGGGCCAACACCAAAATGGAGTTCGTGACCGCGCCCAACTCGACGGGCGACGTGTACGACAAGTACCTCGAACGCATCAACTCCGAGGTGAGCAAGGCCGTGCTGGGCCAGACCATGACCACCGACAACGGTAGCAGCCGCAGCCAGTCAGAGGTACACGAGCGCGTCGCGGCCTCCTACATGCGGGAGGATGCCGACGACCTGGCCGAAGTCATCAACGAGCAGTTGCTGCCGTTCCTGGTGCGCCACGGCTACCCGGTGGACCTGCTGAGCGTGACGTTTGAGTGGGACCAGACCGAGACGCTGGGCAAGAAAGCGCAGTTTGAAATCGTGCAGGGCATCATGCAGACCAGCGGCCGGAAGGTCAGCGCGAAGTACCTGGCCGAGACGTTCGGCGTGGAGTTCGAGCCCGACGAAGCAGCCGCGGCGAAAGCTGCTGAAGGTGCCGGTGGTGCCGGTGGGAAGGGTGGCAGCGATGCCCCCGCCCCGGCTGAGGCCCGCCCTATTCTGGGCTATCACATCGAGGAAGGCGTAGTATCGCGCAACGAGGCCCGGGCCCAACTGCTGCTCCCCGAGGAAGACGACACCGAGGCGCAGGCGCAGCAGAAACTCAAGGCGCAGCTGTCGGTCCTTCAGGCCGCGACCACGGCCGGGGTGCCGCTCGCGCAGGCGCTGAAGCTGGCCGGGCTGGATACGCTCATCCAACTACCCCTACCCACTGAGGGAGGGGAGGAAGGAGAGGGGCCGGGAAAGACCCCGGGCCTGCCGGCCTTCCCGACCCGGCAGGCCCCAGCGCAGCAGTAGGCCGCATCTGGGCCGCCGACCCCGGCGACCTGGAACACCTCGCCAACCGCCTCATTCAGCGGTTGCATGGTGGCCTCGTGCCCAATGATGGCACGATTGACGAGGAACTAGCCGCCTACTTCGCCGCGCACCTCAATGAAGCGGTGACGCTGGGGTGGAACGCCACTGACCCGACCCTGCGCGGCTACCTCACGGCCAACGTGCAGCGGTTTTCGGGCTTCAAAACCTACGCCGTGCAGCAGGAGATGACGCGCAAGCTCTACGACGATGAGGGCGTGATTCGGCCGTTTGCCGACTTTCGCACCGACGCGCTGGCCGTGCATCAGGTCTACAACGTGGACTACCTGCGCACCGAGTACAACCAGGCCGTGGCCTCGGCCCAGATGGCGAGCAAGTGGACGAGCTTCAGCGAGGGCGGGCTGCTGCGCTACGACACGGCCGGCGACGACCGGGTGCGCCACGACCACGCGGTGTACGATGGTATCGTGCGGCCCAAAAACGACCCGTTTTGGGATGAGCATATGCCGCCATGTGACTGGGCATGCAGATGTTCGGTAACCGAGGTGGACGACGACACGGCCGTAACGCCCGACGCCAAGCTGCTCGGGCTGCCGTCGGTGCCCGATGAGTTCAAGGCCAACGTGGGCCGGACCGGTGAAATCTTCGGGCCTGAGCATCCCTACTTCGACGTGCCGCAACGGGTGGCGAAGAAGCTCAACACCCGCAAAAAGGTAACGGCCACCCCGCCACCACTAGCGGCGGCCCCGGCCCGCTTCGATGAGGCGGCGCTGGCGAAGCTGCGGGCGCTGGGCATCACGGTGAAGGGTGGCCCCACCGACGCGGCAATCATCGAAAACGCCCAGATGCTGGCCGGGGCCGACCTGCCCCAGCTCGCGGCCGACCTGGAAGCCGCAGCTAAATCGTTCCGCGTGAAATGGCAGGATACCCGCTGGTATATCAAGAGCGGCAAGGGTGGCGAGAACACCGTGCTGAAGCTGGATTATGCGGCCCAGCGCAACGACGGCGACGTGGTGCTGCAACGCTACATCGTGCAGGAGAAGGGCAAGCTCCACGCCGTGCATGAGTTGCTGGACATGCCCGAAGCCATGCAGGGCAAGGGCTTTTCGCAACGGTTGAACAAGGCCCTTTTCAAGCAATACCACGCCCTGAACGTGCAAACCATCCGGGTGCATGCGGCCTTGGACGCTGGGGGCTACGTGTGGGCCCGCGTGGGCTTTTCCGCCACACAGCCGGCGGAGCTGCGGACAATTATTCAGAATGCCCGCAAGCTGGGCAAGGTGCCCCCGGCGGCCATCGACCTCTACGAAAAACAGCTCAATGCCCACTATGCCAGCACCCCGAAAGAACCTTTCCCCATCTGGAAGTGGGCAGGCACCGAACACGGTAAAAAATTGTTGCTGGGGCAGGATTGGCACGGCCAATTAGACCTTAAAAACGAGCAGCAAATGGCTATCTTTGAGGAATATTTGAACGCGCCGCCCAAGCCCAAAAAACCGAAGAAATGAAGACTGGCGAGAACATCACCGAGGCCATGATTCCTGAGTTTGAACTGTCGCCCGCGATGGAGCAGCAGGTGAAAACATGGGCCGCGCTGGACGACTTGGACAAGGGCCTGACGCCCGAGGACGTGTTCATGCTCTACGGGGTCACGATGGCCCAACTGGAGCCCCACCAAGCCGCGTGGCGGGCACAACACCCGCGCCCTGCTCATGTCTGACCACCTGGAAGAATTCGGGCGCAACCTGCGCAGTTACCTGAAGACCGTCCCCAAGATGATGGGCCGGGTGGTGGTGCAGGAGTCGGCCGATAACTTCAAGCGACAGGGCTACGAGGACGACAACGGCAGCGTGGTGCCCTGGGAGCCGAGGAAGCAGGTCGATATGAAGCCTGGCCGCAAGCGCAGGGACGGCAAGCGTGGGCCACGGGTGCCCAACCCCCGGCAGCGGGCCATCCTCATCAAGACGGGCAAGCTGCGCCGCTCGGTGCGCATCGTCGCCACGACGGCCAACAGCGTGACCATCGGCAGCACGCAGGACTACGCCCAGGCGCAGCAGGAGGGACTCGGGAAGCTGCCCGCCCGCCCGTTCATCACCGTGGGCAAGACGGCCCGCGCCAAAATTGCCAGCACCGTAGCTAAAGACATTAAAAAGCTATTGAGCAGTTAGATAGTGTGCTCAACATAATAGCTTACCATCATCTGGTTGCTCTTAAAATCTAACATAAACTCGCGGTTTTTAACAGTCCAGCGACTACCACCATTATGGATAAACAGAGCATCACCAGCTATTGGCAGGCTGTTGGTGATTTGTGTCACCTGGACAATAGCCTGTTCTATCAATAATATTTCAGGCTGTGAAGGGAGTGGTTCGCTCAGAGCACCGACGTGGATTTGAAAGCTCCCATGCTGTCCGTTGTAATTTACCATACTCAAAAGTACACAACTATGAGTAGCTTCGCTACCGTTTACCCGATACTCGCCGACCGCCTCGCCGCTGAAGTGCCCGGCCTGGGCTGGATTGATTTGGACCAGGACCAGCTCACGCCCGACGGCCAGCTGCAGGAGTACGCCCTGCCGTTTCATGCCGGCGTCGTGCTGATTGATTTCGATGAGGCCGACTGGCGCGACATTGGCGAGGGCATCCAGCGCGGCGACGCCGTGGTGCGCGTGACGCTCGCGGTGCAGGTGGTGGCTGACAGCTACCAGCACAGCACCCAACGCAGCCAGGCACTGGAGAAGCTGGAGCGGCTCGATGATATTCACCGGGCGCTGCAACACTTCGACGGGGGCGGGCATTTTGGGGCCCTGGTGCGCACCTACTCGCGCAAGGAGCAAAGTGAGCTGCCGGGCATCTGGCAGCACAGCATGGGGTATAAGGTGCTGCTCACCGACACCGAGGGTTACACCGGGGCCACGCAGACGGTGAGCGGGCTGGAGCCGGCGGCGCGGGGTGAGTTTGTGCTACCTTAGCGGTTCACTTTTTAACGCAAAACTTATGGCCGACCTAATTAACACTGGTGATGTCGTACAACTCAAGTCTGGCGGCATGCATATGACTGTGGAAGGAGTCGATGGCAACGGAGATGTATGGTGTGTGTGGTTTGACGAAAAACAGCAACTCCAAAAGGCCACTTTTGCCGAGTCTCTCTTGGCGAAAGTTGGTCCGATTCAAAGTGTTTTCGGTCCTGGGGGACGTAGATAGGCGTTTTCCTAAAAAAAAGGCCCCACCAGCGTATGCTGGTGGGGCCTTTTTTTATTCTCCTACCGGAACCTCTGTCGGCTCACTAAAAGCATCGATAAAAGGTTTTAAATCCAAGTACATCGTGCGGTAACCATCTACTGGGGGCAGCGTTTCTTCTGGATTTGCGAAATTGAACCCCATGCTTTTGTAAAATCTACTCGCATCGTAGTGCTTCCCATTGCTGTCAGGGTCTCTGTCGAAAAAGGAATCAACAGTCATAAACCGCACTCCCATTCTTTTAGCTACTATATCAGCACTATATTCAATCGCCCAATCAACCAATCGTGTGCCTACAAATTTGCCCTTTGTGCGTTCATCCACAGCAAGCCACCCGATTTTTATAGCAGGTACCGTCTTATATTTTATGCCCTCATCTTCTAAGGGAGGCTGTTCGAGTTCAAGTTTGTCAGCCAAAAGGGTAATATAACCAGCTAAATGGCCATTGCCCTCAATATACCAGCAACGGCTGACATTAGTGTCCTCTTCTTTTCTGATTTTGCCACCGCGCCAAAACGAAACAAATTCACCCCTTTCACAACGAAACCCCGCCCCTTTATTAGCTAGGGACGGGGTTAGTTTAATAACAGGTTGTGCAGAAAAATCGACGCCATCAAAGCGTGCTGCTTTTGCCATATAATGTACTAGCGCTGCTCAGCGCGACGACGAGCAATGCGTTCAAGGGTGTTCATTGCCGCCTTGTTGGTCACAACGCCACCTTTTCGCTTTAGGGCGTTATTTACTTTTTTGGCTTCTTTACCAGCTACTGGTTTGGAAACCGTGTTGGCTACGAATTTCATGGCGATGTTTGACTCCAGCTTACGCTGAACCGTTTGTACAGTCTCCGTTAATATCCGAACGGGGCGGGTAACCACTACTACAGCTTGTGTTAGTGTTGATGTTAGTATTGGTACTACAAATCTAACGCAATTTGTCTAAAGTTGGTTTGCTGCTTTTGCACTGTGCTCATAAAAAAAGCTCGGCGAGGTGCGAATTTTATATGACTTTTCAAATAATAGAGAAAGTTGTATTTATTGCTTCTATTTCGCCCGCATAAAAACGTACACGCGCACGTGCCTTATTATTATGTCGCGAGTGGCTTCTTTGTGCCAAGTGCTATTTTCACTAATTTGTGAAACACCACCACAGATTGTGTTTTTGTTTGCGTTTGTTTTTTTCGGTACTCACGGTAATTTTTGTTTTGTTTCCGTTTGTAAAGCCGATTGTTTCCTTTCTGCTGGGGGTATGCGTTAGCAACGCATACCCCCAGGCTCAGGGCGTGGCATCTTGCTTTTCAAGGGTCCACGGGCCGCAGGCGTCACAGCGGCGGCGCACTGCTTCGTCACCAGTCACGACGGGACCACCGCAGCCAAAACAGGCAGGGCCCGGCGTTTCGTGGCGCTGGGGCGACGTTTGCGGGCTGGCTGGGATGCTGGGCTGCTGAGAAGCGTAGAGCGGCCCCTGAAGCAATTCGAGGCAGAGCGTCACCACGAGGGCAAAGCCGACAAAGGCCGAGGCGTTGTGGTGCCACAGAGCGACGACGGCCGCGATGGTGGCGGCGGCGAGTAGTTGGCGGTGGTAGTTCATGGTTTGAGCTTGTAAAGGATATTCTCAATGGTGCCCATGCTGAGGTTGTGTTCCTCGGCCAGCTGCGAGATGACGTACTCGCGGGAGTAGAGCCGGGGGCGGGGCTGGGTGGTGTAGCGCGTGTAAAAAGCTGCCTTAATCTTATTATTGCGCTTTTCGGTATTGGCTTGGCGGGTGTTGATAGCAGCTTTAGTCATGGTCGGAGTCGGTGCAGAGGGGAGGCGGGGAGGGGGAAGTTTCTCGGAGTTTAGTGATTTTACAATCTGTTGATTTTGGTTAAGATAAATTCACCCCTAGAATTGCTCCCCTGAGTGCTGTATTATCAATTTCCATGTACTGCCGCAGGCTGATGGACGAGCGAAAAGACTGGCCTTCGGGGGTGAGGCCACTATCTTTCAGCAGCCCCAGGTGCAGGCAGACGCGCAGGAACACGCCCACGCTCATGTCGTGGCCCGGTTTCTTGGCGAGGCTGGCCGTAAGGTTTTGCCGCCCGATTTTGTAGGTGCGGCAGAAGTTGCGGATGCTGGGCTCACCCTCGGGGCAGTGGTGCGTCGTCACGAAGTCCGTGAGGGCGTCCATCGTCTGCTCGTAGATTTTATTGGTGTTCATTTGACAGGTGGGGTTAAAGCAGTAGAGCGCGGCAGTCTGGGCATTTCACCAAGCGCACACCCTCGAAGAGCAGCGGGTGGTAAGCATGCCCACAGCGCCAGCAGCGGGGCAGGTTCATGGCTTGCGGGGCACTACCCGCACTTCGACCTCCTGGTATTCGACCACCTCCAGGTTGTCGGGGTGCAGGTTGTCGATGCGGGCCTTGTTGGTGTCCCACCACTCAGCGTTGCCACGGGACGCTCGTTCCGCCCGGGTGCCGAGCCATTCCAACTCCCTCGGGCGTTGCCGTTCGATGCGGTTGAGCGCCGCCGTGCAGGGCGTGGCGGTGTGGTAGCGTTCCCCGTTTTCGTTGAAGCCCGTGCCCGAGCCGCCGATGAAAAACAGGCCTGTATTCTTCTGGCGGATTTTGAAGAAATTCATTTGGTTTCTGGGGTTGTGACGATGCGTATAGCCTCGTCGGGTGTGTGAACGATGTGGTAAGTGGAGCCCCGCCAATCGCGCTGAAACTCGGCCTCGCCCTCGGTGAGCTGCCGCTTGCTGGGCGGCTGGGCTGGGTCTTTCACTTCCATCAGGAAGGTGCGGCCCCGGTAGCCCACGAGCAGGTCGAAGCAATTTTTAAGCTGGTGTAGATGCAGCACCGAGGCCCCAATACCCCGAAGGGCTTTCACGATGGCCGGCTGGTTGGCATCCACACGGGAGACAGTGCGGAGCATCAGAAGGGCGGGTCGTTATCGTTGCCGCGCCGCTGCAGAAAAAGCGCGTAGGCTTGGGGGACAGTGAGCGGCCCACCTGGGCAGCAGCACCGGCCTGATTCTTTTCGACAATGCCAGCAGCCTTCGTCTTCGCTCAGAGGGGGCGGAATCTGTGGGCAGGTACATTCGTGGCAGGCTGCACCCGTCACCTGGCAGCCTTCGCAGCCGTCGCAAAGGGTGGCGCACTCCACGCCCTCGTAATTGCCGCCGCACACCTCGCAAGGGTCTGGTGCATCATCTGCCGGGTCTTGCAGGTGGTTGTATGGATTATGGCTCATTGGTCGCGGGGTGTGAATTGTTGGGTAATGGAGCCGTTCTCACGGCGGTAGGCGTTCACATTGTGGGCGGCGCGGGCGGGGTCGGTGCTGGGCTTCCAGTCCTTGCGCTCTTTCCGCGTCGTGACCTTGCGCACCTCGGCCCGCTGCTGCTCGGCCTGTTCTGGGGTGATAAGGCCCCGGTCTTCCTTGCCCTTGGTGATGCGCAGCTTGTCGCGCAGGGCCTCGGCATTGGGGTGGTCCTTCGGAATCCGTAGCGCCACGTTTTCCAGCATCTTCGGGGCCGCGTCACCGAGTAGGCGCACCGAGGCCGCCTCCTGGCCGCTGCCCACGGCCTTGCGGTCCAGGTGGCGGTTTTCCAGCCATTCCGCCTTGCGCTCGAAATAGGCAATGATGAGGGCCTTGATTTTGGACGTGTCGAGGGCTTGGTAAAACTTGGTGCCGTTCATGCGGGCCTCCTTCAGCGCCAATACAATGTCCTTGAGGCTGTCGTGGGTGTAGGTGGCGGCCAAGTCCTCGGCCAGCTCCAGCAGGTCGGGGCCGTCGGGCTTGGTGGGCACCTTTACCGAGTCGATGAAGGCCCGCAGCACCACGAGCAGCAGCTTGAGCAGCGTCCCCTCGCCCTGGGTGCGGGCAATCTGGTGCAGCTTCGGGGCGGCGGCGGCCGTGGCGACGCTCAGGCCCACGCCCATCTCCACAAGCATCATGCGGGTATCGTCCGTCACCGGCTGCCGGGCTAAGCTACTGACTGTAGCGGCTTGAACGGTAGCCAGTAGCTGCGCCTCCAGACTCGGGGCCGCTACCTCCAGCGCCGTGCTGGTGGGCGTGTTGGGTACCTGGGGCAATTTTGAGGCGGTTGTCATGGGAATCGTTTAAAAAGAATTGTTTAGCGGTGGCGAGCCAGTCCCTGCGCCGGGGTTCCTCCCCGGTTTTGCGGTCCCGCCAAGCCTTGACTTTTTCGTGGTAGTAGTGCAGGTCGGCCAAGGCGAAGTCAGTACCCTCGAAAGCGGCGGTGAACACGCCGAAATCGAATAGGTCGGACTCAGCGAAGGTGATTTCCGGCTTGCTGCCGCGCTTGCTGCCCTTGCCGGCCGTCGTGGTGCGGGCTCCTTCGCGCAGGGCCTCGCCGTGGCTGCCCTTTCTTTTTGGCGCAACTTTTTCTTTGGTCGGGGCTGGGTCGATAGCGAAGGCGGAAGGGGACGCGGTTTCGACTTCTTCCGCCTCCACTGTCAGCACCTCGTCAGCCGAAAAATCAGCCTCCATTTTTTTTTCGTCCCCCGCCAATGACTCATTGGAAACTATCTGGAAAGTAGATGGAGATTGTTCTGGAATATTACTCCCGGAATTTCCGGGTACCCCTACCGGCATTTTCCGGGTAGGGGTACCCGGAAATTCCGGGTGGGGGTACCCGGATTTTCCGGCTTGGTACCCGGATTTTGCCGGTAGGTACCCGGATTTTCCGGGTAGGGGTTGGCGGCTGCTTTTGCCGCGATGGCAGCCGGCACGGGGGTAAGGGTCCGGTACAAGCCGTGCGCGAGGCGGGTGGTGACCTTCACTACTAGGCCCTCGTCTTCGAGCCACTGCACCGCCACGCTGGCCGTGTCTTTAGAGATGGTAAGACGGTCGGAGAAGTGACGGTCTGAGGCGTCACAGCAGCTATTAGCGGCATATAGAGAAATGATTTCAGCCAACACCAACCGATGCGCGGGCGGGCACTTGATGCGCAGCACCTCAGCAGAGAGCGAGAGCCCGATTTCGCCGGGTGTGAGTTTCGTGGGGTTCATGCAGCAGCGGCGAATAGCAGGCCCGTGCCAGCGGCGGGCTGGGCGGTGCTGGTGATGAGTTCGGTGACGGGCTGCTGCAAATGCAGGTGGCGCAGCACCTCGTAGCACATTTGCACGTCGCGCAGGGCGCGGTGTGCCCCGCCCGACGGGATGCTGAACGCGGTGCATAGCTCACCCAGGCCGCACTTGGTGCCCTTGGGCAGCCGGCGCTTTGCCAGGGCCAGCGTGCAGAGCCAACGGTTGGACAGCGGCTCCTTGGCCCCCAGCAGGGTGCGCGTGGCCTCCAGCACCCGCCGGTCAGCGTTGATGTTGTGGCACACCAATACCGAGTCGCCGCACAGCTCGCGGAACTCCTGCAGCACCTGCTTGGCCTCGGGGGCGTTGTACACGTCGGCCAAGGTGATGCCCGTCAGCTGAGACACCTTACTGTTAATCGGCCCGCGCTGCCGCACGAAGCGCACCACCTGGCCGACCGGCTTCCAGTTCACGAAGCGCACGGCGGCCAGCTCCAGCAGGATGGCCGGGGGCTGAAATTCGAGGTCCAGCACCGTGAAGTCACCGAGCAGGCCCGCCCCATCAGGTGAGCCGGTGGGCACCATCGGGGCCGGCAGGGCAGGAGCAAAGCCGAGTTTCTTCCACTCGGCCAGCGCCCGCCGCTGCCCCTCGGGGCTCATGTGGGGCAAACAGGCCACGGCGCTGGCCCGCCACATGCCTTCCCGCCGCGTGAGTTCTTCCTGCGTCAGCGGCACCCACTCAGAACGGGGCGGGCTCGTGGTGGAACTCGTAGGCTGGGGCGCGGGCCTCGGCAGCAGCGTAGTAGGCGGCGTCGGCGTCGCTGGCGGGGGTGTAGTGGTGGGCTCCGTCGTCACCGACGGCCCAGCTACCACCACCTGCGTGGGTGTACTTGGCAGCGTTGGCCCCGTAGGGGATGCACCGGATATTCCAGACGTGGTAGCCGTGGGCGTTGATTTTGCGGTCGATGCTGGCGCTTTCGGCCGTGCGGCCCGTTTTTTCGTGGTAGCCGGTGAAGTGGCACCAGTCGCGGAAGTTGTCGAGCGTGAGCGTCCAGGCGTGGCCCCGCGCTTTTGCCCGTTGCTTCCGCTGGGAGTAGATATAACTGATGGGGTCACGGCGTTTTAGTGCTTGGTGGTGATGCTTGCAGCAGTATTGCTTTTTGGCCCCTCGCTTGGCGAGGCAGCCGTAGCGGACACAGAGGCCCAGCTTTTGCTTGCGGGCCACTGTGCTGGCCGCCGGAAGTGCCCACTCCCGAGCGGCCAGCGGCGGGGCCTCTGGGCTCATGTCGGGCCGCCTCCTTTCGCAAAGGCCCCGGCGGGCATAGCCCACTGGCCGGGCTCCAGAATGATGGGCTCGGCCCACGTTTCCGCCAGGGCGGCGGCCACGTCGGCCGGTTTCATGTCGAAGGGCTTGCCCTTGTCGGCCAGGGCCGACAAGCTGATGTCGCGCTTGATGGTGCGGCCAAACTGCTTTTCGTAGCCATCGACGCGCCCGAATTTGCGGGGCGCTATTTGCCGAATGCTGGCAAACTCATCGGCCCCATTGAAGAGGCAGTTCGCGCACGAGCAGCGGCTCCAGCCCAGCCGATAAGAAGGGTGCGGGTTGATGCGCCACCGCTCCACGATAGCCCACACCTCGACCTCGCTAAACCGATGCACCGGGCGATAACGGTCGATGTGCCGGGCCAGCTTCGGGCTGTGGCGCAGGTCGGCGTCGTCGGGCTCAAACGTGGCGTAGCCGGCGCGGCCGGGGCTTTCCTCGGCTCGCTCGCCGCTCAGGAACAGGGTGCGTGAGTGGTTGAAGCGTTCCTGATTGCGCAGGGCCGTGCGGGCGTTGTCGATTTTGAGGTAAGCCGAACACCAGCGCACCGATAGGTCGGCCGACACCTGGGGAAATGCTAGCCGCGTGGACTCTTTCCCCCCGGTGCCGCCCGTCGTAACCACCTTCACCGAACCATCGGGCTGCGGGGCCTGAAAGCTGATAGGGCGGGTGCGGCTGTTCTCGCGCAGCATCTCGCCCTCAAAGCCACCTTCTTTCCAAGTGAAGTACAGCGGCACCCCGAAGGCTGCGGCAAATGCTTCACAGTAGGCGTTGGTGCAGGGCCAGTCCATCAGGTCACCGTCCCAGCCATCGACGCGGTGGTGCCACAGCTCTATTTTGGAGCGGTCGGCCCCGCATTCGAGCAAGTCCAGAAAGCAGGCAATGCTATCCTTGCCGCCGCTGAACGCCACCACAATGCGTTCGTAGCTATTCAGCGCCTCGGCCCCCAGCCGGATAGCTGGGGGCGGGGGCGTGTAGGGCTGGAAGAAATCTAGTTGAATGAGTTGCGACTTCATGGGTTCGCCAGCGCGGCGGGGCGGTGATGGGTTAGGCCGCCAGTGGCAGCGTTTCGTCAGTTTGGGCGGCCTGCGCGTCACGGGCAGCAAGGGCCGCCTCCAATCGCTTCGCCAGCCAAGGCAGCTCGCAGGAGGTGAGGCGGAAAGCGAAGGAGCGGACGTTCACCAGCTCTTTCAGGTCTGGCATGCGGTCGTATAGCGGCACGAGGTCACGCTGCTCCATCGTGGGCAGCCCCTCGGGGCGGGCTTTCGACGACACAGCCTTACCGCGCTTCTCGCGCAGACGCCACAGCAGGCGCATCCGCTCATCGTTGGGCATGGCCTCCCAAATGGCGGCCGTGGCCTCCATCTTGTTGGGATAGTGGTACACCAGCACCGGGTTTTGCAGCCACCACGTCAGCGCGTCGGCACAGTCGCCCACGAGGGCGTTGGGCAGTAGGTCAGTGGGTTGGGAGCGGTGCATCTGACTAGGCGGCTACGGTGTCAGTTTCCCCGGCAATCAGTTGGTGCAGGGTGCGAATGCAGAGGGCGGCGGCCTGCGTGTCCAGGCGGCGGATATTCACCAGCACACGGGTTTTGTGCTGCCGGCTGATGCGCGGGTGCTTCACGAGGCGGCCGATTTCTTCGGTCTGGCTGGCGGTGGCGTAGCGCACTGGGAGCCGGGGCGGGGCAGGGGTGAAGGCGGCCACTTCTTGGCGCAGGCTCACGGCCAGGGTGTGGAGGTCAGCCAGCGATAGCTCGGCGGGGAGGTTGATGATTTTTCCCATTATCTTTGCGGGGTAAGTGTTGAAGATTCGCCCGCCCCGGTAGCAGCCGGGGCGGGCTTTTTTGTGGGGTTTTGGTTGGGTTCAGTAGTCGGCAGGGCTCACTTGCGCGCCTTTTTGATGTCGCGCTGCCACTCTCGCACGGCCAGCTCGGTGACGACGTAGTAGCTGCCCTTGTCATTGCGAAGCCCCCCCTTGCTCTCAGGCAGCGCCAGAAACTTGTATAGGTATTTGAGACTCCGGCCAGTGCGAACCGTAAGCCGGTCGTCGTAGTCGAGGCCGGGGGTGCGCTCGGGCTTGGTATGGTAGCGGCGCATCAGCGCGGCTTGCTCTGCCTCAGCCGCTGCCTGCGCCTGGGCCTTCGCCACGGCTACCTCTGTCCACACCCGCACGGCGGCGGCCTCGGTGAGATGCACGTTCAGAATTTGGTCGAAGGGCAGTTGAACCGTGAGAGCGTGGACGTTGGCGGTTTGCATGGCAATAAGGAAACTTTCTGCTCCAAAAGGAACCAAAACGATACAAGGTAGGCAAAAAAAAGGCTACCCCTTTTTTATAATGACATCAGCTGCATTCTCCAACAAATCGGCCACAATGCTCATGAGTGGCACTTTCTTTCCGGTGGCTTTTTGCCTGTTTGCTTGCTCAATATTAAGTGCTTGCTGCACTTTTGGTAGTGCTTGTGCTCGCACTGGATACGAGCGGTCGGGCCGGGATTTATCAAGTGGGTTCATGGGGTTGGGGTGTTAGAACAATACAAACATACAACGCAAAACAACGCAAAGCAACAATGATTGACGCAAAGTTTGTTAGAATGTGTTAAAGTGCGTTCCTTTGTGTTGTACCAATCAGTTTTCTATTATGACAAAAGGGCGAGGCGACCGGCTGCAACAGGCCCGTTTGGCAGCAGAGCACACGCTGCGCTCTGTGGAAGATGCACTAAAAGGCACTGACACTGAAATAAGTCATTCTCAGCTTAGTAAGTATGAGAAAAACGATACTATACACATAAAGCCCTCTAGGTTAGAGGCATTAGCCAAACTCTACCACACCACCGTTGAGTATCTTAACACTGGGCAACGCAACGGGAAAGAATCTTTTTCTTCTATGCCTACCCGCTATGTTATTGCTGATGCCTTTGGCCGCAAGCAAATTTTATTAGTCCCGCAAAAAGCAGAGGCTGGATATCGTCAGCGATTAAATGATGACGACTACCTCGGTATGCTCGAAACTATCTCCATTCCTGGCTTAGATGGTGGCGATTACCGAGCCTTCGAAGTTTCGGGTGTCAGCATGTCGCCAACATTTGAGCCGGGTGACTTAGTGATATGCGAGCACATCGAACGCCCTGAGGATATTGTGGATGGAGAAGCTTATGTACTGGTGACCTCGGAAGGGATTTGCCTGAAGCGCGTTACCAATGCAGTAGGAAAGCGAGGGTATTTAATAATCGAGAGCGATAATCCCGCTTATAAACCGGATGTTATTATGCCCAGTGAGGTGCAGGAGATGTGGCGCTACCGCAAACGGATTACCGCATAATTATGCAGACCCACACCCGCTTCTACCTTCATTCTAAATCCTATGGCGACGGGACGCGCCCCATTTATATGGAGGTGCGCTGGGCAAAGCACGACGCGGCCGTGGAGGGTGACCCCTGCGCCGTGCGCCTGAGCATCGGCCACACCTGCCGGCCCAACCTGTGGAAAAAGCAACGGGTGCAGGGCACGACGGGCAGCCCGGCCAACAATGCAATCAAGGCGCTGGACGCGCTGGCCGGCTCTACCATCGACCAAGCCGCCGCTCGCGGTGAAAAAGTCACGGCCGCACAGATGCGCCAGGTGCTGGGGGATTACCTGAAGTACCGCGACGAAGCACCACCCGAGCCTACCCCCGAGCCTGAGCCCGAGGCCGAGCCTGCGCTCACGCTGGCTCAGGTGGTGGCGCATTGGCAAAAGCAGATGCGCGGCCAGCGTTCCGACAAATACCTGAAGCTGATGAACCCGGTGGTTACCTATTGGGAGCAACTGCGCCCCGGCGTCCGGTTGGAGGAAATGATGCCCGACCGCAAAACCGGGCGCTCGGAATTGGTTGAGCAGTGGATTAGCTTCCTACTGCTCGACGTGCCCCGGCGAGGTGCCCCCGGTGAGTTCGGACTCGACAACAATACCGTGGGCTCCTATATAAAGCGGCTGCGCACGATTATCCAATTTTCCGGCCTGCCCTATGCTTGGCTCAAAGATGAGCTAACGTATGAAATCGACATTGAACCCCTCGAATTTGAGGAGGTGCTACAACTAGCCGAGGCCGAGATGCCGCGCCTGCAGCTGGAGCGTGCCCGCGACTGTTTCGTGTTTAACTGTTTCACTGGCCCCCGGTACGGCAACCTCGCCGCCCTGCGCCCCTCCGATGTGCGCGTGGTGCGCGGCCAGCCTGTCTTAGAATACACCCAGTTCAAGGGCCGCAAGAAAACAAAAGTTAAAGTGGCTCTTGACCCGCTTGCTTACGAAATCTGGCAACGCTACAACGGCGAACTGCCGGTGCAGAGCAATACCCAAATGAACGACCTTATCAAAGAGGCGGCCCAGGTAGCGGGCCTGAACCGGCAGATAAGCGAGGTTCGAAACTACGGCGGCAAGCAGCACACCCGGCGCGGCCCAATACATGAGTTCATTACCTGCCACCTTGCCCGCCACACGTTCGCCACCCTGCTGCTGGACGGTGACGCCAGCATAGTGGAAGTTCAGGACGGGCTCGGCCACTCCAGCCTGCAAAGCACCCGCCGCTATGCGAAGGCCCGCGAGAAGCAGCGCCACGCCTCTACTATCGGGGCCTTCGACAAGCTGCGTAAGGCCGCCTGATTTTTTTTGTTTGCTGGTGTGCGATTTTCGCACACCAGCAAACAAGAGGGCCGCGCGGGTACTTCGCACACCAGCGGGCGGCGGTGTGCGAAATCGGAAATCAAGAGGGGGAAAGCAGGGGGGAGGGAAGCCAAAAACGGAAGACAGCCGGAAGGCAAAAACCGCCCGCTCTGCCCTGTTCTCCCCTGCTCGGTAAAGCGGGCATTCCCAGCGGAATCACTGAAAGCCTCTTCACTTACGTGGAGAGGCTTTTGTGTTTCTTTGCCAGCGGGTTTGCCTGATGCTCGCTCGTAAATAGTGACAACATATGCAAAAGCAGACGAAGGTGTCGGGGCACCATTTCATGGCAGCAAGGTGAGCGGTTTTTGTAGCTTGGTGGCATGAAAAAACTACTACTCGGATTAAGTCTCTTTTTGCTTTGCAGTAATTTGTGTTATGCACAGACATTTACAGACCCCGTATTGGGCATGCCACGCGATAGTGTCTCTAATCGTATAAATTTCATGAGCACTATGCCAGTTGCCGGAGCAACTCAAGCCGAATTATATAAAGCAGCTAAAAATGGTTTGCTGCCTATTTCCGACGAAAAGTTTACAGCCACTATTGATGTAGATGACCCCGCTACGGGCCGCTTGGTTGGAACCCGGTATCTAGTTCGTCGAACAGCAAACCCTGAATTCAGCGTCGGGCCGGCTAAACTAAAAAACACTATGAAATTTGCTCCGGTCGCAGGGGGCTATCGATGTGAGGTTACCGACTTCATCGTTTATACAGAAATAAAAAGTAACATTGCTATGCCATTGGAGGCATTCTCTGATAAAAGGCTGCTTAGTAAGAAAGGCACTATTACTGCTCAACAGGAACACTGGAACGAAGTGATAGAGAAAATCGCTTATGACCAAGGGAGTGCGTTAAATGCAGCAGTAATGTTAGGAGTGGGTAAGTGATACAAGCTAAAGCCTGAACATTCCATAGCTTTTACATATTGAATGGGGCATCAGAATGAGATTTGATGATGCTAAACGTTCGGTATAGTATCAGCCCGTTTGTATATGGTTTGGTAAAACTGTGCCGTTGGCTAGAAATTCTTGCTGGTTTACAAGCTCAGCTAGCGGCACTAAGCATAGAGACGGTCGGTCAAGAGCGTACTCCTAAACCCATCTCTCCTCTACCTTTGCCCCCGATGAAGCGCCTGCTGTCCCTCTTTCTGGCGATGCTGATGTTCGTGGGTGGCCTCGTGCCGCAGCACGACCTGGCGGAGCTGGCGAAGCTGCCGCAACTGGTGCAGCACTACCGCTTTCATAAAACGCCGGCGGCGGGCGGGCTCACGCTGCGGCAGTTTCTGGCCGAGCACTACGGGGCCGGCACCCGGCACTACGCTGGTAAGGGGCTGAATATCCATCACCAGCGGGACCACCACGATTTGCCCTTGCGCTGCCATCATGGCTGCGCGGCGGTGGCATTTGTGCTGCCCACGGCCCAGCCGGCGCTGCCGGTGGCGGCGGCGCGGGTGGCCTTTGGCAGCCGCCGCTACGGCTGGGAGCGCGAGTCGCTATATGCGTTTCGGCCGCTGGCCGCGCTGCTGCAGCCACCCCGAGCGTAGGGATTTCCGCCGTTGGGCGTAGTGCGCCTGCCCCGGGCTGGGGCGGGGCCTTCTTCTATTGTGGGAATCACGGAGTTGGTGGCCGAGGCCGTTTCAGCGTTTGAAGCGGGGCTGCTGGTGCGCGGGCGGGGCCATTCTGGGCGCCCGCCGGGAGGCTGGCAGCGGCCGGGCGCGACTCCGTGCCAAAAAGCTAAATTCATGTTATCGAGGATAATTGCGGCTAGTGTCCGTAACAAATTGCTCGTGGTCCTGCTGGTGGCGGGGCTGGTGGGGTGGGGTACGTACTCGGCGGTTAATCTGCCGCTTGATGCCATCCCCGACATCACGAACAACCAGGTTCAGGTCATCACCCAGAGCCCGGCGCTGGCCACGCAGGAGGTGGAGCAGCTCATCACCATTCCGCTGGAACTGAGCTTGCGCACCATCCCGAAGGTGACCGAAATCCGCTCGATTTCGCGCTTCGGGCTGTCGGTGATTACCGTGGTGTTTGAGGATGAGGTGGATACTTACCTCACCCGGCAGCTGGTGGGCGAGAAGCTGAACGCCGTGCAGGCCAGCCTGGGGCCGGAGCTGGGCACGCCGCAGCTGGCACCCATCAGCACCGGGCTGGGCGAGATTTACCAATATACCATCCGGGTGCAGCCGGGCTACGAGGGGCGCTACTCGCTGGCCGCGCTGCGCGACATCCAGGATTGGGTGGTGAAGCGCCAGCTGGCCGGCGTGCCCGGCGTGGTGGAAGTGAGCAGCTTCGGCGGCTACGTGCGGCAGTACGAAGTGGCCGTGGACCCCGACCGCCTGGCCGCCAGCAATGTGAGTTTGAGCGAGCTGTACGCCGCCATTGAAAACAACAACGACAACACCGGCGGCTCCTACCTGGAGCGCGGGCCCAACGCCTACTTCATCCGGGGCGAGGGGCGGGCCACCTCGCTGGCCGACATCGGGAGCAGCGTGATAAAGCAGGCCGCGCCGGGCACCCCGCTGCTGGTGCGCGACGTGGCCGAGGTGCGCTTCGGCCACGCCGTGCGCTATGGCGCCCTCACCCGCAACGGCCGGGGCGAAACAGTGGGCGGCATCGTGTTGATGCTCAAGGGCGCGTCGTCGGAAGCCACCATTCGCGGCGTAAAGGAGCGGGTGGCCGAAATTCAGAAAACGCTGCCCAAAGGCCTGGTCATCGACCCGTTTCTGGACCGCACCAAGCTCATCGACAAAGCCATCCGCACCGTGGAGCACAACCTTATCGAAGGCGGCGTCATCGTGGTGCTGGTGCTGCTGCTGCTGCTCGGCAACCTGCGGGCCGGACTGGTGGTGGCCAGCATGATTCCGCTGTGCATGCTGTTTGCGCTGGCGCTGATGCGGACGTTCGGCGTGTCGGCTAACCTGATGAGTCTGGGCGCGTTGGACTTCGGGCTGATTGTGGACGGCGCGGTTATCATCGTGGAAGCCATGATTTTCCAGCTTGTGCATCAAGCCGCCAAAACCAATGCGGGGACGGTGGACGAGGTGGCCGAGGCCGCCGCCACCCGGCTCATGCGCTCGGCGCTGTTTGGGCAGCTCATCATTCTTATCGTGTATTTCCCCATCATGGCCCTCACCGGCATCGAGGGCAAGATGTTCCGGCCGATGGCGCTGACGGTGAGCTTCGCCATTATCGGGGCCATGCTGCTGTGTCTGACCTACGTGCCGGCCGTGTCGGCCTGGGCCTTGCGCAAGGGCGTGAAGTCGGAAGGCCGGCTGGCGGCTTGGCTGATGGGCTGGGTGCAGCGCGGCTATGAGCCGCTGATTAAGGGCGCGTTGCGGGCGCGGGGGCTGGTGGTGGGCGGCGCGCTGGCACTGCTGGCGTTGGGCGGCTGGCTGTTTATGCAACTGGGCGGCGAGTTCATTCCGCAGCTCGACGAAGGCGACTTCGCCGTGAACGTGACCCTGGCGCCGGGTTCGTCGCTGGCCCAGAGCATTGCCACCAACGGCCAGGTGCAGCGCATTTTGCTGAAGAACTTCCCGGAAATCGAGCAGGTGGTGGGCAAAATCGGCAACTCCGACGTGCCCACCGACCCCATGTCGCTGGAAGACAGCGACCAGATGGTCATCCTCAAAGACCGTAGCGCGTGGACCAGCGCCAGCAGCCGCGAAGAGCTGGCCAACAAAATGCAGCAGGCCCTGGCCGGTGTGCCCGGTGTAAACCTGGAGTTTCAGCAGCCCATTCAAATGCGGTTCAACGAGTTGATTTCGGGGGCCAAAGCCGACATCAGCATCAAAATCTACGGCGAAGACCAGAACGTGCTGTTCGAGAAAGCCCAACAGGCCGCCGCCCTCATCCGCCCCCTGCCCGGCGTGGGCGACCTGAAGGTGGAGCAGATTGCTGGTCTGCCCCAGCTGCGCGTGACTTACAACCGCCAGAAACTGGCTCAATACGGCCTGAGAGTAAGTGAGCTAAATACCCTGCTCCGCACCAGCTTCGCTGGCGAAGTAGCCGGCCAAATCTATGAAAACGAGCGGCGCTACGCCCTCGTGCTGCGCCTCGACAGCCTGCACCGGCGTGGCCTCGACGACCTGCGCCGCCTGCTCGTGGATTTGCCCGACGGCCACAAGATTCCCCTCGAAGATGTGGCCACCGTGGCCTTCCGCAACGCCCCGATGCAGATTTCGCGCGACGACGCCCGTCGCCGTATCAACATCGGCGTGAACGTGCGTAACCGGGACGTGCAGAGCCTGGTGCAGGATATTCAAACCCGGCTGAATGGCCGCCTGCACCTGCCCAGCGGCTACACCATCAAGTACGGCGGCGCGTTTGAAAACCTGCAGCGCGCCGTGGCCCGCCTCGAAGTGGTAGTGCCCATTGCCCTGCTGCTGATTTTCCTGCTGCTGTACTTTTCGTTCCGCTCGGTGAAGGAGGCTTTGCTGGTGTTTTCGGGCATTCCGCTGGCGGCCATTGGCGGCGTACTGGCGCTATGGCTGCGCGACATGCCGTTCAGCATCTCGGCCGGAGTGGGCTTCATTGCGCTGTTCGGCGTGGCCGTGCTCAACGGCATCGTGCTCATGGCCAGCCTGAATGAGCTGGCCCACGAAGGCGTGACCGACGTGCGCGAGCGGGTGCTCCGCGCCACCGCCGAGCGGCTGCGGCCGGTGCTGCTCACGGCGGCCGTGGCCTCGCTAGGCTTCCTGCCGATGGCGCTGTCTACCTCGGCCGGGGCCGAAGTGCAGAAACCGCTGGCTACTGTAGTTATCGGGGGGCTGATTTCGGCCACGCTGCTCACGCTGGTAGTGCTGCCGGTAGTGTACACGCTGGTAGTGAAAAATGGCGGCAATGCGCTAGGTGATGAGCCTGCGGAAACTGCGTCAGATGCAGCGGCTCCGGCTGGCGGTAGCGCCGTGATGCCGGTTGCGACTGTGTTATTAGTGCTTGCAATGAATGCCCTGCCACATTCTGTCCAGGCTCAGAATACCTTCGGCAGCACTGCCGCAGCTACCCAAGTGCTACCGCCCACCGGCTCGGTTTCGCTAACCCAGGCGCTGCAAACCGGCTTAGGCCAAAGCCTGCTGGTGCAGGAGGCCGTGCTCGATGTGCAGCGCCAGCAGGCCCTCACCCGCACCGGCTACGACGTGCCCCGCACCATCGTGGACGGCCAGCGCGGCCAGATTTCCGATGCCAGCATCGACTATAGCTTCAATGTCATTCAGCAGCTGGCTTTTCCCACGCTTTACGCCGCCCAGCGCCGGGTGCTCGAAACCCAGGTGAGTAGCGCCGAACAGCGCGCCAACATGCAGCGCCGCGAGCTGGCCCACAGTATTCGCTCCGCTTATTATGGCCTGTTGGTGGAATACCGTCGGGCGGCGCTGCTGCGGCGGCAGGATAGTTTGTACCGCCGCGCTGCCCAGGCCGCCCGCCTCCGCTACCAGGTGGGCGAAACCGACCGGCTCGAACAGGTTTCGGCCGAGGCGCGCAGCCGCGAGCTGCAAAACCGGCTTGCCGTGCTGCGTACCGAACTGCTAGTGCAGCGTCGGCAGCTGGGGCTGCTGCTGGGGTCTGACAAATTGGTGGTTGTCGATACTTTGAGTAGCCCGGTGCTGCTTGTCAATCCGGCCGATACCTCGAAAATCACCACCGACAGCAACCCGATGATAAATGCCTTGCGCCAGCAGGTGCAGCTTAGCGAGCAGCAAACCCGCGTGGAGCGCCTGCGCCGCCTGCCCGATGTGCGGGTGGGCTATTTCAACCAAAGCATCGGCGGCGTGCGGGGCTACCAGGTGGCGCAGGCGGGCCTATCATTGCCGCTGCTGGGCGGTACGCAAAAGGCCCGCATCGCCGCCGCCCGGGTAGGGCAGGAGCAAGCCGCCACGCAGCTCAGCTACGCCGAATTGCAGCTGCGCGGGCAGCTCACCGGCCTGCGCCAGCAACTCACCCAGGCGCGCGCCTCGCTCGATTATTACGAGCAAAGTGCCTTGCCGCAAGCTCAATTAATCATCAAAACGGCCGAAAAAAGCTTCCGTGCCGGCAACATCGACTACGTGACCTACGTGGTGAACACCCAGCCTGCCTGGCAGATTCAGGAGGCCTATCTCGACCAGGTGCGCCAGCACAACGAGTACGTTGCCAGTCTGCTGGCCTTAGCTGGTGTCAATCCTTAAATCGTGGCGCTTAAGCGTCTTTGCTATGATTTTTTCTCCGAAATATTTTGCGCTGGTTCTGTTGCTGACTACCCTGACCGGCTGCGGCGACAAAACGCCGCCCGCCACCGAAGCGCCCGCCGCTGGTCCCGCCGACCCCGACCTTGTCACCATCAACGCCGCGCAATACCAGGCCGCAGGCATCGAAACCGGCCCCTTCGATTTCAAAGACCTCAGCACCGATGTGCAGGCCAACGGCGTTATAGACGTGCCGCCGCAAAACCTGGCGTCCATCTCGGCCGTGATGGGCGGTTACGTGGTGCAGGTGAAAGTATTGCCCGGCCAGCGCGTGGCCCAGGGCGCCACTGTTGCCGTGCTTCGCCACCCCGACTACCTCAGGCTCCAGCAGGACTACCTGCAAAGTCGTGCCCGCGCCACTTTCCTGGAGCAGGACCTGGCCCGCCAGCGCACCCTCGATGCCGAAGACGTGGGCGCCAAGCGCAAATTCCAGCAAGCCGAGGCCGACTACGCTAGTGAGCGAGCCGCCCAGCAGGGTTTGGCCGCCCAGCTACGTCAGCTTGGACTGCAACCGGAGCAGTTGGCGACGACGGGCCGCATCGTACCCACCGTGGCGCTTGCCACGCCGGTGGGCGGCTACGTAAAGTCGGTGAAAATCAACCCCGGACAGTACGTCAATCCGCAGGATGTGCTGGTGGAAGTAGTGAGCCGCGACGACCTGCACCTGCAGTTGAATGTCTTCGAAAAAGACATTGCCAAGGTGAAGCCCGGCCAATCAATCCGGTTCCGGGTGCCGGCGCTGGGGGCCAGCGCGCCCGAGCAGCGCGCCCGCGTATTTCTGGTTAGCAAGGTGTTCGATGACCCCGGCCACACCATTACCGTCCATGCCCACCTCGTAACCGGGGCCGAGGCGCTGCTGCCCGGCCAGTTCGTGGCCGCCCACATCCAGACCGGCCGCCGCTGCCAACGCACGCTGCCCGAAGGTGCTATCATTGAAGCGGGCGAACTGAGCTATGCCTTCGTGCGTCAGCGCCACACGGCCGCCGGTAGCACCTTCCGCCGTCTGCGTGTGCATGTCGGCTCCAATCAGGATGGGGATGTGGCCGTTACGCTACTCGACCCCGTGGCCGATACGACACAGCTGGTGCGGCAGGGGGCGTATTTTTTGAACGCCGAGATGAGCAAGGGTGCTGATGCGGATGAGTAAAAGGGTAGGGAGAAACCCTTGAATATCATGCAGAGCGTCGCGTAGCATCTCGCGTACGGGAGTAATTCCTAAGGGCTGAAAATACCAGTGCCCGCGACATGCTGCGCGACGCTCTGCATGACAGTTGGGACTTTTAACTTCCTTCTGGTTAGCTTCGTGCTCACAACCTTATTGTTCTGATATTTTGCCTGACTTCGACACCATTATTATCGGTTCCGGTGCCGGCGGCCTGGGCGCCGCGCTTTGTCTGGCCCGCGCTGGTCAGAAAGTATTGGTGCTCGAACAGCACGACGTGCCCGGTGGCTGGTGCCATAGCTTCACGCTGGGCGGCCAGCGCTTCAGCCCTGGAGTGCACTACATCGGCTTGCTTGAGCAAGGCGCCGCTACCCACGAATTGTACTCGGCGCTGGGAGTTGCCAACGATTTGGTGTTCTTCAGAATGAACCCGAAGGCCTACGAGCACTGCTGGATTGACAACGAGCGCATCGACCTGCCAGCCGACCCCGACGAGCTCAGTGAAACACTTACCCGGCGTTTCCCGCATGAAAGGATTGGCATTCAAAAATACCTGAAGCTGGTACGCACCGTTAACGAGCAACTGCATCTGGTGCCACGGATGAAAGGGTTCTGGGATAACATCACCATTCCCTTTCGCACCGCGCAGTTGGGCAAATATGGCCTGTTTAGCCTCAAGCGAGTCATCGACTGGCACATCAAAGACCCGCTGCTCAAAGGCATCCTCAACGTGCAGTGTGGCGACCACGGCATGCCGCCCGCGCAGGCCAGCTTTCCCTTCCACTGCGCCGTGATGGGGCATTACCTGCAGGGTGGCTTTTATCCCAGCGGGGGAGGTGCGGCCATCGTCAAGGCATTCACCACGGCTGTCAAAAAGCACGGTGGGCAGATTCGTACCAGTCAGAAAGTCAATAAAATATTGCTGGAAAAAACCGGCAAAAAATACCGCGCCACCGGTGTGGAGCTGGCCAGCGGCGAACAGTTGACCGCCAAGCAAATCCTCTCCAACGCCGACCCCGCCAAAACTTTCCAACTCGTCGGCCATGAGCACATCGGCGAAAAGCTGCGCCGCAAGCTGGCCGAAACCCGCTACTCCGTGACTTCGCTCATGCTTTTCCTGACCGTGGACATGGACGTGCGCCAAGCCGGCCTCGACTCGGGCAACATCTGGATGCTGAACCAGGCCGATTTGGACCAGTTATTCAGCGAAATGCAGACCGAAGACCTGCTGAGCAGCAGCGAATTTCCAGCCATTTTTCTCAGCTGCACCACCATCAAAGACCCGCCTAGCTTCAACGGCCATCACCACAACCTCGAAGTCGTCACATTTATTAATTACGAAGCTTTCAAGCCCTTCGAGACCAACGGCGACTACCATACGCCCGCCTACGCCGAATTTAAGGAACGCCTGACCCAGAAGCTGCTCAATAGCGTGGAAAAAGCCCTGCCCGGTGTGCGCGAGCACATTGTGCAGGCTAAGCTGGGTACGCCGCTCACCAACGAGTATTACGTCAATGCCACCCGCGGCAATGTGTACGGTACCGAAAAAACCTTCTGGCAAACGGGCCCCTTCGCCTTCCACAACCGCTCAGAAATCGAAAATCTGTACCTCTGCGGCGCCAGCATCCTCTCGCACGGCGTGGCCGGTGCCACCTATTCGGGCGTGCAAACGGCCGCCACTATTCTCGGTTGCGGCATGCGCGACCTGTTGCAACCTGTCGAAAATCAACACCTTCGAATCTATGAGGCTGAGGATAATAGCACCTGGCCCGACTGGGTGAAAGCGAAAATGCAGGACCGCCAGCGGCGTTTTCGAGCTGCTGCCCCGAGCACTGAGTAGCTGTCGATTGACCTTTTTCGCTCATTAACCCGATAGAATATTCCTGACTCCGCCCTGTTCAGTATTTCCGTGCTAAATTGCTCTCGGATTAATCCGTTTTTAATTTAAAAAATTAGCACGCGCTGCGAACAGACATGGCTTTCGAAGAAATTGATGTGTTGGTAATTGGGGCCGGGCCGTCGGGTACGGTTGCAGCGTCTATTGTAAATCAGGCTGGTTACTCGGTGCGCATTGTCGAGAAGACGATGTTTCCGCGCTTCGTCATTGGCGAGAGCCTGCTGCCGCGCTGCATGGAAGCACTAGATGCCGCTGGTTTCGTGCCGGCGCTGGAAGCCCGGGGTTTTCAGAAAAAATTCGGCGCCAAGTTCGTAAAAGGCGAGCAAATTGCTGATTTTAATTTCTCTAATAAATTCAGCGTCGGTTGGAATTGGACCTGGCAGGTGCCGCGGGCCGACTTCGATACCCTGTTAGCTACCGAGGTGCAGAAAATGGGCGTCCCCGTTGATTTTGAAACTGAAGTCACGGCAATCGAATTCTTTGGTACCGACTCGGTGACCAAAGTGGTTGGCCCCACCGGCGAGGAGCGCGACATCAAAGCCCGCTTCATTATCGACGCCAGCGGCTACGGCCGCGTCATCCCGCGCCTGTTCAACCTCGACCGCCCATCGAACCTGCCGGGCCGCAAAACCCTCTTCGCCCATTTCGAAGACCCGCATCGCTATGATTTTGACGAGCCTGACCGCATCACCATCGTTTCACACGAGGGTGAAGTTTGGGTTTGGGTGATACCATTTTCCAGCGGTTACACTTCAGTTGGTTTCGTCGGCAACCCGGCTTTCTTCGAGCAGTTCGAAGGCTCGGTAAGCGAGCAGTTGCGGCAGATTCTCAAAACCAACGACTTCACCAACCGCCGCTTTGCCGATAGCGCCTTCGTAATGGAGCCGCGCGTGCTCGAAGGCTGGTCGGTCACTACTGACCGGTTTTTTGGCGACGGCTTCGTGCTCACCGGCAACGTGACCGAGTTCTTGGACCCCATTTTCTCCTCCGGCGTAACGCTGGCGACCGTATCGGGGCACCGGGCGGCGCAACTGGTGTGCCAGCAGCTGGCCGGCGAATCCGTGGATTGGCAGCAGGAGTACGTAACGCCCACCATGCAAGGAGTCAATACGTTCCGTTCCTACGTCATGGGGTGGTACAATGGTACGCTGCAGGATATTATCTATGCCGCCAACCCCGACCCCGAAATCAAGCGGCAAATCTGTTCAGTGCTGGCTGGCTACGTCTGGGATTTAGAAAACCCCTATGTGAAGCACCACGCCCGCGTGCTGGGCTCGCTGGCCAAGCTGGTGCGAATGGAAGCCGCTAACGTCGGTCAATAAAAACGGAAGGCTTGCGCTTGCCATCGGCTTGCTGCCGGGCCAGCACGGCGGGCAGGGGCGCCATGTCCAGCGTAGGCAGCACCCGCAGGCGCGCCTGCAAAGCGTGGCGGAGGCGCGTCGGTGTGTCTGCCGGTTGCTCGCCCCGGAAGGCTACGGTAATCGAAAGTTCGTCAGTACCAAGCTCATTCTTGCTGGCCTCTACCACATAGGCCGCAATTTCTGCAAACGAATTCAGCACGTTGAAAATCGTTTGCGGATACAGCGTCGTGCCTTTGTATTTAATGAGTTGCTGCTTGCGGCCAACAATCGGCCCGAGGCGGCGCGTGTTGCGGCCGCAGGCACAGGGCTCATCGTAATACGCGCAGAGGTCGCCGGTTTTGTAACGTAGCAGCGGCATGCCTTCCACGCCAAGAGTAGTGACGACCAGCTCGCCGGTTTCACCGGCAGCTAACTGTCGACCAGCCTCATCCACGATTTCAAAAACAATGAGTTCGGGCTGGTGATGCCCGCCCCGACCCTGGCCGCATTCAGTGAAGGCGGTTTGTTTCTCAGTTGAAGCGTAGGTAGAATAAAGCTGCACCTTCGGCCAATGGCTGGTGATTTTCTGCGCCAGCGCGTTGGGCTGAAAACCATCCTGCCGGATACTCTCGCCGATGCAAACTATCTTGCGTATACTGCTATTATTCAGGTTGATGTCCTGCTCCTGAGCAAAAGCCAACAAGTTGCTGATGAACGATGGCACAGCTACCAGCGCCGTAGGCTGAAGCTGCTGAATATTGGCTAGTTGCGCCGCCAGATTGCCCGGCCCTACCCGGATGATACCCGCACCCAGCTCCAGTAAGCCACCATAATAGGCAATGCCGGCCATAAACTGCCGGTCAAGCGTAAGCATGAGCTGATATACGTCATTGGCGCTACCGTCGGCACAGCCAAACGACAAATACTCATTACGGTATAATCGCGTTAGGTCGTTTTTGGTCAGTCCGATAATCACCGGCTCGCCCAGCGTACCGGAAGTACTGGAATACTCAGCCACCCGGTTGCGCGGCACGCAGAGGAAGTCCCAATTGTGGCGTTGTAGTTCGTCTTTGGTCGTAAATGGCAGCTGAGCCAAATCGGCTACCAAGCGAATGGCCGCCGTATCAACCTGCTGCTCCCGAAACTGACGTTGATAATAAGGCGAGTTCTGCGCCAGATAAGCCAGCTGTTGGCGCAATGCCGTGTTTTGAAAATCAGCTATTTCGGCTGGCGATGCACGCTCAAGAGGGCTCATTGTAAACGTTTAATCCAACTTCGCGGTGCATTTTTCGATTTGCTTGCGCAGATAGCGCTCTTCCGGCTGGGAAGCAATGACTTTCGTTAGGCCCGTTTGGTACATCTGCCGCGCCTGGACAAACTCATTCTGCTTGAAATAAGTATCCCCGGCCAGCACGTAGGCATGATAATACTCGGGGTCGAGTCGCACGAATTCGGCGGCGGGGACTGCCTGACCATCCTGGGCCTGCGTATTGAGTTGCCGGAACTTCACAAAGTTGCGGTAAGCTGTAGTTTGCAGAAAGGTATCGGCCGGAATAGTCACGGGCTCCGCAATTTCCTGGTCGGCACTCAGCCCGCGCATGGCGAAAATCTTGTTCAAATCATACGCCCGGTACTGTCCCAGTTGCCAGGGAGCCGAGGCAATCCAGACTACGCGCTTATGCGGCTGAAAGATAACGGAATGGTGGCAAATCAACTGGTTGACGGCCTTTTCGTTGCCATAACCAATGAATTGCCCCTGCAGCCCGCGTTGGTCGCGCAAAATAGACGCCGCATTCTGGGGATTGAGCTTACCAGCCTGACTGATAAGCTCCTCCAAACGCTGTTGCCGATACACGGAAGCGCTTTCGCGCATGTGGTTCTTATTCAATTCCGTTGCACCGAGTCCGGCACTCTGATAATGATTGGTGCAGGTGAGGTAATTGTCCTGCGAATCATATACTTGCACTGAAGTCGGCGTTTTCTCAATCACTACCGCTTTATTATCCTGCGCCGAGCCGATGAGTAGTGATTCGGCCACGAACGTTTGCCGTTTCTTCGCAATAGCTACGGCCTCATCGATGTTACTGGCGTACTGCAAAATCTCACGGGCCAGCAGCGAAATCGGCGTAGCCGAGCCGCCGGGTAGCTCCGATTTGGCCGCATTCAGCGTAATGGTCAGGCCTGCCATGTTCATGCCCGATACCACGCCCGTCATGCCCGCCCAAGTGATAGTCATAAACTTATGGCCGCTGGCCGGCGAATCGAAAGCGATAATCTTATTTTCGCCAAACTTGTCGCCAACGTAAAAATCAAAATTGCGCCCAATAATAAGCTGTCCATCAGCTGAGTGCTCGCCCCAGGCGGCGAACGACGTGCAGCCTACCAATGCCAGATTTTGCAGCGCGTGACCAATATCGTGAGCCGCATGGTAGTTCATCATACGTGGATAGGCCGGTCCGATTTCATCAAACTTGTGGTCGGCCGACAGCGAAGTGCCGTAAATTTCCAGCTTTTGCTCCTCCGTTAGGTTTTGCTCCAGGTCGCGGTTGTAAATACCAATCAGGTATTTAAGAAACTGGCGGTAAAATGACGAAGGCACCAGCCGGCAAATCTGCTCAAAAAAAGCTTGTTCCTGAAATGTGAGTAACTGCTTGCTCAGCTTGCCATTGGCTACGCCGCGCTCAAAGGGCTGGCCTTCGAGGTGCATTTCCCACCAGCCGCTGTTGCTTTTGCGTAGCCAGTTGTTACCCAGCGTGTAGCAGTTGGCACCCAGCTGTTGTGGCTGAGCTTGTAGCAGGGCAGTAGGGGTAGGCTCGGGGTGGCTGCCAGCCACGCGGTTATATAGGTAGGCAATAAGGCCTGCCACCCCAAGCAACAACGTAATAATTGATAAGGCAGTAATTTTAAGAATTTTGCGCATCATGTATCTTTTCTAGCAAATAATCCAGTCCCAGCAGTTCCGAGCACGTCACCAGCGAGCTGATGGCCACGCCGAGCACGCCGTGCATGTTCACATTTTGCCCCGTCAACAGCAGATTCTCCACCTTCGTACGGTGCGAGATGTAGCTGCGTAGCGGATTCCGATAATCCTTCATGATACCGTAAATCGACCCATCACCCGTGCCCATATAATCGCGGAAGGTGAGCGGCGTGGCCGTGTAATAATTCTTGATGGCATCCTTGAGCTGGGGAAATCGCAGGTAGACCTTTTGCAGCAACAGCTCAGCTTTACGGCGCTTAAAGCTGTCATAATCTTCTCCTCTGCTCATTGGTTGCTGCACCGTGTTGTGGCTGTCGCGCCACCGAGCCACTTCATCGTAGCGCATGTAGGCCAGGATGGAAATTCCTTCGGCGTAGTCCTTGGTTTTGGAAGTGCCCGAAAAAAATACCGAGTAGGAGAGCGGCCATGTTTCCTCGGTGTAGTCCATGCTGGTCCACACGTCGTCGTTGAGGTAGCAGTAATAATTGCTTTTGACGTACGGAAACATGCCCGGTTTGAGTGTGATATTCAGCACGAAAGCTGATAAGGAATTCTCTAGTTCTGCCACGCGGTTCCGAAAAGCAGGCCGGATGGCCTCGGTTTCGGTCATGGCCAGCGTTTGGGCCGGATGGATGTTGGAAATGAACAGGTCGCCGTCGTACCGCTCGCCCGATTCATCCTCTACGTACTGCACCCGGCGGCCTTCGGTGACGAAACGTTTTACGAATGTCTTGTTTTTCAGCACTCCACCATTGCGACGAATAATACTGGCCAGAAACTTGGCAATCTGCCCGCCGCCATCGACAATTCGGTAAGCACTCTGGATGTAGCTGTTAAGCACTAGCGCGTGGACGTAGAGCGGCGTTTTGTCCCTGATGCCGGCGTAAAGCGGATTGTTGCCCCCTAACACATTCTGTAAGCGTACATTATCGGTTATCGACGCAATAAAAGCGTGCGTATCAACCGACAGCGCATCGTTGGGCGTAAAGCCTTCCTGACGTTCCAGGTTATACAAAGGGAAGGCTGCGCAAATATTCTGAATTTCAGTGCAATATCGTTCAATGGCAGCTCGCTCATCCGGGAATTTGGCAGCTAGCTTCTCAATAAAATTGTCGTAGCCTTGCGCATAATCGTACTCGGTGTCATCACCGTGAAGCAGAATCTTATCAAACGCATTAAGGTCGAGCTTTTCGAGCTTGAGCTTATCGATAATGCCCAGGTATTTGAAAATCTTATAGGTGTTCTGGCCAGGTTCGAGCCCACCAATGTAATGCACCCCGGAGTCAAAGAGGTGTTTGTCGCGGGCGAAGGACTGCAGGTTGCCGCCAAACTGCTTGTTGCGCTCCAGCACCGTGATATGGTGACCCTCCATGCTCAGAATGGCCCCGCAAATCAGTCCACCCAGGCCGCTGCCCACAATAACTATGTTTTTCGGCTGGTCCATAATTTAAGCGGGGCGGCGGCAGACAAATACGAGGTTGGAGGTGTAGCGCGTGTTGTCGATGAGCGACAAATCGAGCTGATTGATTGCCGCAAAATTACGGACGAGCTCCGTGGACGGGAAAACCAGGCCACCTTCTGCCGTTTTGTTGAACTTACAAAAGCGCGTCGAAAACCATTCCGTAAGTACAGTACCCTTATGACGGTCAGCTAATTCCTTGAACCCATCACGGATAACGATAACCCCCTCAGGCCGCAGGCTCTGGTAGCATTTCTGGAGCAGAGCTTGCTGCTCGTGGTCGGGCAGGTAGTGCAACACATCGCTCAGAATAATGCCATCGTACTGCGCCAGCGGGGCCGTCAGGGCATTGGCGCAGGCAAAGCTCACGTTGGGGCCATTGACGAAGCCGTGTTGCGCCACGGTAATCTTTTCCTCATCGAAGTCGAAACCAGTTACATCGCGCTCGGGAGAGGTGAGGGCCAGCATGTTGGTCATGAAGCCGTAGCCGCAGCCAATGTCCAGAATTCTCCCTTTACGTGGCAGTAGCCCATCGAATAGCTGATAGTAGCCTTCCAGGTGCATCTTTACCCGGGCGTACCACTCCAGCACCGGGCCTTTATAGAGGTAATTGGCAATGAGCTCTTTCCTGTAATAATCCGGCTGTTCTACGGCTTGCGCCAACTGGGTATATTCGCGGCGGAAATACTGACTTACCAGCTTGGCCCGGGTCGAATAATCGGAGCCGAAAGCCGGGTCGTCGGCCTTAATACGGGGCAGCACTTTCAGCGTCATGTGCCCGTCGTTGAGGTAAAAATGCCCCTTGCGCATGGTGTCGCCGCTGCCGTGAATGAGAATGGGCAGCACGTCAAGCCCCAGCTTATCAGCCAGGAAGAAAGCACCTTTGTGGAAACGGCGAATGCGACCATCGGCCGAGCGGGTGCCTTCGGGGAAGATGACGACCGAGTAGCCCGCCGCCACCTGCTCTTGCAACGAGGCCAAGCCGGTTTCGGCACCCTGCGAGGCCGGAAAGTAATCGGCCATCCGCACCACGGCGCCGAACACAGGCGAATTCCAGACCCAGTCGCTGGTGAGTAGCACCAGCTTAGGATGCTGCATGGTAAGCAGCAGAATATCAAGAAACGACTGATGGTTGGCAATGATAACGGCGGGCTTCGAAAAATCCTCGCCGACATCGTTAATAAATGTCTTTTTGACATTAGCCATGATGTAAATCAGCGAGCCTGTGAACTTGCTGATTACCCAATGGTAGAAAAGTTTTTTAACGCTCCGCTTCGCAGGTGCAATTTTCAGCAGCAGTCCCAGAATGTTCAGCACCAGCGCGCCAAATACAAAATAGCTGAATGCGAACACCGATTTTATCAATCCCCAGAAAGTATAAGGAGCTTGTTTGCGCTGCGCCGGCCGGGTTATCAGCAGCGAAAACAAATACGGTTGCAAGGTTTGCGACACAAACCACACGCAGAAAATACCGATAATGGACACAAAAGCCATCGACTGCAAAGCCGGGTGCTTGGCCATAAATAAGGTTCCCAGACCGATAAGGGTCGTCAAGGCCGACAGCATGATGGAAATACTCACCGAGTTTTCCTCCTCGCGGCCCTCGGCGTAGTCGCGCTGCAGGCCATCCATCGTGAAAATACAATAGTCGTCGCCGAGCGCAAATACCAACGTCGAAAGAATGATGTTGATAATGTTGAACTTGATGTCAAAGATGGACATCAATCCCAATATCCAAACCCAGGCCACCACCATCGGCAGAAAGGAAATAAGGGCCAGCTCAATACGGCCGTAAGACAGCAACAGAGCTATAAACACCAGCGCCGAGGTCCAAAAGGCAATGAAGGTGAATTCCTGATTGACAATGCTCACCAACGAATGCGTGATATACTGACGGTCAAAGATGTAGGAATGCTTATTGCCACCCAGTGCCTTAAATACGCTGCGGGTACTTTCGGGAGTAGTGGTGAGGAGGTTGAGGATGTATACCTGCCCATTCTTTTCCTCGATGAAGTTGTTAAGTAGCGCCTTGCGCAACAGTTGTTGGGTTTCAATGTTCAACGGGACATAAGGCCGATTGAGCATTTCATCGACTGGCTGAAAGGCGCTGCTGGAAAAATTGAATGGCCGGCCAGCAGCGGCTAGAGAAGCCAGCAATTTTCGCTTTTTGGCAGGCGTCCAGTAGGTATTCCAACGTGCAATCCGGGCCTCTTGCGTGCCTCGTGATGGCAGCAAGGCCAAGGGGCCGGAGTAGCGTAGAATTTCGCCATTTGTGCGTAATGCATTGATTTTCGGGAGTAATTGCTCGTTGCGACGCAGTGCTTCGTCCAGGTTGGCGCCTTTCGTGGTCAGAAATACCGTTTTGCGCGACAAAGTCGAGATGCGGTTGAGCAAGGCCTCAGCATTGTGCAGCTGCGGCGTCATGAAATTGATACGATTCATGTCGCTCTCAAACCTAACCTGAAAGGAGTAATACAGCAGGACGGGCGTGAGGCCCAGGATGGTATAGCGCACCGCACGATGCTGGTAAAAGCCCGTAATCCAGCGCTGTAAGCTGCCATGGGGTGCGGGCGCTGTGCTACTGGCAATGCCCGCCGAATTGCGGCCAGTCACGAAATGCGGCAGAAACACCAGGGTACAAATGGCCGCCCCAATCAAGCTCAGGCCCGCAAATAAACCTAGGTCGTGTAGCACCGGCACATCTACAAATTGCAGGCACAGAAAACCCGCAATGGTTGTCAGGCTACCAATAGTAAGCGGAAAAGCCAAGTCCCGAATAGTGCCTTCCGGGTCGGGATGGTAGCGAAAATGCGTCAGATAATGAAGCGAATAATTAACCGCAATGCCCAGAATAACCGACCCAGCTCCTATGGCGATAACGGAAACCGATTCCTGCGTAGCCGCCACAAAGGCCAGCGCAAACAGGCCGCCGAACGCTACTGGCAGCAACATCAGCAACGGTGCCGACAACCGTCGGAAAAACAGCAGAATGACTGCAATTAGTGAAGCTACCGAAATCGACAGCGTTAGATACGTATCGTGGCGAATCTGGGTGGCATTGGCCGCTGCTACGGCCGGCGCACCAAAGTAAGCGACTTTATAGCGGGAGTCGGAATGAGCAGCCAGCGTGTGGTCGAGCTGCTCAAAAAAGACCTGGTTTTGGGCAGTATTGGCCGACGAATAACGGGGCTCAAGAAAGATAAACAGGTGACGTCGGTCGGCAGTAAAGAAATGACCCTCAAATAAATCAACTTTATCATCGGGCTTAAAATCCTTGAGCTTGTTCAGCACCACGTAGCCGAAGCCCAAGGGGTCGGCCGCAATAAAGGGCTTCAGCGCAATGCCAGTCGGACCTACCAGGGTTTCGTAATTAGCGGCCACTTTGCGAGCTACGCTCTGCGGAGCAATTGCTGAGTCGATGGCCGCGTAGTCCTGCTCTTCCAGAAAAATCGGCAAGTTTTCGGAGATAGTTCCAAACACACTCAACATCAGGCTGTCGTTAGTGTGATAGACCACCGAAGTAATGTACGGACTGTCGTCGTGCATGATGGCGGCCACCAGCTTATCGGCATAGGCAGCCTGCTGCTCCGGCAAAGCGGTAGTAGTACTGTCTTTATCCGATACGCAGATAACCACGCGGTCCGTGAACTTAGAGCTTTGCAGAAACTGGCTCAGTTCGTCGAGCCGCTGCTGATGCGGCAGCATCTGCATTACATTCTCATCGAAGCGAATACGCGAAGCCACCACGCCCAAGCCGAGAAAGCTAACGAGGAAAACCAGATAAAATAGTCGTTTCCGCGCCCCAAAAAAGCGGTAGACAGACAAGAAAAAATCGGCCATAGGAGGTTGCGCTCGCTGATTCTACTAATCTTCAGATTATAAGTGCAAAGCTGCTCTGAAATCGGTTGATGGATATAAAAAGACCAGCGCGCAACTACAAATTTACGCAGGTAACACCCCGCTACGTCTAACCGGAGCCACTTGCCTGTCAGGCGGCCATCTTCTCCGCTCTTCCCAGTAGCCTGCGCAGGCCCGCCCGAGGCAGTTGATACCCTATCCGTAAAGTTACCAATGCGGTATTTAGCAGGCTGATGCGGGTAAAATCGGCGAAAGGCCGGAAGTGAGTGATTCGCTCCGTGCCAGTTGCATAATACACACTCACAGGCGTCGATACTACCCGAACACCCTGCCAGGCTGCCCGCACAATCACCTCAATCTCAAATTCAAACTTGCGCGTAAAAAAACGTAAATCACGCAGCTGGCGAATAGGATAGAGGCGGTAGCCACTCTGCGTATCGGGCACATTATAACCAGTTTCAACCCAAAACCAGAAGTTTGAAAATGTGTTGCCGAATGAGCTTTTGCGTGGCACACCTGCCTGTTGCATATTACGTGCGCCGATGACAAGGCAAGGTCCGGTTCGCGCTAGCATGGCTACTAGTGCCGGAATATCCTGGGCAAAGTGCTGACCATCTGAATCAAGGGTAATGGCATAATCGAATCCGTCATTGACGGCTGCGGCAAAGCCCTGCCGTAGCGCCCAGCCCTTGCCCGCATTGCGCGGGTAGCTGATTACTGTAACTGTCGGATAGTGGGTTAGGATTTCACCCGTGCCATCCGTTGAGCCATCGTTCACCACATACACATCGCGGCAATATAGCTGCACCTGCTCAATCACGGTAGCAAGTGTGCCTGCGTTGTTGTAAGTAGGAATAATTACACAAATTTTGCGTGCTGCCAGCTCCGCAGCAGTTGCATTATCCGGCACTCGGGGCAAAGAGGTAACGAGCATTATTCAGCTTAATAAAAACTTCATCGCGGGAGCTAAGACTGATATTGGAAGTCGTTACTTCTCCAGCGAATACACTGAAATCAGCTCGTAAATTAATTTCTTTATCTGCGGTTGGCACCAGCATTGACAAGAATTTAATAGTTGCCGCTTGGCTCAGGAATAGCTTTTTTCCCAATGCCTGCTCCAGTCCCTCTTTAATTATTTGCAGCATGCATACCCCAGGCACTACCGGTTGTCCAGGAAAATGGCCCGCAAAAATGGGATGCTCCGGATGCAGCGAGAAGTTAGCTTCCAATAAGCTGTTGCCATCGCTGGTAAATCTGCTAAACGAGTAGAAATCTGGCTGAAGCATTATTGTTTTATTTTTTTGAGGCTAATAGAAAATTTATATAGCTTGTGGTCCAGAAATATTGAATCAGCCACGTTATTGATTGGATTAAATAATTCTACAACCAGCTTCTTTTTCTTATCGGTAGTATTTTCAATGCGTTTTATAGTATGCTGCTTGCCATCAGTAATGTAATAAAGCCAGGTGGCTTTCTCGCCAGGGAAGCGGTAGTATAATTCGTCCTTGAGTTGATAAACCTGCCCTTTTGCAAAATCTAGCTGGTACATGAGAATAGCTCCAATATCCTGTCGCAACTGATTAATCACCATCTTTTTGTTAAGCTGGTCGATGCAGGAAATAACCTCGAATTTTTGTTTGCCAAATGAGAAATCAAAAAATTTAACTCCAATTTCATTGGTGAATACAACGCGGGTAGAACCGTCAGCCAGCGCCTTTATCATGAGCAAGCCACTGAGCGGTCTGCCCATAATGTCAACTTCCGTGCGATAAAGCACATTACTGGATTCCGGCTTTAAAGAAGCCAGCGTTTTTGCGCTTTCCGGCGAGCTGTGCAATTCCTCATACAGATGCCCGCTACACGCTGATAGCAAGAGCAACAGACTAATTAACCTGAACTTCGACATCCTGCACGGGCGCATTGATACGCTTGTTAGTGAATGTGATAACTGTATTGTCGCCGGAGCTTTCACGCATTTCAATTTCGTCGATTGAGAAATTATTTTTCGCAATAATTAGCCGGATAGTGCTAAATAATTGCTTCAGCTCCTTGCTCTGAGGTGCAAGGTCAAGACAGTAAGCCGTTTTATTCTCGTATAGCACCGGCTTAAATGATTTGTTGCTCAGAATACGGCCCTGCACGCACTCCAGAATGACGGAGTTAAGCGACTTAAATATCTTGTTGTCGCCAGCCGAATATACTTTCTTTTTCTGGCGGTCTTGAATGAGAATTTTGTCGTTATTGATAATCATCAGGTATTTATACGGGCTGGTATATTCCATCCGTACCCGATTGGGCGATTTAAAAAGGAAAACACCTGAAGAAGTTATTTTCTCCGACAGCATACTAAGGTTCTTCTCCTGCCTGAAATCGCTCCGAATGGAAGTGGTTTTCTCAGCTGCCGCAGCATAGCTTTTCTCGAAGGCGGCTTTATCAGTCACGGCCTTATAACCTTGAGGTTGGGCATGAGCACTAAACGTGAAAAGTGCTGCAGTAACAACTAAAGCTGATTTAAACATAAGGCTGTAGGCTTAATAACTGGTCGAGGGTAACAAATTCATAGCCCCGGCTTTGAGCTTCCTGGATAAAGTCGTCCAACATGCGAGCAGTAGAAGCAATGTGGTCGTGGAAGAGAAAAATCGTGCCGGGTGCTAAAGCATTTACCGTACGAGTCAGCAGTTGGGTTGCATCGGCGGTGACGGTATCCATCGTGCGCATGTTCCAGCCTATGCAGGTATGACCTTGCTGTCGGATGGCTCCGGCTAGGCCGGGCGTAGTCACGCCATAAGGTGGCCGGAATAGTAATGGCCGCTGCCCAATAGCGCCCTCAATAGCCTGGTCAGTAAGCTGCAACTCCTGCAGAAATTGAGTAGTCGAGAGCAAATCAAACCCAAAACCATGCGAAAAGCTGTGATTGGCAATGATATGGCCTTCTGCCTGCACTTGGCGCACAATATCCGGCCGCTGATTAACCCGCTGACCAATGCAGAAAAAGGTGGCTACTACCGAATGCCGCCGCAGGATAGCCAGAATTTCCGGCGTCAATTCCGTCGGTCCGTCGTCGAAAGTCAGTGCAATTTGTGGGCGGCTGACAGGGCCGTGGCAAATTGTTTTGATAAAAAACGAAGATTCAATGCGTGCTGAACCATAGCCAATTAAACCCGCGTAGCCAATTGTCAACAATCCAGGCCAAAGTAGCGAAAAATGCTGAAAAACAACCAGATATGCCAACCCTGCCAGGGCGAGAGCGTAGATGATAAGTGAATTGCGAAAAGTCAACATGCTCTCAGCAGTACCAGTGCTTGATGACTCTGGGGCGAGCGATTATAAAACAATACGCTTTGTGGGACAGAAGCAGCTGAGGCACCTTGTTTCAACAGGGTAGCTCCCAAGCCAATAGCAAAAGCACTAGCAGTAGGGTATTCGCCGCACAAATGCTTGAAATTAAGCGTTTGGCCTTGATGCGCTATTCCGTGTTCGAAGCTGTGATACTGCTGGTCACTCTCACCATCTCCATTGTTACCCAATAATAAGAAGTCGGCCGTTGCCAGACCATGCCGTTGCAGCATTTTTCGAGCCGCCATTATCCCATCGTCATTGCTGGCAAAGCTTAGCGTCTGAATATCGGCTACCTGGCAATAGCTATGCTCATTGTGAGTGCCCGAAACGCTGAAAAACACGCTGCCTTCGCCCGCTACCGTACCGGCGGTGCCTATCGAAAAGAGAGTATCGGAGTTGAAATCCTGCGGCTGCTTGAATAAATCAAACCGTGATAAAATACTGAAGCTGGTGGCCGTCAGTTCATCCACCCCACCTACCAGCAGGTTTCGCTCCGGCATTTCGGCTAGCAGTAGAGCAGCGTCGAGTAGTGCATTCTCGAAGGAAATACTGCGGTGTGAATAGGTGGTGTTGTAACCTTTACAATTCAATTGAAAGGCTACTCGTGCTGCAATGGTATTGTGGGTAGAGTGAATGAAGGCCGTGGGGCTGAGAGCTTCCTCTTTGTTTTCCACCATCTTATGCAAGAAGGTGACCGTGTCTTCGATGCATCCCCAGCCAGTGCCCACAATGACCCCATCGATAGCGGCTGGTGCGGCATCCTGCACTGCGCGGCTGGAGGCGGCAACACTAAGCTTGACGATGCGGCTCAGACGGCGGATATGTCGGGCATCAATGAAAGCAGTATAGTCTGGCTCCTGGCAATGCAATTGATTGCCAGGATGCACTAGTGGTTCCGGCGATAAAGCTGCTGCGAAGGAGTTTTGGGGTGAAACAGCCCCAATCCCATTGATGAAAAGTGGCATACTATGTTCGGGAGAATATCAGCGAGGAGCAGTTTCCCCCGAAACCAAACGAATTAGACAGCACATGCCGCATACCTGCATAGTGGTAAAACTCGGTTTCAGGTATCAGGTCGAGCGTTTCAACTGGCTGGTTGAAGGAAAAATTGGGGAACACGTACCCGCCAGTTACCGCCAATGCCGACAGGTACGCCTCAATGGCACCGCTGGCGGCCAGCGTATGCCCCGTAAACGACTTCGTAGAACTCAGCTTCGGATACACTCCGCCAAACAGCCGCCGAATGGCATTGCCTTCCGCCAGGTCGTTGTTGCGGGTACCGGTGCCGTGCATATTGATGTAGTCAATATCAGTTGGCTGTAAGCCAGATTTTTGCAAAGCCTGTTGCATGGCCAGATACGGTCCTTCGCCCTGCTCCGACAAAGCCGTCTGGTGAAAGGCATCATTCGTATTGGCGTATCCGCTGAGGCAGCAATGGGGCGGGGTGGGCAGCGCCTGGGCAATCTGCTCGCTCATCAATACCAGATAAGCCGCTCCTTCGCCCAGATTCAGGCCTTCGCGGCTGGCATCGAGGGGCTTACATTGCTCGGGGTCCACAATCATCAGGGTGTTGAATCCATTGAACGTGAAGCGGGTGAGGGGGTCAACTCCGCCAGCAATGACAATATCCAGCAACCCTGCCTTGAGCATCCGGGCACCCAGCATCAGGGCATTGGCTGAGGAGGAGCAAGCAGTGCTAACAGTGGTCACAAAGTCTTTGATACCGAGCTCACGGGCCACAAAATCAGTTGCTCGTCCGCAGTCATGGTGCAGTACCTGGCGGAGGTCTCCACTAGCTTTATCAACCAGAAAATCCTCAAAAAACTGCTCTGTTTTGTCCATGCCGCCCACGCTGGTAGCCGAAATGAACCCGACGCGCGAAGTGGCCAGCAAGTTCACGGGAATGGTATCGTAAGCAACTCTGGCAGCGTGGTAACTCAACAGAATGGTGCGGCTCAGGGTTGGGCTAAGACCGTATTGCGCGGCTAGCTGCTGGTTACTAAGCGGAACTTCGCCAAACACATAGCCATCGCGGTGGCGGGTTTGCAGAAATTCTGCTATGCCCATTCCTGCCCGGTGTTCCCGAAACGACGCCAGCACATCGGCTTCCGAAGTGCCTAAGGCGCAAATAATGCCGCCGCCAGTAACCAGAGCCTTCATCGACAATACGTTATTTTCGGTGCTCAGTAATGTAATCGGCAATCGTAGCTACCGAATACATCACTTTCGGACCATTCTCAGCTTTGGTAAGACGAATGCCATAGTGCTGCTGCAATAGCACGATAATTTCCAGCGCATCAATCGAATCCAGGCCCAGGCCATCGCCGAAAATCGGTTGGTCGTCGCCTATTTCTTCGGGCTTGATAGTCGTAAGATTTAAATGCTCAACAAGTAATGATTTTAGCTCAGATTTAAGCGCGTCCATGTGATTAGTGAAAAAGAAGATTAATACTAGAGGGGATATAGGCTGGTAGCGTAGTATCAGCGCTCGGCCCTACGAGGGCCAGAAAGGCCTGGTAACCGGCAGCAGTGTATTCAATCCAGCCAACGAAACAATGCGTAAGTATTTGTTCATGAAAGAGCTGGGTGACGTATGCAGTCTGACCAGTAATGTCATATTCAGCTGCGACAAAAAACGTATTCTCACCTTTGATACCGTACCGGATACAGAGCTCGCCAATAAGAATATTTGGCAGCGTGTACACAAATACTGCCGGGCTGGCAATGCCTTGTTGAATAAAATGCTGGTGTTTTAAATCAGTGTCAAGACTTGAATAATGGTTAGCTAAAATGATGCCTGTCAGTTCGCCGTTGGCTTGAGCCAGTGGTGGCTCAACAAAGTTACTTAGAAGATATTCGGCTGCTAAAAATCCTAGTTTTGACAAGTTATTCATCTTGTAAAAACGCGGGTAGTCAACTCCCTGATTCTTATAAGCTGCCTCGGCAAATTGCGGAAAATTAACGGCCGAATGATTAAATGTAAGTTTTTGATTTACAAAGATTTTATTTTCGTCAATCCGGCAGTTACCGAGGATTTTCAAGTCCATTTTCATCGCGTCAACATGAAGATTTAATGAAGACGCTCTAGTACTAATGCGCCATTGCAGCCGCCGAAACCGCTGGCAGTTTTCAGGCCGTAGCGCAGGGGGTGTTTTTGAGGTACCGTCAGCACCGGATTACGTAGCTCTGGCATCGGTTCGGAATAACCCACGGTAGGCAGTAAGGTGTCGGCTTTGAGCGACTGAGCCAGTAATATGGCTTCCAGTACCCCGGCGGCGCCCAGCGTATGACCCAAGGCGCCCTTCACACTGCCAATGGGCGTGTTGGCCAGCCCGGCCAGCGCAAAGGCTTTGCCTTCCATCTCGTCATTGTAAATGGTAGCAGTGCCGTGCGCCGAAATAACATCCACACTATCAGCAGTAGTGCGGGCAGCCGTCAGTGCTCGTTGGATAGCCAGCGCCAGCTCCCGCCCGGTGCGCGACGGCCCCGACAGATGATTTGCATCGTTGGTAATGGCGCCTCCAGCCACCCGTATTGGAGTAGGTGAGGTGATAGTGGTCGTGGCAGTAGTGAGGATAACCGTGGCTGCTGCCTCGCCGAGGTTCAGGCCGTTACGGTCGGCTGAAAACGGTTTGCAGCGACCCATGCACAGCGCCTGAAATGAATAGAAGCCCGAATACACGAACTCGCTGACCAAGTCGGCCCCCACCACTACGGCGTGTTCGTATTGTCCCGCCACTAGCAAGCGTTGAGCTAGTAGAATGGCATTCAGGCCCGAAATACAAGCGTTAGAGACTACTAATGGCACATTCTCATTACCAAAAGCCTGGGCTATGAGGGTGGCTGAAGCTGGCAGGCTGGCACGGGCCAGCAACTGGGCTGAAGGCTGTGGCTCCTGCGCCAGCAAATCGATGCTGCCTTTGGTCGTAGCCAGAATGAAAATGGTGCGGGGCGACGATAAATCAATAACCGTTTGGTCTTGAGCAAACTGAATGGATGCCACCGCCAACTGTTCGAAGCGGGTAAGCGGAACGGTGCCAGCCGGGGAAAAGGGCAAGGCAGCCAGCCAATTGTCGGCCAGCCGGGCGGCCCACAGCGCACTGCGGTCGAGCTGCTGGGCGGGATATTCGGTTACAGCCGACCTGCTGGCCAGCAAGGCAGCGAAATTATCCTCCGCAGTAAATCCTAGCGGCGAAATAATGTTCTGAGCGGCAAGGAGTACCACTTACGAGCGACTTAAGAGTAGGCTTGCACCTGTTGCTTCCAGCTTTCGAAGAAAGCAGGGGTGTTGAGCAGCAATTCCCGGCTTTCGATGTCGAGAAATACCTGCACCGTAGTGCCGCTGGCTACCAATTCATTGGTGTCAGCATTGAAAATACGATAGTCGAAATGCACTTTGGCTGCCGGACTGTCCTGAAAACGCGTTTCAATGAGTGCCGTTTCGCCGTAGCGCAGGGGCTTTCTGAAGTCGCAATGCAGACTGACGATGGGCGTGGCCAGACCATGATGATAATAGTCGAGGTAGCGCAGGCCATGCTCTTCGCCAAACGCCTCGCGCCCATCCTCAAAGTAGCGCACGTAGTGCCCATGCCAGGTTATGCCCAGCGAATCAACTTCGTTGAAGCGGACTTTGGTGAGTGTGCGAGAGATAACAGTAAATGCAGAACTACCTGGCAGTCTGTTTTTTCCACTTGCCATAGTAGGACGATTTAATTTCTTTCAGGCCCGCATAAACGCCACCGGCCCAGTGGTTGCGGAAACCAAAACCAGCGGCTTTAGCCGTTACTTTATCGGTAAGCAGTACCGATTTGGTTTTCATGTCGATAAAAGTAACCCAGAAAGTTTCTTGCTCCGTGGGCTTCGACAGATTTTCCATGATGAAAGCCAGCGCTACCCCCGAAGAACCAGCCGGAAAGTTATAACGGCGCACCATGCTCTGGATTTTGCTTTCGCTCAAGTGGTTCTGCTCACTGAGGTTGGGCGTGATTATCTGAGCGGGCTCGATTTTCTCATTGACGGCTTCCGTCACCTCAATTTTGGAGGTGACGGTAGTGCTGCGCTTGAAAGCGGTGGTAATGTCGTACTTATCGGGCTCATTTATCGTCAAAGTATTGATTTTGCTGAACAGGCCCTTCATTTCGGCCGGTGCTACGGTACCGGGGTCGCCCACATATTTGGTTTCCGAAAAGTCGATGCCGACCCAGGTTATCGGTGTTTCAGGCTTGCTGAAAACCTCCGAAATTTTTTGAGCAAACGAAGATAGTGTGCTCAATGACAGAACGAATACAGTAGCGGAGGTTTTGAAGAAAGAGGAGGTTTTCATGGCAGTGAGAGAAAGGTTATTTTTTGAGGAAAATGCGCATTTCACATTCGGCTACCAACTCTTCGCCCACCCGTACCGAGCCCTGAACAATGGTGAAATCCAGCACCTGATTTTTGATTTTCACTTCAGTTGTCAGCTCGTCACCAGCAGTTGGGAGACGGGCGATTCTCAGGTCCTTGACGGCGGCAATGTAGCCGATAGGGGCAGCCTGCTGCTCTTGTTGGTAGTGGTAGCCTACTCCCGCCGCCGCCGTTTGGGCAATATTCTCAATCAGACCGGCTTCTGAAAACACTCCATCGTTGAATAAGACCGACGAGGAATCGACCAGAAAACGGCTGACGGTACGCTGCGCATCGGCCGTCAAAAGCTGACCAATCATCACGAAAGGAGCCTGTTGGGGAAGCAGTTTAGCAAGAGCGGAGCCTTCGGCTATCATCAGGAAGTTTGCCAGAAATCGTAGTAGTTAAACCACTGTTCGGGGTAGCGGCGCACACGGGCTTCCAGGTTTTCGACATAGTCGGCGACGAGGTCCTGAACACGGTGCTCCTTGGAATTGAAGTGTTTAGGTGGAGTAGAATAGAAATGGTAGTGCGTAGCCGTTTCCTTAAACGCATGAACGTAGGCTACGGGTACGCGAAATTTCAGAGCCATGATAAACGGCCCTTCAGGGAAAGCAGCTGGCGCTCCTAAAAAATCAGCAGTAATAACTTTATTGCCAGGGAGAAAACGGTCGGCGTGCATGCAAACAATCTCGTTGTCCAGCAGCGCTTCGTTAATCTTAAAAATATGAGAAAGGTCGTTTTTAATGAAAATAACGCGGAAATTCCGACTTGTCGAGCCTTCCAGATACTGCTTGATGTTTGCTTCCTCACCATCGTACATTACGATGTTAAGCGGCGTGTTGATTTGGGAAAACAACTGCCCGGCAGCTTCCCAGTTGCCTGCATGGGCGCTGAGCAAAATGCCGCCTTTGCCTTCAGCCACTATCTGCCGCAAATAGTGCGAACCATCAGATTCGAACGTAAAGGACTCACGATTACCAGACATAATTACGAACTTGTCGATGAGCGTCTGGCCGAAGCAGAAGTAGTTTTTGTAGAGATACCAGTAAGCTTGGCTAATCGAGAAGCCCAGGCGCTGCCGGTAAAAGCTCAGAATAGGCTGGGAGCTTTTCCAGGAAAAAAGGAAGTAGTAAAAGGCAACAAAAACCAGCAGGGCATAAGCAGCCCGAATACCCAAATGCCGAATAAAAAACGCAAAAATCTTATAGCCAACGACATTGGCCTGGGATTTTCCTTGCCATTTACTCATCCTTAGCGCCTACTTTCGAAATAATGTAGTCGTAAAAGTCCTGGAACGTCTTGATGCCGGGAAAGTCCTCCGCCTTTACTTTGAAGCCAAAGTTGCTCTCAATCATCACTACCAGGTCGATGTAGTCGAGGCTATCGAGCTGCAGAGTTTCGTTGAGGTTGGCTTCAGGCGTAATTTCGGCAATGTCTACCTCAAACTCCTCGGCCAGAAACTCATTGATGTTGCTGATAATCTCGGTTTTAGTTTTTAATTCGGTTTCCATTTCTTAATAATAAGGGATGAGTTGGTTCCTCCGAAGCCGAAGGAGTTGGAAAGGAAGGTGTCGATGCGCTTTTCCAGCGTCTTACCGATAATATTTAGCTTAGCCGAGTCGTCGTCGGGGGTCTCAAAGTTAATGTTGGGAGCGACGAAGCCCTCCTGCATCATGAGCATCGAATACACGATTTCGCTGGCGCCGGCCATCCAGCACTCGTGACCGGTCATGGATTTGGTGGAGCTGACGGGCGTGTGGTGCTCACCAAATAGCTCGCTGATTGCGCGGGCTTCGCTGGCGTCGCCGGCTGGGGTAGAGGTGGCGTGCGCGTTGATATAATCAATGTCGGCAGCACGTAAGCCAGAGTCCGTCAGCGACTTGGCTAGTGCGCGCACGGGGCCTTCCACTGTCGGATTGGAGATGTGTGCCCCGTTGGATGAGAAACCATAGCCAACGATTTCGCCCAGGATGGTGGCGCCCCGCCGTTGGGCCGATTCCAGACTTTCGATGATGACGGTGGCGGCGCCACCGCTGGGCACGAGGCCGTCGCGGTCGCGGTCGAAGGGTCGGGATGCTTTGTCGGGTTCGCTTTCACGGATGGAAAAAGCCGACAGGGCATCGAAGTTACCCATGGCGTACTTGTTGATTTCCTGGGCCCCACCACAAATTACCATCTCCTGCAAGCCACTCTTAATCATCAGATAACCCATGCCGATGGAGTGCGAGCCGCTGGCACAGGCCGCGCTCAGTGTCAGGTTAATGCCCTTGAGGGGGAAGATGGTCGCCAGGTTCATGGTCACCGTCGAGTTCATGGTCTGGAAAATAGAGCCAGAACCGAGCAGCGTGGTATCTTTCTTTGCCCGAATGATGTCGGTGGCCTCGATAATCGGTTGGGCCGAGCTGTCGTTGCCAAAGATGATACCGACCTCATTGTCTCTAAAATAGTCGGCATCGATGCCCGCCGTGCGCATGGCCTCGGCAGTCGACATGTAGGCGTATTCGCCTTGCTCAGGCAGGTTGATACGGGCGCGGCGGTCGAGCACGCCTTTGAGGACGGGCCGCTCTACCATGCCGGTGAGGCCGGAGCGGTAGCCGAAGTCCTTCCGCTCCTGGTCCACGATAATGCCGGACTTACCCTGGTAAAGGGATTGCCGCACTTCGTCGAGACTGGTGCCGATGCAGGAATAAATTCCTAAGCCAGTAATTACAACTCGATTCATAAGCCGTGGTCGAGGTTAAGAATACAGGCCGCCGTTGATAGAAAGCACTTCGCCGGTGATGTAGGAACTGGCCGGGGAGGCGAAAAAACCGATGGCCTCGGCTACTTCCTCGGGCTGGCCGAAGCGGCGCATTGGAATCATATTTACCAGCTCACTTTCTTTTAAGTCGCTGGTCATATCGGTCTTAATGAAACCGGGGGCAATGGCGTTGACCGTGATGCCACGGCGCGCCACTTCCTGCGCCAAGGCTTTGGTAGCGCCGATAACGCCCGCTTTGGCCGCCGAGTAGTTGGTTTGGCCCGGCAGGCCTTTGAGGCCCGAAAGAGACACAATGTTGATGACGCGGCCGAATTTAGCCGCCAGCATGCCATTGATGATGTGCTTGGTAACGTAGAAAAATGAGTCGAGGCTGGTTGAAATAACGTTCGACCACTGCGTGTCGGTCATCCAGATGAAGAGATTGTCTTCGCGAATGCCGGCATTATTTACCAGTACCTCAATCTTTTTGTCCTTATTCTGCTCCAGCCAGCCGCCTAGCATTTCGTCCACCTGTTCCTTATTGGCTACGTCGAAGGGCAGTAGCTCACAGCTCACGCCGTGCTGCTCGACGGCCACCTGGGTTACCAGGGCTTCCTGCTGATTCGATTTGTAGTTCAGGAGGATGTGGTACTGCATCTGCGCCAGCTTGATGGCTGCGGCGCGACCAATACCTCTCGAACCTCCGGTAATCAGGGCGTATTTCACGGTGTGGATAGCAGGGCTGTTCTAGAGAACAGCTAAGTCGTTGGTATTGATTAGCGAAACTACGTCGCGCAGCTTGTAAAAATGCGGAAAGTCTTCGACAACCGCCGGCATAACTGCTCGAACCTGCTGATAGACTGCGCGACAGGCAGGCGACAAGCCTGCCGAAACCTGAAGATAATCGACGGCCTGCATCACGGCTGTGGCATGGATAGCCAGCACTTCGGCCGCATTATCAACCACCTTGCGGGTGATAACGGCGGCATTGGTGCCCATGCTTACAACATCTTGGTTGTCATTATTATTAGGAATGCTATGTACGTACATTGGCGTGGATAGCGCCTGGCACTCGGCCACCGTGGAAGTAGCGGTGAACTGCAGCCCTTGCATCCCGAAATTGAAGCCTAGCTTGCCAAGGTTGATGAATGGCGGTAGCTTCTGATTTAGCTTGTCGTTCAGCAGATAGTTGAGTTGGCGCTCGGCCAGCATGGCGAGCTTGGTGATGGCCGTTTTGAGTTTGTCCATCTCGAAGGCTACGTAGTCACCGTGGAAGTTGCCGCCGTGATATACGTTGGCATTTTCCGCGTCGATGATGGGGTTGTCATTGACGGAATAGACTTCGTTGAGCACTACCTGCTCGGCCTGCGTCAGCATATCCTGCACGGGCCCCAGAATCTGTGGTACGCAGCGTAAAGAATAGTATTCCTGAACTTTATCCTGCAGAAAATTGCCCCCCAGGTTTTCCTCCTTGTAGAGCACCTGCTCGCGCTTGCGCACCAAGGGCGAACCCTCGTTGAGGTGGCGCAGGGCGGCTGCAACCTGCTGCTGGCCGGCGTGCAGTTTCACCGAGTTCAACTCGTGCGACACGGCATCGTCGTAGGCTTCTACTAACTGGTTAATAGTGGCGGTGAGAGTCAGCGACCAGCTGAGTAGCTGTTTTGCTTTCAGCAGATTAACTACGGCAATGCCCGTCATGGCCGAGGTGCCGTTGAGCAGGGCCAGACCCTCGCGGTAATGAATGGTGAGGGGCGTCAGGCCCTCCTGCCGGAAAGTCTCGGCGGCCGACGTGATGGTGCCGTGGTACAGCACTTCGCCTTCGCCAATCAGGGCCAAGGCGAGGTGGGCCAGCTGCACCAGGTCGCCGCTGGCGCCTACGCCGCCGTGCTCGTATATGCAGGGCAGAATATTACGGTTGATAAGCTCGCGCAGCAGCAACACCAACTCGGGGTGAATGCCCGAGTAGCCCCGCAGCAGGCTGCAGAGACGGCTTACCATTAGCGCCTTGGTTTCGAGAGGCGGCAACAGATTGCCCAGGCCGCTGCAATGGCTACGGATGAGGTTGTACTGCAGCTGGTTGAGGTCGTCGTCGGCAATCTTATACTGAGCCATCGGGCCGAAGCCCGTGTTGATGCCATAGATGAGTTTGCCTTTGGCGAAATCCTTGAGAAACTGAAAGCTACGCTCGACGCGGGCCAGCGCGGCGGGGGCCAGGGCAATGGGCTGATTGTGCAGCAGAATAGCGCGGAAGTCTGCCAGCGTGAGGGGCTCGCTGCCGATGGCCAGCTCGGGCGCCGCTGCAGCGGAGGCCGAGCTGGAGCCAGAAGCATAATTGGCGAAGGAGGAGCCGTTGAGCATATTGATAAATAGAACTAAGCGAGCTTTGCTAACTACGATGAGACAAAGCAGGTATCTGACGTTAGGTGATAAGTGAGAGGAGTGCAGAATGCTTTTTCCTCTTTCATTAGCATAACTGTAAGGTTGCAAAAGTACCAATATTCTGGCGAAAACGGAAGGGTTTCCGGGTAGATTTGGCCGTGTAACGGGGCATTTTTATGGGTGGCCAAGGCTTAAGGGAAGTGACTTGTTTGCCAAGGCACTATCTGGGTTAACGGTTAATAAACAAACCCAGCCCGAGTGGGCTGGGTTTGCTGGAAAAGCCGAAACCAGGCAAGGCGAACTAGATAACTTTCTTCTTGAGGATGAAGCTACCCAGCGACTTGCCGCTCTTGGCATAGGCTTCGCCAATGCGGGCGCCAGCGTCGAAGTCGTAGCCCATGGCGTCGCGGCCGGGGGCTTTCATCATCGTTACCACAGCCTCCTCGGTGGTGGTGCCGGTTTTTACGAACACGGCTTCCGAGTTGGTGTAGGCGGGCATGCGCATCACGCCCACGTTGAAGCCGGGCTCCGTGAAGGTCGTTTTCAGGATGAGCGTATAGGGAGCGTTGGGGAAGTTGCCCACTTTCACGCCTTTATCGCCCAACTGCTTGTTGAGCAGTTCTTCAAACGAAGGCTGGTACTGGCGGGTGCGGGCGCTGAGCCAGCCGGCTTTCCACTTGTCGCCTTTGCCGGGCTCGTCCTTGTTGTATTTGGCCACCTTTTCGTTAACGTATTCGGCCTCCGTACCTTTGCCGACGCCCATGTTGTCATAGACGTACACGACGTTGATGGTTTTCTGACCTTTCAGGAAATCCAGCTTGCCGGATTTAAGGTCCATTTTCTGGGCCGAAGCCGACAGGGACAGGCCTACCAGCAGGGCTGGAGCGAGTAGTTTTGCGATTTTCATCGAATTTGGGAAAAAAGTTGAGAAGAGTTCTGGACAAAGAGGTAAATGCAAGGGCATCTGCTTAAAAATGCTTCCTTCATTTTGGCGGTAAAGCTAGAAGAAGATTTTAACAAGTGCAATGGAGTGTAAAAATAAAAGCGCGTTATTTCAAAGCCATAAGGCAATTTGAAATAACGCGCTTGCATTGAATTGCTAAAGCGGGGTGTTTAACGCACTTTAACGCACTAATACGATGGTGAGGCCCATGGCCCCGCCCGCATAGTAAGGGAGCAGCAGGGTACGGGTGGCAGTAGCTGCCTGGCGGTGCGGCAGCACCTTTTGCGCAGCTCGCTGCAGCAACGGATAGGTAAGGTAAACTAACTGGGTAGAGGCGATTCCCACGCCGGCACCAGCCATCACGTCGGACAGCCAGTGGTTGTTTTTCAGCAGGCGCAGGGAGGCCACACCAGTAGCCACCGAGTAGCCCGCCACGCTGTACCAGATACTGCGGTGGCCGTACTCCTTGTGCAGCAGCGTAGCCGTTGTGAAGGCCATGGCAGTATGCTGGCTGGGGAAGGAGTGGTAGTTTGAGCCGTCGGGGCGCTCTACCTGAGTGGCATTTTTTAGCTGGGTAACGATGGTGTTCGTCAGGACGTAGCTCATGCCCGTGAGCAAGCCCTGCTCGATAGTGCTGTGCTTACCTTTCACGCCAATCACGCTTAATCCCAGACTGGCATATACCGGCACGTAGCGAAGCTGGTCGTCGATGTGCGTATTGGGCTCGGGCACGTGCTTTTGCAGGCCGTCGCGCAACTCGATGTCGGTATCCAGCATGCCCACTTTGCGGGTGGTGAGGGCGCCCGCGGTGATGAAGACCACCGGCGGCAGCGCCATGCGCACGGCCGGGCAGTGCCAGATGCGGCTGAAGCGGCAGCGTGGGGCCGCAGCGCTGTCGGCGGGCGGATGGATAGCGGCGGGCGCGCTGGCCCGTAGCGTATCGACGGGCAGCGCCTGGGCGCGGGCAGCCAGCGTGGTGGGCAACAGGGCCAACAGGCCCGCAGTGCGGGCAAATTTCCGGCGGGGACGGGTGGGGTGGGAAGCCATTCGGGTCGGAGATAGGGGCGGGAAGAACGAGTGCCGGGGCACGGGCCTCAGTAATCACTCAATATTAGCGCTTAGTTCCGAAGAGTGCAATTTTAATGGGCCATTAATCTGATTCGCTGGCTGAATGGTGGGTGTTACTCGGTAATTGTGCAAAAAGACCTGGCCAAGCTGGCTGGAGCTGGTGGCCGAACTGCGCCCGAAGGACGACCTTTGCGCTTGCCTTTTCTCCCTGGCTTATGAATTCTACTTTGAAAACAACGGCCAAAGTGGCCGGCTATACCCTGGGTGCCGTGGCTGGTACCGTGGCGGCTTACCTGGGCGTTTCGTTTGTGCTGTCGCGCCTCACGGTGCCCAAAACCAGCCCCGACGTAACCGAAGGGATTGACATTTACATTCTTTCCAATGGCGCGCATACCGATATAGTGACGCCCATTCGCAACGAAATCATCGATTGGAGCGAGGAAATAAAGCTGGAGAATACGCGGTCGAACGACCCGACGATGCGCTATCTGGCCTTCGGCTGGGGCGACAAGGGTTTTTACCTCGACACGCCCACCTGGGCCGAGCTCAAGCCCAGCACGGCCTTCGAGGCGGCGTTTTTCCTGAGCTCATCGGCGATGCACACCACGTTCTATCACGAGATGGAAGAAGGGGAGAAGTGCATCAAAATCACCATCGCCCCCGCTGATTATCGGCGACTCATTGCCTATATCAAGGACAGCTTCGACCACGATGCCGACGGCAAGATTCAGTGGATTCCGGGCCATAGCTACGGTACCGATGATTCCTTTTATGAGGCGCGCCGCGTGTATAGCTTTCTCTATACCTGCAATACCTGGGCGAATAACGCGCTGAAATACTGCGGTCAGAAGGCTAGCTGGTGGACGGCGTTTGATACCGGCATCTTCTACCAATACCGGGGGACAATTAACAATTAACAATTAACAATGCGGTTTTTGGTCACCAATTGCTCGTTATTTATTGTTAATTGTTAATTGTCAATTGTCTCATCCGGTAGCAGTTCATGGCCGTTTCGCCGAGCTGCTCGATGAGCTTATAGTTGGCCACGGCGCCCACGGCGGCACCGATGACGGGCAGCAGCTGGGCCAGTTTGGCGAGGTCGAGGTAGTCGCGGTATTCCTGCTGGAAAGTGCGCCAGTTGAAATCGACGGCTTCGGGCGGCAGGGTTTGGC